>Ga0210384_10007761_pt1 | contig 11286 bp, 5 predicted proteins | sample IncBWH2MmetaG_FD_160574 | JGI IMG/M metagenome (GOLD analysis project Ga0210384, IMG submission 160574) | Forest soil microbial communities from Barre Woods Harvard Forest LTER site, Petersham, Massachusetts, United States - Inc-BW-H-2-M | ecosystem: Environmental > Terrestrial > Soil >...
GTGCAGGGCGCTTCCTCCTACCAAGGTCAAGCTGGTCCCACTGATTGTAAAGACTGAGATGGATGGACATGCATCGAAGTTGGACGTCGGGAGTGGGTCATTCAGGCAGCTCGCAGGCGGAGGATTGGTCCCTTTATTGATGACGAATAGGAACTGTCCGGTCGCGTCACGTACCATGGCCAGCGCGAGGTCGGCATCGTCCTGGGTGTCGCTGGCGCTCGAGGGACGGCTCAATACCGTGGGCGTGCCAGGAGACGACAGACTCCCATCAGAATTCACCTTATAAGGATATATCGTTGGCGGAATCGACCCACAGGGTGCAAGCGAAGGCCCGCACGGCGAAACACAGTTGCCACCTTGCACACACGGAATACCTTGATTGAGAACGAAAGCGGCAGCGCCCTTCGGGTCGAGCACAATGTCGAGTGGAAGTCCACACGTCCCCGCCGTCGCACAGGTACTGGCATTCGAATTGATCAGTGACAGGTTCCCGCTATTCAAATCGATGGCGAAGGAACTCACGGCGTTCCCTGTCCCATTGCTGCCCTGGGTCAGCACATACAAGAGTCCCGATGGCCGGGATGAGGAACTGCCACAATTGACCAGAAATAAACTCAGGGCACACATGGCCGCGAGCGCAACGACTCCGCCTATTTTCTTCGACATCTGTTCTCCCAGCCGCTTCCCGTCCGCAGGCGATGCCCTGCCAGCCGTCACGGAGACTGAAGCTTGTGGCTGAAATATATTTGTGTATCAGGAATGAGCGGGAAGAGCAAACCCGGCAGCAGCCGGAATCCGAATTTCAACCTCTAACCCACCCTCTTTGCGGTTGGATGCGCGAAGCTGCCCGCCATGCAGCCTGATCGCCCGATCCGCGATCGAGAGACCCAGACCCGCCCCTCCCGTTTGCCGGTTGCGAGCATCGTCCAGCCGATAAAAGGGCTCAAATATCTTTTGTAGCGCTTCTTCTGGAACGCCCGGGCCGGAATCAAGGACGCGAACCACAACTTCTTCGCCGGTCGCGGACAGCTGCCGCTCCAGCCGCACCTCCACCGTCGTGCCTTCAGCAGTATAGCGCGTTGCGTTCCTCACCACATTCTCCACCGCGCTCCGTAACAAGTCCGGGTCGGCTTCCACCAGAAATTCATCCGCGGCATCGGAAGGCGGATCGACTGCCGTAGCGACGGGAGAAGTCACGCGGCAGCCCCGTCCCGGAGTTTCGTACTCGGCGTCGTGCGCCACCTGCTCCACCAACTCCCGCAGCGACAACCTGGTCTTTCGTATGCCGTCCGTCCCCGACTCCAGCCGCGAAATTGTCAGCAACCTCTGGATCAGCTGATTCAACCGGTCAGCCTCCAGTTCGATTCGGTTCAGCGAACTTTCGAGTTCCGGCGCGACTTCCGGGTCGACTTCTGAAGCAGCCCGCTGCCGCGCCAGCCCGAGCGCCACGCTGAGCCTCGCCAGCGGAGACCGCAATTCATGGGAAACATCCTTCAGCAAACGCGATTGCGAGTCCACCAGCCCTTCGATGCGTTCAGCCATGCGATCAAAATCGCGCATCAGCTCTGTCATTTCGTCGTGCCGGCCGCGCACCGGCGCGCCTGTGCGAGCGCTCAAATCGCCCGCCGCCAAACTCTGCGCCGCCTTGCGCAGACGCGTCACCGGACTCGTCATCGACCACGCCAGCAAATAGCACATCAGGCCCGACGAAATTACCGCGATGGTGATGCCCAGGCCCGGTATGTCATGCGGCCCGAAAAATACTCTCGGTCCCGGCGGCAACTCCAACACCAGCGTGTACCGTTTCCCATCCAGCGTCAGTGCCTGCCGCATGATGCGGTCGGGCAGCAAGTTGTCTATCCATCCACGGTGATGCGGAAGGCCTCCGTGCGGTGCGCCGCCATGCGGTGGAACCCCCTGCCGGGTATCTTCGATCCAGGGTGGCACCTGGCGTCCAGAAAGTTCGTGGCCCGACGGATCAAAGACGAATGCCCGCACGTGCTGCGTGTGCAAAAGTTCTTCCAGATAATCATGGGCGCCGCGCTCTCCGCCGCTCTGATAGGCATTCACCGCCTCCGCCAGAATTTGCGGACCCTGGCTCTCGATCCCATGCCGCGCCGGACGCATGGCAATCGTCACCAGAATCGCCAGCACCAGAAACAGCGCCTGGGCGGCCCAGAATGACAGAAAAATCCTGAGGAAAAGGCTTCTCATTATTATTATTATTTCTTCGCTTTCGTTGCCGGCCGCGCAAACATGTACCCCACTCCTCGAATCGTTTTGATATGGTCTCCGTCCTCTTCGGAGTCGCCCAACTTCCGCCGCACTTTACTGACGTGCATATCAATGCTGCGATCAAACGGCATGAACTTGCGGCTGAGCACGGCATTCACCAGCCGCTCCCGCGTCACCACTCGCCCCGCCTCGCGCAGCAGAACTTCCAGCAGATTGAATTCCACCGAAGTCAGATCGACCGGTTGCCCCGCTCGCAGCACGCTTCGCGTCGCCGGATCCAGTTCCACGTCGCCCACGCTCAGCACTTCCGGTACTCCGTCCGCCGCCCGGACCGGCTTGGTGCGGCGCAGGATCGCCCGGATCCGCGCCACCAACTCCCGCGGGTTAAACGGCTTCGGAAGATAATCGTCCGCCCCGATTTCCAATCCGACGATGCGATCCACGTCTTCGCCGCGCGCGGTTAACAGCAGCACCGGAACCTTCGACATGCTGCGGATCCGCCGCAGCACTTCGAAGCCATTGATCCCCGGGAGCATAACGTCCAACACCACCAGCGCGAACTCGCCGGTCAGCGCCTGTTGCAGCCCCTGTTCGCCATCATGGACAGCCTTGAGACTGAACCCCTCGGCCGTCAGGTACTCCTGCACCAGAGCGCACAATTCGATATCGTCATCCACCACCAGCACGTGATCCATTCTTCTATTCATCTAACACCTTCGCTTGGCTCCACGCGGTAAAGATTTGTGATTACCCGAGAACAGCGCTGTTGGCTTCTAGCGGTCGGCCTTTCGCTAAAAGCCAAAGGCCAAAAGCCAAGAGCGTCTTTTCGCCTTTACAAAACTTTACCGCGCTTGACCGACTCTTTACGCCATATTTTCGAGAACGGTGTTCATATCTGCATAGATGTAGATGTTCGGGCTGCCTCCCGGACGCCAGGAGATCAAACAATGAAATCAACTCGTATCCGCATTCTGACCATCAGCGCCGCTGTAATTCTGGCGGTAGCCGCTGCGATTGCGCAGGGCATGCACGGTCATGGTGGCCCCGACGGCGACTTCCACCACATGCTCAGATTTTTCACCGACAAACTCGATTTGACCAGCGATCAACAGGCTCAGGTCAAGGCAATCTGGGAAAAAGAGAAACCTAACCTCGAACCGCTAATGAAGCAGATGCACCAGAACCATGCCGATATGTTCGCTCTCGAGTCCAGCGGTCCTTTCGACGAAGCCAAGACTCGCGCGCTCGCGACGCAACATGCTCAGACCATGATCGAAGTCGAAGTCCAGCACGCCCGCATTAAGTCCGAAATGGTGCAGGTCCTGACCGCCGATCAGAAAGCGAAGCTTGCTCAGTTCGAGGCCAAGCATCAGCAACACATGCAGGAACACATGCAAGAGCACATGGGGTCCAAGTCGGACTAACTTTCCCGTAGAGCCGGGGCTTGCCCCGTTTCCGCGTGCGCCGGGAAACTGAAAGCGAAGGCGCGAAAAGTTAGACTGGCAAGAGACGCGGCAAGCCGCGTCTCTACAGAAAAGTCTCTCTCCTTCCGGGTGGGGAATGGAATCTCCAACCTCCATCCCCGCCCGGCTTTTTTAAAAAGCGGAGAAACCACATGGAACGCGTCGACCTGCTCTACTCGGGATTGATGTTCGCCGCCGGCATGCTGTCCGTCTGGACCGCGTTGCTGCTCACCGCCACCTTCGTTGCACTCGCCCCCACGCTCAGAAAATCCGCACCCGGCGCTGCTACAATCTCATCTACAAGAAGTCACGCTCCCCAGCATCATGGTGCCGAAGAACCTACGCCCCCTAGTTCCCTATCTGAAGCGCTACCGCAGCGGTCTGTTCTGGGGCGGCCTCTGCGTTCTATTCAATAACGGGGTCTGGATTCTCTTCCCGCAAGTGATCGGTCGAGCGGTGGACGCTTTAAGTCACGGCGTGACCCGGCAGAAACTTCTCACCTATTCGCTGCTCATTCTCACGATCGCGCTGATCAAGGGCATCTTCCAATTTTTGACGCGCTGGGTGGTCATCGGAATTTCCCGCGATATCGAGTTCGATCTGCGAAACGACTTGTTCGCGCACCTTGAGCGCCTTTCCTACTCCTACTACCAGCGCAATCGCACGGGCGACATCATGGCCCGTGCCACTAACGACCTCAACGCCGTCCGGATGCTGCTCGGCCCCGCCATCATGTACTCGGCCAACACCATGGTCTTCACCGCCGGCGCTCTGGCCTTCATGCTCGCCATCAGCCCCAAGTTGACGCTCTACGCCTTTCTGCCGCTGCCCATCGCCAGCATCGTGATCCAGTATTTCGGCCGCCGCATTCACGAGCGCTTCGAACGCATTCAGGCCATGTTCTCCGACATCTCGGCCCGCGCTCAGGAAAACTTCTCCGGTGCCCGCGTCATCCGCGCCTATGTGCAGGAACAAGCCGAGATCTCCGCTTTCGAGAACGCCAACCAGGAATACATCCGCCGCAGCCTCGGCTTGGTTCGCCTTATGGGAATGCTCTGGCCTACGCTCGAACTCATGCTCGGCGCGGCCGTCGTCATCGTCCTCTGGCTCGGCGGACGAGAAGTCCTCCTTGGGAAAATCTCCGTCGGCAAATTCGTCACCTTCAACACCTACATGGTGCAACTGACCTGGCCAGTCATCGCGCTCGGATGGGTGATCAACATCTTCCAACGCGGAACCGCATCTCTGGTGCGTATCAACGAAATCATCTCCCAGCAACCCGAGATTGTCGATGAATCCGCGTTAGCCTTTGCCAATGGAGCGACGGGCGAGGACGCCCGGCTCTCCACTAACATCCAAGGCGAAATCGAATTCCGCAATCTCAACTTCGCCTACAACGGCACCTCTGTTCTCAAAGACATTAATCTCCGCATCCCAGCCGGCTCCAGCCTAGCCATCGTCGGCCCGACCGGCTCCGGCAAGACGACGCTAGTCAATCTAATCCCGCGGGTCTACGACGCCGAGCCCGGCAACGTCCTCATCGACGGACGCCCCATCCGCGAATTCCCTCTCGACTCCCTGCGCCGCCACATCGGATTCGTTCCGCAAGAGACTTTCCTGTTCAGCGACACCATCCGCGAAAACATCGCCTTCGGCATAGCGCAAGAAGATGGCGAGGCGAGGCTAGACGACGTCAAAGTCGCCGCCGAAGCCGCCAACATCGCGCAGGACATCGAAAGTTTCCCCGAAGGCTACAACACCACCGTGGGCGAACGCGGCATCACTCTCTCCGGAGGCCAGAAGCAGCGCACCGCCATCGCCCGCGCCCTTCTCCGCAGCCCCCGCATCCTCATCCTCGACGACGCCCTCTCCAGCGTCGACACCCATACCGAAGACAAAATCCTCAACCATCTCCGGGAGATCATGCGCGGACGCACCACTATCTTCATCTCCCACCGCGTGTCCACCGTCCGCAACGCCGACTGCATCGCTGTTCTCCATCAGGGTCGGATCGTAGAACTAGGCACTCACGACCAACTTATCGCCCGCAACGGTTATTACACCGATCTCTATAACAAACAGTTATTGGAAGAAGAACTTGCTGAAGTCTAAAGCGCTAGTGTGGGGAAGCTAGTGTGGGACGGGCGCCCCCGCCCGTCCCCAGCTGGGCGAAGCCCGGGAGCTGCCTGAGGCACAGCGTTTTGGATCGCCAGAACCGCGTGGGGCCAACACTCCCATCCGCCAACCACCTCCGTCGCGGAATAAATGTCAAATTTCTGTCAACGAAGCTAACTGATAGTGCCCACTCATACAACCCCACGCGGAATAACTTGCTCAGATATGGAGAAAGTAGTAATAATGGCAGTGCTTCTAAGTTCCCGATAAACCTACTGCGCCACGGAGTGACCATGCTACGTTCGTCATCGGTCTTGCTGCCTTCGTCCAAGCTTTCGACTTTCATTCTTTGCATCCTGATCCTCTCCGCCTGCTTTTCTACGAGCGCCTTCGCTCAGGGCACGGGCAAGAGAATGGTTCCGGCTGAAGGAGACGAGCGGGACATGCAACAAAAGCGAGCCGAATGGAACAGGCGTGGCCGCGAGGCTCCGAAGGGAGAGTCGGCGGCAGCCCTTCGTTTACGGGCGCACCAGCAAAAGATGGCGATGCGCGCCCAGCGAGAGGCCGCAGCCAGAGCCGCTGGAGCCCCAACTGGCTCTTCCCCGCAGGTAACCCAGTGGGTGGGCCTGGGACCGGCGCCACTCGCGTCCGATGCCACCGGAAATGGATCTCAGGACTACAACTGGGTCTCGGGGCGAGCTACATCGGTGCTCGTCGACCCCTCCGACACCACCGGTAACACCATCTACCTAGGCGGCGCTTACGGCGGCCTTTGGAAATCGACGAACGCTGGGAGCAAGAGTGCTACTCCGAACTCGGTAACCTGGCAAGCGCTGATCGACGACCAGCCGTCACTCGCGGTGGGTGCAATCGCCCTGCAACCTGGGAACAGCAACCTTATCCTGGTTGGCACGGGCGAAACCAACTCCTCGGGCGATTCTTATTACGGCATGGGAATTCTGCGCTCAACGAATGGAGGGGCAACGTGGACGCAGATCACTTCAGCGGTCAGCGGCCAGTCTTTTGTAGGGGTCGGGTTCAGCAAAATGGCATTCAGCACTTCGAACACCAACTTGGTGGTGGCGTCCACGGCTGGTGACCTCGGGCTTGACTTCGGGCTCGAGCAGGACGCCAACTCGACGGCTCGCGGCCTCTATTACTCTATCGATGCGGGTGCAACCTGGAATCGAGTAACCCTCTCGGATAGTGCGGTCGCGGCATCGGTAACGGGCGTGGTTTACAACGCTACCCAGGGCGCTTTCTATGCCGCCATCCGGCGGCACGGCATTTACTCTTCCACCGATGGCCAGCATTTTACCCGCCTGGCCACCCAGCCCACTGCGGGCCTAGCGTCGGGAAACTGTCCTGCTAATCAGAATTCGACCAACTGCCAGATCTACCGAGCCGAGTTCGCCGTGACACCCGGGCGCAACGAGATGTATGTGTGGGTTGTTGACCTTCAATCCACCGGCGAAGTCGACGACGGCATCTGGCGAACAACCAATGGGGGAACAGCTTGGACCCAGATTCCGGATAATGGGATTACGAATTGCGGCCTCGGCGGCCTCCCCTCTCCCAACCAAGACGGCGGATGCGGCGTGTCGCAAGGTGTTTACAACCTGGAAGTAGCGGCTATACCGGATTCAGCCGGGACTGGCACTGACCTGTACGCCGGCACGATCAACATCTACAAATGCCACCTCGCCAGCGGAGCGAGTTCCTGTTCCACAATCGATTCCGGTATTCCGAACGACTGGATCAACCTGACACACGTGTATGGGTGCTTTAACCAACAGACTGGTACCGGTGCGTTCGGCGAGCTGGCACACGTCCATCCCGATCAGCACGGATTAGGCTTCATGGTGGTCGGCAGCAAGGCGCCGGGCTACTTCGCGCATGACGGCGGAATCAGCCGCACGCTGGATGGCTACGCCGGCCTGGACTCCGGCAGTTGCACAGGAACGAACCAATTTGACAGCCTGAGCGAGACCCTCGGCTCGATGACGGAGTTTGTGTCGTTCTCGGTGCACCCGACAAGCGCTGACATCCTGCTGGGCGGTACCCAGGACAACGGCTCTCCCAAGACTAGCACTGGCACGACCAGCACCACGTGGCAGAATGCACTCGGCGGAGATGGCGGTTTCAACGTCATCAATCCCAACGCTGGTCCTCCTCCCTTCGGCGATGGCATTACCGGCGATGAATGGTTCACGTCAAACCCGTTTTCGTTGATCGCGGTTTGCGAGAACGGGACAGCCTGCAACGACAGCAACGCCTTTATAGAGGCTGTCCCAGGCTTTCCGAACAGCGGAAACATTGATCAAGGGGCCTTCTACACGCCTTTTGTTCTGGACCCGCAGAGCACTGGCGAGATGCTGATTGGCACATGCCGAATATGGCGCGGGGACACCCCAACTGGCACTTTCGCCGAACTGAGCGTCAATTTCGACACCCTCGATGCAACTCTTTGCTCAGGCGGCGAAATCAACCAGGTTGCCGGGTTAGCTGCAGGCGGGCCGAAGGACGCCAACGGGTTTTCCAATGTCGTCTACGCGGCAACCTGGGGCTATGGGCCGCTCGCGAACATCGGCGGCGGCGAGGTTTGGGTCACAACCAATGCAGGCGCGGCTTCGCCCGCGATGACTAACGTAACCGGCAGCATTAATCCGAATCACTACGCGATTTCCTCCGTCGCCATCGACGCTTCTGTGGCCAATGGACAAACCGCGTACGTCGGCATCATGGGCTTCCACACTTCGCACGTATGGAAGACCACCAACGCGGGCACAGGCTGGACTGACTGGACCGGAACCGGTCTCACCTCCCTTCCGGATGCTCCCGTCAGTGCCCTGCTCGTTGACCCGGTAAAGGGCATCATTTATGCCGGAACTGATGTGGGCGTTTTCTCCAGCCCGACGACGGGCGCAGGAGGCGTCTGGACGGAAGTTGGTCCGGCCGCTGGCTCTGGAGCCGGGTTCCTGCCGAGCGCACCGGTGACGGCGATTCGAATCTTCAACCATGGAACGACAAAGGATCTCCGCGTCTCGACTTACGGGCGCGGCATCTGGGCATTTAGCCTGCCCGCGGGTGCGGCGACAACCACTACCCTTACTTCCAGCCTGAACCCGGCGAAACAGGGCGCCGCGGTGACCTTCACTGCGACCGTTACCACGACAGGCGCAAACGCGCCAACGGGAACCGTGACCTTCAATGACGGCACAGCAGCGCTTGGCACTGGCACCTTGAGCACCGTGGGCGGATTGCAGGTGGCGACCTTCACAACTTCCACACTCACAGTGGGCACGCATTCGATCACCGCTGTCTATGGCGGGGATGCGAACAACGCTGGCAGTACATCGGCGGTCCTGACTCAGACCATCACCGCCGTCGCTACCAGTACCACCCTTTCATCTAGCCTGAACCCGGCGAGTCAGGGTGTCGCGGTCACTTTCACTGCGACCGTTACCACCACCGGCGCAATCGCGCCCACCGGCACCGTGACCTTCAACGATGGCACTACAGCGCTCGGCACCGGCACCTTGAGCACCGTGGGCGGATTCCAGGTGGCGACCTTCACAACCTCCACACTCACAGTGGGCACGCATTCGATCACCGCTGTCTATGGCGGGGATGCGAACAACGCTGGCAGTACATCGTCAGTCCTGAGTCAGGTTATCGTAGCCATCACCTTCACCTTCGTCAGCAATGGCAGTTCCTCGCACACAGTGCTGTCGGGACAGACGACCCTCAACTATAGCTTCTTGGCCACACCTACTTCGGGATCGACGTTCGTCAATGCGGTAAGTTTCAGCTGTAGCTTTTCTCCAACCGACCCGACTCTGACGGCCAGCGTTTGTTCCTACAGTGTGAACGGCGGCACCCCGTCCACGTCAGCGACAATCCCGGCTGGGTCGGGGACATCGACGGTCACCATGACGATCCAGACCGCGGGTCCAAACAACGGCGTTGGGACATTGCGCCATCGGTCGGACAACAGTCTGCCTTGGCTGCCGCTAACTTTGCCTCTTGCCGGTGTAGTTATGGTTGGCTTGGCTAAACGGAAAATGTCGAGGGGAGCCACCGTGACCGGTCTGTGCCTGATGCTGGTACTCGCTGGTTTCCTCATCGCCTGCGGCAGCAGTTCGCACCCGGTCTCGATCTCAAGTGTCACCGGCAGTTCGTCAAGTATCTTTCCCCAGAATGTAGGCTGGACGAACACAACAGCCACCTTCACCGCAGTCCTTGTCAATGACTCTGGCAATAAGGGAGTCACGTGGGCTGTCACCACCGCCAACGGCGGCTCGATCGTCTCCGCCGACCCTACCCACGGCACCTACACTCCGCCGACGATAGCTGCCGGCCTCCCGACCAACGTAACAATCACCGCAACAGCTGTGGCTGACGTCAGCAAGACAGGAAGTGCCTCCATAGCCCTGAACCCGACGACGGTGCCCGTAAATGGCGACGCCGTCACAGTGACCGCCTCCGAGACGGGCGCAACGCCGCGGATGGCGAGTGTCGCGCTCACTGTGAAGTAGAATTTGTCGTGGCGGTGCTTGAATATGAAAGGGCACGGAAACGTTCCGCGCCCTTTTTTTTCAACATATCGAGCTATCAACTCCCGTCATCCTGAGCGGAGCGAGGACTTCTCGAGAGTGAAGGTCTCGCGGAGTCGAAGGACCCCATACCCGCATGAGCCACCAAAGCACCTGGCAGGGCGTTCTCTCGATGCGGTCGGACACGTCGACGTCACGGGGCGAACTCCCGGAGGCAGCATTAGCCGAAATAACGGAGTTGAGGGCTTTCAACTGCACAAAGTCATCGGTTTCGCCGATGATCTTGTTCCGCTCCTCAGGATGACAGAGTTTAATTGTCGACGGCCATGTTCCGCTGAAGATGACGGTGGTTGGAAGGCACCTCGTCCTCAATCGTCGTCCGGGTCCGTCGGCGGCGTTTTATCATTCAGAAAATACTGCGCGTTCAAAGGTGCCTGGATCGTTTTAAACACCAACGGGGTCTGATTGAAGTCAAAGCAATCGGAGAAGTCATCCGCCGCCACATCCGCGTTGCCGAGCGAAGGCAGACTGAACGTGACTTCAATGAACTTCAATATGCTGCCGAAATCATGCTGCTGTTTCGAAATGAAATTCGCTTTCACATAGGGCGAGATCACGATCAGCGGCACGCGGAAGCCATAGACATAGCCGCATCCCCACTGCGCGCAATTCGCCAGCACTTGCGGCGGCGCCACGTGGTCGTACCAGCCTCCCCAATCGTCCCACGTAATGAAGATCGCCGTGTCCGCCCAATAGGAACTGTTGCCGATCGCATTCACCACCGACGCCACCCACGACGGCCCCGTCCCGTCGGTCATCCCTGCATGGTCCGACGCCTGGCCGCTCGGAATCACCCAGCTCACGTCCCTCAGCTGGTTGTTGGTAATGTCGGTGAGTATCTGCTTCTGATCGAGGAC
>Ga0210384_10007762_pt1 | contig 11286 bp, 11 predicted proteins | sample IncBWH2MmetaG_FD_160574 | JGI IMG/M metagenome (GOLD analysis project Ga0210384, IMG submission 160574) | Forest soil microbial communities from Barre Woods Harvard Forest LTER site, Petersham, Massachusetts, United States - Inc-BW-H-2-M | ecosystem: Environmental > Terrestrial > Soil >...
TGCACTTCAGACCAAAGCAGTCAAGAAAGCCGACAAGTATGTCATCAACGGCACGAAAGCCTGGATCACGAATGGCGGCGCGGCGGACGCCGCGATCGTTTACGTAAACACCGACCCAGCCAGAGGCGAAAAAGGCATCACTGCGCTCGTGGTAGACAAAGGCACGGCGGGCTTTAAGGTCGGCAGAGAAGAAAAGAAGTTGGGCATCCACGCCACAGCCTGCTGCGAGCTGGTGTTTACTGATTGCGAAGTGCCACTGACGAACCGCATCGGCAACGAAGGCGAAGGCTACAAGGTCGCGCTGTCCACGCTCGATGGCGGACGCATCGGCATCGCCGCGCAAGCCACGGGAATCGCGCAGGGCGCCTTCGAGCAAGCACTCGCATGGTCGAAGCAACGCATGGCGTTCGGCCATCCCATTTCGCAATTTCAGGCCATCCAATTTATGCTCGCGGACATGGCCACCGAAATCGATGCCGCGCGACTGCTGGTCCGCAAAGCCGCGTGGAAGCAGGACACTGGCGCGCGCTTCAGCATGGACGCGGCCATCGCGAAGCTCTTTGCCAGCGAAATGGCTACGCGCGTCGCTCACAAAGCGATTCAGGTTCACGGCGGCTATGGCTACAGCTGCGAGTATCCCGTCGAGCGCGCCTACCGCGACGCCCGCATCACCGAAATCTACGAGGGCACAAGCGAAATCCAGCGCCTGGTCATTTCCTCGTGGGTCCTCAAGTCCTAGAATAAACTGCTCCGTCGCTCGTGGATTTCCTTCTACGTAGTATTCTGACGCTGTGCTGGAACTCGACTGCGGACTCGACTTTGATGCTGCGCGTGCCGAAGATTTTTTTCCGCTGCTGCCGCCGCTTCCGGCGGTTTGCCTGGTCGAACTTCGCGAGGACAACGCCCAGCCACTGCTGATCCGCACGCAGGATTTGCGGCGGCGTTTGCAACGGTTGCTAGGTCTGCTCGATCCCGCGAGCAAGCGCCTGAACTTGCGCGAATTCGCGCGCACCGTTCGCTATCGCCTGACCGGCTCGGCATTTGAACAGTCCTTCACCTACTACCAACACGCCAAGCGGCTGTTTCCGCAGCGGTACCTGCAAATGATGAGACTGCGGCCGCCCGCAGTACTTAAGGTGAGCCTGCGCAACGCCTATCCGCGCTGCTACGTGACCCGGCGCATTCCTGAGGATCAAGCCGGGCTCCCGGCGGCGGGCGCATACTATGGGCCTTTCGCCTCACGCCGCTCCGCGGAAGCCTTCGCCGAACGCGCTCTGGATCTTTTCAAGGTGCGCCGCTGCCAGATCAAGATTCGCCGCGATCCGACTTTCCCCGGCTGCATGTATTCCGAGATGAAAATGTGCCTGGCGCCGTGCTTCGCCGGCTGCTCCAAGGAAGAGTACGACGCTGAGGTCCAACAGTTAGTGCAATTTCTCGACACGAGCGGCGGTTCGCTGCGGGAAGCCATCGAACGAGAACGCGAAAGCGCCAGCGAAGCCTTGGATTTCGAGCGCGCCGCGGCGGTCCACAAGCGCCTCGAGAAACTCGACGATGCGTTGAGAGGCAAACCAGATTTGCCGCGCCGCATCCAAAACCTGGACGCCGTTATCTTGCAGCGCGCCGCAGAAGACCAGACCATCGCCGTTTACGCAGTGCACGGCGGCAGGCTAGCCGAGCCGTCCTTCGTGCGTTTCGCGGAAATCGCCGGCCAGCCGCGTTCCGCAGAACACATCTTTCGGGAATATCTGGAAGGTTCGGCGACGCCCGGCGAAGGAAATTCCGTCGCGCCGCTCGCAATGGCAGAGAAGAACAGCCTCAGCGAACATTTGTGGCTGGTAGCCCGATGGTATTACAGTAATCCCCGCGACGGCGAAATCTTCTTCCGCGAAAAAGGCTGGCCGTACCGGAGAGTACTGCGCGCCTGTTCGCGGCTGCTCGCTCCGAAAAGCGGCGCAGCAAATGCGGGGAAGAACCCGGGACCCGCGAAATCCGACAAAGGAGCATCATGAGCGCATCCGCGACAAACGAAGGGACGGCCCGCTACACCAAGAGATTTAGCGGGCGCGCCGCGGATGGCCATTTTCGCGTGGCCCACGGGCTGGCCCCGTCCTCGCTGGGCATCGGCACCTACCTCGGCCAGCCGGAGGACAAAACCGACGAAAGCTACACCGCGGCGGTGGTCGCGGCGGTCGAAAGCGGCATCAATGTAATCGACGCGGCGATCAACTATCGTTTCCAGCGTAGCGAGCGCAGCATTGGCGCCGCCATCCGGCAACTTGCCGAAAAAGGTTTTGCGCGCGACGAATTTGTCGTTTGCACCAAAGGCGGCTATCTGACCCCGGACGGCGGAATGCCCTCCGATCCCAACGAATACTTTTTTCGCGAATATATCCAGCCGGGCATTTTCGAGCCGAAAGACATCGTGGCCGGCAGCCACTGCATGACCCCGCGCTTCCTGGAAAATCAGCTGTCTCGCAGCCTGAGAAATCTTGGCGTCCAGTGCGTCGACGTCTACTACCTGCATAATCCGGAGACGCAGCTCGCCGAAGTCTCGCGGCCCGATTTTCTGGAACGCGTGCGCGACGCTTTCATCTATCTCGAATCCGCCGCGTCCGCCGGAAAAATTCAGTTCTACGGCATGGCCACCTGGAACGGTTTTCGCCAGGAAGCAAAAGCCCGCGATGCCATGCAGCTTGGCGAATTGGTGCAACTCGCGCGCGACATCGCCGGCGACAAACACCGCTTCCGCTTCGTGCAGCTTCCTTTCAATCTGGCGATGACCGAAGCGCTGACCCTCGGCAATCAGTCCTTCGGCGGGCGCGACAAAACGGTGATGGAAGCGGCCAGCGACCTGGACGTAACGCTCATCGCCAGCGCTTCCCTGCTACAAGGACAAGTGGCTCGCAACTTGCCACCGTTTGTTGGCGAAGCGTTGGGCCTCAAGAATGACGCGGAGCGCGCCCTGCAATTTGTGCGTTCTTCGCCGGGAATCACGACGGCACTGGTGGGCATGTCTCGCATAGAGCACGTGGAAGCCAACGCGCGGCTCGTGGGCGCCCCGCCGGCTACAGTGGATCAGTTCAGCAAGCTCTTTACGCGGGGTGAGGGCGCGTAGTTTCGACGTTATCCGCCCAACTGCGGATGGCGTTCGATAAGCCACTCCGTAATTGCCCCGTCGAGTTGGTCGAGTTTGCCGACGAAGAAATGGTCAGCCTCAGGCACCACAACCAGGCGCTTTTCTTCCGGCAACGACACCACCAGTGCCTCGATCTTCTCTCTTGCCCCGAATTGGTCTGTCGATCCGTGAACAAATAACTTCGGCTTCGCACAGCTCTGCAAATACGAAAAGTCCATGTTATTTACCGGCGTGCCGAGCCCGATCAATTCGGCAACCCGCACATCCGCGCAACCCACCCGCAGGCCCACCCAGCAGCCAAAACTGAAACCCGCCAACAGTAACGGCACGCCCGGAAAGTCCTCGGCGAGAAAATCGAGGGCCGCGCGGACATCCTCCTGCTCACCCCCGCCGCGATCGTGCGTGCCCGCGCTCAATCCCGCGCCGCGAAAATTGAAACGCAGCACCGCCAGCCCCAGCGCATCCAGCGACTTCGCAGCCTGGTACACGACTTTGTTGTGCATCGTGCCACCAAAGAGCGGATGCGGATGACAGACCAGCGCGGCCAGCGGTGGCACCACGCCCGAAGTCGGCTTCCACAAAATTGCTTCCTGCCGCCCCGCAGGGCCTTCCAGAAAGAAATTGCGAGATTCGTGTGCGATTGCCATAGCCTTCCGCTAAAAGCAGCAAAGTGTATCGCACTGAGGAGGAAAGTCCGAATCGCGCCCCGCAAGCCCGGACGCTACTGAACGAGGTGGAGGCCTACGGCCAGAGCGGAACTCTGCGACACAGGCTCGACGCGAGTCACACCGCAACGAAATTCGCCGGCACCAACCCACGGGGCAAAGGCGGAAGCTCCGAAGGAGACCCACACATACTGGTCAGTCCGGTACTCACGGCTACCGAGAAACAGCAGCCCCTCCCAGGAAACGTCCACGGTCATCGCTTCTTCAAACCAAGGTATGTCTTCGAGGCGCACGTGAATCGGCAGCGCCAATCGCCGCCGCAAACTCGCGCGGCGTTCGGGGTGCGCCAAGCGCCCGTTCCCGTTTGTATGCACATGCGCCGCCACCTCAAAGTGTAGAGCTGCGGCAGGTTGCGGGCACACATCGACATTCCGAGCCGCGTGCCCGGGCGCGAATTCTCCCGCATGTGTGGAGCGCACCACCCGCGCAAGCACCTCGGGCTGCCCGTCGGAGACTGAGGCATCGTAAGGAAACGTGACCCACAAGGAAACTCCGGTCGCGTGGAACTCCTCGCATGGCACCAGCATCCCGCTGCGAGAAACGTTCAGCGTTTCGCAAAGCTCGGTTTTCTGGCCGAACGGACCCGTCCAGCGAAGGCGAGCGGGCAGCCGGAGCTTGGCGCGGTGGTGCTCGCGTCTGTCCATAACCCACCACATTACGACTGCGTTACAGCAGATGAATCTGCCCCTGCGGCCTTGTTGCGCAAACTGTTAAGGGCGCGTACTAGGACAAAAATGCTGATCTTTCGCATTGCATCCTGTCCGAGCCAATGTTAGCTTTCCATTAATTTCAAATAGATTAGGAGGTGCAATGGCCGACGGGTCCGACCGGCGTATAGCCCGGCGATTTACAATGAGCCTTCCACTGCGCATCCTTTCCAGCCAGCCGCCGACCTCCGAATTGCGCACGCAAACCCGCGACGTGAGTTACCAGGGCCTGTACTTCCTGGCCGAAGCCAACTTCGAGGTCGGCCACGAGATCGAGTTTATCCTAACGTTGCCGCAACAAGTCTCGCAGAACGGCGACGTGGACATCCGCTGCCGAGGGCAGATCGTACGCGTGGAAGCTACTTCCGACGGGCAAGTGGGGGTAGCGGCGAAGATAGAACGCTACGAATTCGTACCTGTCGCGGCGTCGGCCGCCTAGGCTCTTTCCCCTCTTCACGTATCGACGAACATTTGGCTCGCCGTCTCGCGTGCGAGTATGATGCCCTGAGAATCCTTGCCGCCCGGAGAGAATCCATGTACCACTACGATCCCAGAACCGCGCTGGAGGAGTTGCAAGAGGACGCGCTCTTACCGCACCCGGTGAAACTCCGTGACATGATCTTGCGGGTACAACTGGGGCCAAAAGAGGCGCAGTCCATGAATCAGGAGTTCCAGGACTACCTGGCGCGCTTCGGCGAAGTGCAGCGCGTCGCGCGGGGCATCCTCGAGAAGCTCGCCGCGGGAAATCCCAAGTCCGCATGAACATCTCCGCCCGCAAGGACCCACCGCGCGCATGAAGTCGAAGCCTCGCGTGTTGCTGCTGTCCGCATCCTCCGGCGCGGGCCACGTCCGCGCGGCGCAAGCCCTCGAAAAGGCGTTTGCCGCGCGCGGCGATTGCGTCGTCGAGCACATCGACGTGATTCACTACGTCAGCAAGCTTTTCCAGCGCGTCTACGACAAAGCCTACATCGCCATGGTTCGGCGGGCGCCGGAGCTCATGGGCGTGCTTTACGACCGCACCGACCAGCCCTGGAATCATCCCCGGCGTCGCCTGGCCATGGACCGGCTGAATACCCAGCCGATGATCCGCATGCTGAAGCGCACGCAGCCGGACCTGTGCGTGGCCACCCATTTTCTTCCCGCCGAGATCATCGCGTGGCTAATCGCCAAGAAAAAGCTGAGCGCTCGCCATGCGATCGTGGTGACCGATTATGACGTGCACGCCTTGTGGCTGTGCCGCACTGTGAACCGCTACTACGTCGCGCTCGAAGAATCCGCGGAGTATATGGTCAGCATAGGCGTGGCGCGTGACAGACTGCGCGTCACCGGCATTCCGGTCGATCCCCTTTTTGCGAAGCCCGTGGATCGCGGCGACGCTAGGAAACACCTCGGCCTCGATGTGGAGGCGACCACCGTGCTAGTGTCCGCCGGCGGGGAAGGTGTTGGCCCTATCGAGCGGTTGGTGCGGAATCTGCTGGCCATGCAAAAGCCGTGGCAGATCGTGGCCATTGGCGGCAAGTCCGAGAAGACGCGGCGGCGCTTGGAAGAACTATCGCGACAAGCTGGAACGCTTCCCAACGGGGCCTTACGGCTCTGCGCCGTGGGTTTCACGACGGAAATGGATCAATACATGGCAGCCGCGGATTTGCTGGTTGGCAAGGCCGGCGGACTGACCACCTCGGAGGCGCTGGCGCGGGCTCTCCCAATCGCGCTGGTCGAGCCCATTCCCGGACAGGAAGAGCGTAACGCCGATCATCTGCTGGAAGCAGGCGCCGCGATCCGCTGCAATAACCTACCTGCCGCGGCGTGGAAGATCTCAACAGTGCTGGACGATCCGGCACGCCTCCGGCGGATGCAAGAGGCCGCCCGCGCCATGGCCCGGCCCGCCGCGGCGGCCAACATCGCACAAGACGCACTGACGCTGATAGACTGACGGAGCCCCGCACAGGCTCGGGGGCCTACGGATTGCCATGCGACGAAACACACTGATGATCGACGCGGACGACACTCTCTGGGAGAACAACGTCTTTTTTGAGAAATTGATCGACGATTTCATCAGCCTGGTGGAATCCTGCGGCTACACCCGCGCTTATGTGCGGCACATCCTCAACGAAACCGAACGCAAGAATATCCGGCAGTACGGCTACGGCGTACGCAGCTTTGGCCGCTCGCTGGAAGAGACCTATCTGAAGCTGGCGGAGCAGATGGTGCGCCGCGAGATTCTGGCGCAAATTCATGACCGCGTGGTGGAGCTGGAGCGTACGCCGCCCAAAATCCTCGATGGCGTGCCGGAGACGCTGGCGTATCTCACCGAGCGGCACCGGCTGATTCTTTTTACCAAGGGCGAACCGGCGGAACAGGCCGCCAAGGTCGAGCGTTCCGGCCTGCAGGGCTTTTTTGAATTCATCGAGATTGTTTCGGAAAAAGACCCGGACACCTACGGGGCGCTGGTCCACAAACACAAAATCGTGAAAACCCACGGCTGGATGATCGGCAACAGCCCGCGCAGCGATATCAACCCGGCGATGAAGATCGGCCTGAACGCGGTGTACATCCCGCACCAGCACACCTGGCAGCTGGAACACGAGCCGGTGGTGGCGGGCTCCGGCAAACTGGTGATTTTGCCAGCCTTTCGCGAACTGCGCAGCCACTTCTAAGCAGCTCAGACCTTTCCAAATTGGACGTTGTACCCCGTCTGGCCCATCGCGAGAATAGTGGCTTGTAGTTCAAGCAGGAGAATTCCATGGCAACCGCAACGATTTCCCCGACAACCGACTGGCGGCAGGAGTGGTTCGAGAACGAAGAGGCCACCTACCTGAATTTCGCGGGGGAAAGCCCTATGCCCAAGGTAGCTTTCCGGGCGCTGCAAGCGTCGATGGAGTGGAAGAAATTTCCGCAGCGTGTTCCGGATACGGCGCTCTTCGATGTGCCTAACCGCGTTCGCGCGTCCATCGCCAAGCTGATTAACGGCAAGCCCGAGGAAATTGCGCTCACGACTGGCGCGAGCACGGGGATCGCCGCTGTGGCCTACGGATTGAATTGGGCGCCGGGCGACGAAATCATTACGGCGAGCAGGGAATTTCCGCTGCAATACACCACTTGGAAGCCGCTGGAAGCGCGCGAGGGTGTGAAGATGAAGGTGGTTTCGCCGCGCGAGCGATTTATTGGCGCGGACGATTTCATCGCGGCGCTGACGCCCAAGACGCGGCTGGTTTCGGTGAGTATGGTGCGCTTTGATAACGCTGTGCTGTTGGACGCCGCGCGTCTTGCCGCGGCGTGCCACGCGCAAGGCACGCTGTTGTTGCTGGACGTCAGTCAGTGCTGCGGCGCGCTGCCAATGGATGTGGCCGCGCTGGGCGCGGACTTTTTGATTTGCGCCGGGTACAAATGGCTACTGGGTCCGTTCGGAACGGGATACTTCTGGGCCAAGAGCGAGCACATCGCGAACATGCGTCCTGGGCCGTTCTACTGGATGGCTGCGGAAGGCGCGGACAACTTCGCTGCTCTCAACTTAGCTGATCCCAAGCCGTCGCGGGAGGCGCGGCGCTGGGACGTGGCGGAAACCGCGAACTACTTCAACCTAGCCGCGGTGGATGCGTCGCTCGAATTCGTTTTGCGCACCGGACCAGAAACCGTGCTCAGACACAATCACAAACTAATCGACTTCATGTACGAGCGGCTGCCCAAGGACCGCTGCGTTCCGGCCAGCCCTCTGGACTCGGCGCAGCGCGGGCCATACGGCTGCTTCGCAGCGCGCACGCCGGAAAAAACCGTGGCGCTGTATGAACGGCTGCGCAAAGAAAATGTCGTGGTGAGCTTGCGCGAAGGAAACATCCGGGTGTCGCCGCACCTCTACAACACCGAGCGAGACATCGACCGCTTGATCTCCGTGGTTACGGCGTGACGCAGCAAGACGCGTGGCCCCGAGTTGCCGTCGTGGGCGCGGGCGCCGTCGGCGGATATTTTGGCGGCATGTTGGCACGCGCGGGCGCACCGGTGGTCATGATTGGCAGGCCGGCGTTCGTCGAAGCGGTGAAGAGAGACGGGCTGCTGCTGGATACGCTGCAGTTCAAGGAAAGCGTTCGCGTCGAAGCTGCTACCGAACTGGACGCCGCGCAAGGCGCAGAAGTTGTTCTGTTCTGCGTGAAGACCACCGATACGGCCGCAACCTCGCAAGCTTTGGAGCCACTGCTTGCGCCAAACGCGATTGTCGCCAGCCTGCAGAATGGCGTCGACAACATGGAGCAGATTCGCGCCGCGTCGGGCATCGATGCGCTGGGCACCGTGGTTTACGTGGCTGCGTCAGTGCCGGCACCCGGCCAGGTCAAGCATGTTGGCCGGGGGGACCTAGTAGTCGGTCCTCGCGATGCGCGGACGGAAAGTTTCGCGGCTCTTTTTGAACGCGTCAAAGTGCCCTGCCGGATCTCCGACAACATTGAAGGCGAATTGTGGACCAAGCTGATCTGGAATTGCGCGCTGAACGCGATTTCCGCGCTGGGCCGCGCGAAGTACGGGCAGATCGGGGCGAGCGACGACGCGCGAAAAGTAGTCGAAACGGTGGTCTACGAGGTGCTGGCCGTGGCGCGCGCCGCCAAAATCCAGCCGCCGGGTCTCGAAGATCCCAAAGCCGCCGTAGCGGGAGCGATGAAGATCGCCACGCAAATGGCGGATGCGGTGTCTTCCACCGGGCAAGACATGTTGCGGGGCAAACGCACCGAGATCGATTCCTTGAACGGCTACATTTCGCGGCGCGGTGCCGAGCTTGGCGTGCCTACGCCGGTCAATCATGCGCTCTACGCGCTCGTAAAACTCGCTGAGGGGCGCTCGTAGTTTGGAGTGCGGGAGCTGGGTCCCGCTTTGCAGTGTAAGCCCTGCCTACAGCGCGTCTTTCGTCTACCGTATCAGCCGTGAAAGCGGTGCCTAAGCGCCGCACTCCACATTACTGCGCGACCGGGACGTGAAAGGGAATGTGTACGATGGCTTCCAGCTCTACGGGCGTGCCCTGCCGTGTGGCCGGCCGGAACTTCCACTGGCTTAATGCTTGCATCGCGTTGTCGTCGAGTTGCTCGTCGACTCCGCGCACCAGCTGAATGCCATCCACGGAACCATCACCGCGAATGATCGCGTAGAGCACCACTTCGCCTTCCACCCGGTCGCTGACCAGCGACTGCGGATACTTGGGATCGACCTTCCTCATCGTTGCCGGTCCAATCAGGTCGGACGAGGTGATGTGCGGTCCATCGGGATTCGAGCGCAGTTCTGAAAAATTCAAGATCCAGCTGCCCGTCGAGCTATTCAGATTGGGCATGTTGACGTTCATAGTGTAGACGCGCTTGCTGGCGAAGATCTGCTCGGGCTTGGCACCCGGCGGAAGCGTAGCGAAATTCGGCGGGCCGGTCCTGTCGGGTGTGTCGTCCACGGGGATGCGCGGATCCGGCCGCAAGATCAACCTGCGCGGGGATGACGCGCCGATCTTTGCGGCGTCCTCTGAGCCAGAAGCATTATTCTCCGCAGCCGGGTTACCGCCGCTGATGCTTACGCCGATCGGGCTCTTTCCTTCACCGCCAGTAGTTCCAGACCCGGGTTTCGTTGCAGAACCGGCATTTCCCGGCGCACCGGGTTTTCCTTCCGGCGACATGGAGATTCGCGCCGCCGCATTTCCTGGCGGCGGTTGCACTGGAGCCGGGGGACCTGGCGTTGCGGAAAGGGCGATGAGCGCGTTCGCGCTGCCGTTGGTCGCAGTCAATTGCGTTGAGCCAACATCCGGTGCAGGCGCGGCGTCTCCGCTCTGCGCACGGGGCGCGACGCGGGGGGCCGCACCGGCATTGATTTGCAGCTTCGGCCGCTCCGGTATCGCCATAGTCGTCAGGAGGCTGATGTCGGCGGCCCTTTGCTCCGCATTCTGGACGTCCGGCTGAGGAGCGGAAACCACCGCCTTGACGCGCCGCTCGCGGGGCCGGAGCTTCTTTAGAGTTTCCTCGTCGATCTGCAGCCGTGGGCGTGCCGGAACAGCGGCCTGCTGGAATTGCACGATGTTCGGCAAGTTGGGAAGGAGCTTCGGCGGCTCGAACGGCGCTTTAGGATTGATCAGCGTCTGCCGCGGATGCGTGGGATGCACTGGATCGGTGAAGATGCGCTGCCGCGGATGAAATGCGTCGGCACCTGGCTCCGGTAGAGGCTTGTTTGGTTCGCCGCGCGGAATGAGCTTGGCTTTCTGCCGCGGAATGTTGATCAGCGGCAGGTCGTTGATCGGCCCGGACCAGGTCAGTTCGACATTTTGCAGCGCCGGATTGCGGCGCGGAGCCTGGAAAATATCTGGAAAGGGCATGGCGACGAACACGACGTGCCACAGTGCAGCAGCCAGCACGGCGCGGCGCGGGATGCGGCTCTCGATCCAGCAATCCCTGAAAAAATTGCTACCGGCGAAATCCTTGGCGGCGCCGCGGGTGAAAAGGGCGCGCACACTGCTGCCGAAGCCCTGGTGAAAGTCACCCCATTGCACGTCGAGCCGGGGCCCCGCGGGGTGGCCCGGCAAGTCCGGAGACAGGGGAGTAGGGTCGGCCTGGCCGAGTAGGTTGAGAGCGCCTTGAAAGTAGTCTGATGCCATCTAACCGACAATTCCCGGGACGCCTCTAGGGTGCTGGATGCAGCGCCAAAGGTCAACCGTCGAGGTGAAACTGGTACGGAACGGCATCGATATAGAGATGTCCGCAGTCCG
>Ga0210384_10007765_pt1 | contig 11282 bp, 12 predicted proteins | sample IncBWH2MmetaG_FD_160574 | JGI IMG/M metagenome (GOLD analysis project Ga0210384, IMG submission 160574) | Forest soil microbial communities from Barre Woods Harvard Forest LTER site, Petersham, Massachusetts, United States - Inc-BW-H-2-M | ecosystem: Environmental > Terrestrial > Soil >...
CCGTTTCGTCACACGAGGTTTCAATGCCGAGGATGTGCGCGTCGGGCATAATTGATGTTTTGAGTTTAACCGGAATCGCACGGTGTTGGTGACTTACGGCGGCGGACATTGATTTAATCGGCCATTCTCCCAAACTTGTCATCCTGAGCGTAGCGAAGGACCCCCGGAGTGCTGGTAGTTAAGTTACATTTTCAAGCTTTCTCACTGGGACGCCGCACGATTGGACAGCTTGTGAGATCGAGGTTAGGGCGAGGGCGTGGGGTCCTTCGCTCCGCTCAGGATGACAGGAGTTAAGAGAATTATCGGAACTTAACAGATGAAAGCGCATGCCATTTCGATCATCCGTACTCTGCGCGAGGCGGGCTACCCTGCCTACCTTGTTGGCGGATGCGTTCGCGATCTCGTTCTTGGCCGCGAACCAGAAGACTACGACGTCACCACCAGGGCTACGCCGGAAGAAGTGATGCGTCTCTTCCCGGAGACCTACGCCGTCGGCGCGCAGTTCGGTGTTGTTCTTGTGCCCTCCCCGGACAACTCCTTCACGGTCGAGGTAGCGACGTTTCGCAGCGACATTGGCTCCTCCGATGGCCGGCATCCCGATTCCGTCCGGTACAGTCAGGAGGCGCGCGAGGACGTGGAGCGGCGCGATTTCACCATCAACGGACTGTTGCTCGATCCTCTGAACAACGAAGTGTTGGATTTTGTCGGCGGGCGCAAGGACATTGAATCTGGAATCATCCGCACGGTCGGCGAACCCGAGTTGCGTTTTGCCGAAGATAAGCTGCGGCTGCTGCGTGCGGTTCGCTTCGCGGCGCGCCTAGGTTACGAAATTGAACCTGCGACATTCTCGGGGCTAAGCAAGCTGGCCCCTCAAATTCATCAGGTGAGCCGGGAACGCGTCGCCGATGAGCTGAACAAGATGCTGACCGAAGGCCACGCGCGGCGGGCGTTTGAGCTACTCGACGCTACGAATCTTCTAGCCGAGGTCCTGCCGGAAATCTCTGCTATGAAAGGTGTGGCGCAGCCGCCGCAGTATCATCCGGAAGGCGACGTCTGGATTCACACGTTGCTGCTGCTCGAAAATCTGCCGCGCCCGTGCTCGCGCACGCAGGCCTGGGGAGCGCTGCTGCACGACGTGGGCAAGCCGCCGACGTTCCGCATTGCGCCCGACCGCATTCGTTTCGATGGCCACGTGGAAGTTGGCGTCAAGATGGCGGTGGAAATTTGCCGCCGCCTGCGTTTCTCGAATGACGATACGGAGCAGATTCTCGCGCTCATCCAACATCACATGCGCTTCAGCGATTTGCCGCGCATGAAGGAATCTACGCTCAAGAAATTCCTGCGCATGCCGCAAATTGAAGAACACATCGAGCAGCACCGTCTGGATTGTGTGGCGAGCCACGGCGATTTGTCGCTCTACGACTTTGCGCGCGAGAAGCTCGCGAGTATCCCGCCGGAAAAAATGCGTCCTACGCCCCTGGTTACTGGGGAGGACTTGATTTCGCATGGCTATACGCCCGGGCCGCGCTTCAAGGAAATTCTTGCAGCCGTGGAAGACGCGCAGCTCGAAGGCCGCCTGCAATCGAAAGAGCAAGCACTCGAATGGGTCCGGCAAGAATTTCCACTCTAAAGCCCGAGCCTCGCGGATGCTAGAATCGGTGTTTCCCCGCAGGTGAGGTCATGCAACAGGCAGGTTCGGGATTACAGAAAATTGTGGCGCAGGCGTTGCGGCAAGCTGGCCCGGAGCAGAGTGCACTCCTGGCATGGCCGCTGGCTTGCGGCGCCATGGTGGCGGAGAAAACCCGCGCCGTCGCCTTGGAAGACTGCATTCTGCGCGTCGAAGTGCCGGACCGCGGTTGGCGCGAGCAGTTGAAGTCGCTGGCTCCGCGTTACCTGGCGACCATCAATCAATATTCCAGCAGGCGCGTGTTGGGAATCGCGTTCGTGGTGGCGGGGGAGCGATGAAGGTTACCGACTTATGAAAGTTACCGACCAAGACGTTGCCTACGTAGCCGATCTGGCCAACCTCGAGTTGACCCAAGAAGAGCGTCCACGCATGGTGCGCGATTTGAACGCGATTCTCGGATATGTCGACCGTTTGGACGAGCTTGACACCAAGGACGTGCCACCCATGGCGCAGGTCTCCGACCGCTTCGGCGTCGATTCGAACAAGACCGGCAGCGAGCGTTTCGCCTATGCCCGCCGCGAAGATGTGCATGAGGGGTTGCGGAAGTCTCTTGCGCCGGAAACTGCGCTCGGCAACGCGCCCGATGGCGACGGGACCTTCTTCAAGGTGCCCAAGGTGATCGAGAAGTAAGACATGCATTTGACCACACTCACAATCGATGCTGCTCGCTCTGCCGTCCAGGATCGCAGTACGTCAGCCTCTGCCTGGGCTGATTCCTTTTATGCCAGGATCGCGAGCGAAGATCCCAAGATTGGCGCGTATCTCACGCTCTCGAAGGAGCGCGCGCTGGAGCAGGCCGCGCGCATGGATGCTCTAGCCGCGAAGGGCGAGACGCTGCCACCGCTCGGTGGAGTTCCCATCGCCATCAAAGACGTGATGGTCACGCGAGGCCTGCGCACCACGGCAGGATCGAAGATTTTGGAGAGCTACATTCCTCCTTATGACTGCACGGCGGTGGCGCGCCTGGAGGCGGCGGGAGCGGTGATTCTAGGCAAGCTGAATTGCGACGAGTTTGCCATGGGGTCCTCCAATGAAAACTCCGCTTACAAGCCCGTGCACAATCCTCGGGATTTGGAACGCGTGCCGGGAGGGTCGTCAGGAGGCTCGGCGGCCGCGGTTGCCGCGGGCATGGCCGTCATCACGCTGGGATCCGATACGGGCGGCTCGATTCGCCAGCCCGCTTCTTTTTGTGGAGTCGTGGGCCTGAAGCCGACCTATGGCCGCGTCTCGCGCTATGGACTGATTGCCTTCGCCTCTTCACTCGACCATATCGGTCCGCTCGCGCATACAGTCAAGGACGCTGCACTAGTGCTGCGAACGATCGCTGGGCGTGATCCCATGGACTCAACCTCTGCCGATGTTCCAGTTCCGGATTACGTTGCTGAGCTAAAGAAAGACGTGCGCGGATTGCGCATCGGTGTGCCGAAAGAATGTTTCGGGGAAGGGCTGGATGCTGAAGTGCGCGCCTCGGTCGAGGCCGCGATACAAAAGCTAGCGGGCCGTGGTTGCGAAGTCGTGCCCGTCTCTTTGCCGCACTCAGGCTATGCCATCCCGGCTTACTACATTGTTGCAACGGCTGAGGCGTCTGCCAACTTGGCCCGCTTCGACGGCGTGCGCTACGGTTACCGCAGCTCCGAGTCGCGCACGTTGTCCGATATGTATCGTAAGACGCGCGATGGCGGCTTCGGCGCTGAAGTCAAGCGCCGCATCATGCTGGGGACCTACGCGCTGAGTGCGGGATACTACGACGCTTACTATTTGAAGGCCCAACGCGTACGTACTTTGCTGACGCGGGATTTTGAGGAGGCGTTCCAAAAAGTGGATGCCATCGTCACGCCGACCAGCCCCACCGCGGCTTTCAAGCTGGGTGAGAAGTCCGATGACCCGTTAGCCATGTATCTGGCGGATATCTATACAGTCACCGCGAACTTGGCGGGCATTCCCGGGATTTCCGTGCCGTGTGCGCCTACAAAGACTGGGTTGCCGATTGGCGTGCAGATTCTCGGCAAGCACTTCGATGAAGCGACAATCCTGCGATTGGCGCGGGCCTGCGAGTAAGCCCCGTGAACTAACTAAAAAAGAAGTATGAATCTGATTGTCATTCCGAACCAAGTGAGGAATCTGCTATTGCTGGGAAGTGCAAAATGCAGATTCCTCACTTGGTTCGGAATGACAATCGAGTTGGGTAGATAAAAAGTTCCGGCGAGACTCACTTTCGCTTCCAGCGCACGCCGTCCTTCGTAGTTTCCACAATGATGCCGGCTGTCGTGAGCTCAGCCCGCAGTTTATCGGACGCCGCAAAGTTCTTCGCTTTGCGCGCCTGATCCATTGCTGCAATCTTTCCCGCGACTTCTTCGTCCGAGGGTCCCGAAGCGCTGGCGAGCGCCAGCAATTCCGGGCTGATGTCCTTCTCACGTCCTGTCGCCGTTGCCCACTCGATAATTTTCCCCATCTTCGCAGCATCATCGTCGTGCAGCACACCGAAGATTTCGTCGAACTTGCCAAGAACCATAAGGAATGGAGCGGCATTCGCCCTGCGCATCTGGCCGCTATCCATGGCGACGTTAGCGGTACGCACCATTTCGAAAATCGCTGCCTGCGCCTGCGCCGTATTCAGATCGTCCTCCAGAGCAGACTTCATGCGAGCAGTAGCGTCAGCCGCCAACTTTTGTAGCTCAATATCTTCGCCGTCAGAAAAATTGCCCTCCGTCAGCCGCTATCGAAAATTCCGCAAGCGCTCCACCGAGGCCGCCGCCTGCCGCAATCCATCAAACGTGAAGTTGAGCTGATTGCGATAGGGGACCGACGTAAGCAAATAACGAATCGACGACGGCTTGTATCCCTTGAGAATCAAGTCGCGGGGCGTGAAAAAGTTGCCCAAACTCTTGGACATCTTTTCGCCTTCGACAAGCAAAAACCGCGCGTGCATCCAGAACCGCGCGAAGGGCTTCCCAGTCAGCGCTTCCGATTGGGCGATTTCATTCTCGTGATGCGGAAACGCCAAATCCTCACCGCCCGCGTGCAAATCGAGCGTTTCGCCAAGCGCGTCCATGGACATCACGGAACACTCCAGATGCCACCCCGGGCGCCCCGGCCCAATCGCCGTATCCCACGAGGCCTCACCCGGCTTGGGAGCCTTCCATAGCGCGAAGTCTCTGGCACTGTCTTTTTCGTATTCGTCCACATCCACGCGCGCGCCATCGGTCATGCCCGCAAAATCTCGTTTCGAAAGCTTGCCGTAGCCCGCGAACTTCGCGATCCGAAAGTAATACGAGCCGTCCTCGGTTCGGTAGGCAAAGCCTTTTCGTTCCAAATCAGCGACAAACTTCGCCATGGCATTGATGTGGTCGGTGGCGCGCGGCATGGCCTCGGGCCGCCGGATGTTAAGCAATTCGGAATCTTCCAGGAAGGCCTTGTTGTATGGAGCCGTGTATTGCTGCACACTGACGCCATCACGCGCGGCGTTACGAATGATCTTGTCGTCCACGTCAGTAATGTTCATGACGTAGCGGACGTCGTATCCGCTCTGGCGCAAAAAGCGGTTGAGCAGATCGACCGCAATAAATGTACGGAAATTGCCGATGTGGCCGTAGTCGTACACCGTCGGTCCGCACGCGTACATGCGGACCTCGTTGCCGTGCAGAGGCTGAAATTCCTCGACGGTCCCGGAAAGTGTGTTGTATAGATGCAGAGGCATGAATCAGAGCCGAAGTTCGATTCTAGGGGCGAAGCGGAAGAAGGGTCAAATCGAGCAGGGGATAACTACACAAGCGGGATAGTGTGCAGACGACGGGGCTGGTTGTTCATCAGTGCAGGGATCGTGCCCCGAGATTACAATTAGGACAATGTTTGTGATAGGGAGGCTAGTATGCGTTCTTGCCTCGTTAACCCCTCTAAGCCTTTCCTTTCGGTTCGAATTGCCTTACTTGCAGCCCTGACACTGCTGTTGTCAGGTTCGACCACCTGCAATGCGATCGTTGATTTCAATAGCTGCTCAGGCTCGGTTCCACTGCCCCGAATTGTTGCGCTCTCACCGGGCGCCATTCCGGGCGACACAGAATCAGTTCTGCTGACTGTGGACGGAAGCGGCTTTGTTCCACAATCGCAGATCATGTGGAACGGAAACGCGCTGCCGACCACGTTCATGGACTCGAGCCACCTTCAAGCCACGATTACTCAGCAGACCTTGGACTCCTTTGGCGGCTCGGCGGGGAACAGTGTGCTGATTTCGGTAAGGTCTCAGGGATCCGTCGCTATTGTGGGATGTCCAAACGGCGGAAGCTCTGCCACACTGGTTCTAGTCATCAACTAGTATCGGTCTCATAAATGGTTTTAGGTAGGTCACGGCTTCAGCCGTGACGACCAGAGCCAGAAAAATGGGGCTTTAGCCCCCGATGTAAGGTTTTCACAACCAGCGAACCATTCAGGAGAATAGGTCTAGTACCGTCGCCGAAAGTAGACTTACATGTGAGCAGGCGAGGGCGCCTGCTCCCACACGTGTATCGCCGGAGTCTACTAGCCGCGGCTATGCAGCGGGCGTAATCCCATCTGGGGGCGTTCCCTCCGTTCCGAGCGCGCGCAGGCGCTGGCCGACGAGAAACACATAGTGTAGGGCGGAGAGAATCGTGAAGGCGAAAGTCATGCGCAGAAAGAGGGCCCGACCGAAGTACACCCATTGTGCGGGAAACACCAGATACAGCATGACGAAAAAAACCGCTGCGATCTGCGAGAGCGTATTCATCTTGCCAAAAATGCTGGGGCGGAAATCCCGCAGGCCCGCCGTCGCATAGAGAACGGCACTCACTCCCAGAATGCAAATATCGCGGCTGAACACGACCACCGTGTATCTCCATTTGATCAAGTGGAGAATCGCCAACACCATGAACATGGTGCTCAACAACAGTTTATCCGCAATGGGGTCGAGATACTGGCCAATGCGCGTCTGCTGATGCAGCTTGCGCGCCAGGAATCCGTCGAACAGATCCGTCAGCCCGGCGACCACCAAAAGGACCAATGCCTGCTTGTAGTTCCGCTCGATGAGACTCAGGACGATGAACGGAATGAACACCATCCGCAGCAGAGTGAGCTGGTTCGGCGCGGTCAGGATGGGGGCCAGTTTCAAGCGTTAGGCTCCCGGCCCGGGTGCGCCGCTCAGCATCTGGTCCACGTCGACTCCAGTTTGCGCAGCGAAGCGCTCGGCCAGTGACGGCAGCCCGTTGACGGAGGCATCGACCTCGATGCGTTCTACTCGATGCATGGGAAAGAAGACTGCGCCCGGCGTGAACCCTTCTCCCGATTTGATCAGCGCCACACAATCTTCAAACGACGCCAGTTCACAACCGCGCATCGAAATTCCTGCCGCCGACAGCGAGAGAATCGCTCCCCAAAACTTTTCGCGTGGCACGGACAACGTGACCAGCACCAGCGTGCCCGGCAGAAAAGGGCTCGATGTTTCAGAACTCATCATCGGGAATCGCTCCGTCGCATGTGGGAATTATAAGCGGTCTGCGATTTTTAATCGGTACAAACACCTGCGGCCCGCGCTGAGGGAATTCAGGTCGCGGGCCGCAGGTATCCAATATGCACAAGTATGCACAAGCCGCTAAGGTTCAGAAGGCTTGCGAAGATTTAGTACGCCCAGAACGGGCCCAATCCAGCCGGTGTGGTCTGGCCGTCGATTGCTGTAAACACCGTCTTCCCATAGAAGAACGGCGCTCCCCAATCGAACGTGCAGGAGCCATTGTTGCCGGAACAGGTGTTGACTGTGCCGAGCGGTCCTCCGAGCGTGCTGTAGGCAGAGTCGTTCGGGTTGGTGAAAAGGCTATCTGCGTTGTCAATGCTGAAGTTCGTCAGGACTGGGACGGGCGCGTTGGGATCCTCGTTGTTCGCAGACAGGTTTTGAATCGTAGCTGGGCAATAGAAACCAGCGCTGACAGTACAAGCCGTGATCGTGGAAGGAAAGAAAAGCCCGTTCGAGCCGCTGTCGATAAAGCTGGCAGTCAGCGTCTGGCCGCTGAACAAGGTAATGAAATTGTCATTCCCGTCGAGCCCGAACACAGCCGCTGTGCCGAGTCCGTTGTTGGATTGAGTTCCAATACCAAAAATCATGGAGCCGTCAGCCACTGTGGCTGCGCCGGATAGAGCCCCCAGTTTGAGGACTGTGCCATTGTTGTCCGCGCCAAACGCAACAACTGGATTCACTACCTGGTTGCCAGCAGACGCTATTATGGCTGTGTCTGTGGTTGCGCACCCCGAGGTGGGGCAGGCAAAGTAAATGTTGGCAACAGAACCGCCTTGGCTCCCGTCACAGAAATTACCGCCAGCCAATGTGCAATCCGTAGGCTCAAGCCCCACTCCCAGGATGCCATTCGCGCCCAGAAGCTGAGGAGTGTTCGAATTGACTGTGCCGCCATTCGAGCATGCCGTGGGAACCCCAGTATTCGAGCTGCTGATCAGTTGCAGAGGAGCGTTACCTGCGGTCTCGCCGCCGAACTTGACATCCGCAAGCGCCACCGGTCCCCAGAGATAGGAACCATCCAGGAACGTAATGCAATTGTTGAGATAGTCGCCGACGCCATCGGTCAGTTGAGGAAGGACAAGAGATGTAACCTGCGACTGTAAGAGTCGCAGTCCCTCGGACCCGGTATCGACCAGGACGTTGTCGATGGTCTGGCAGTTCGTGGTAGCCGGAACGCAGATCGTCACGCTGGTAAAGAACGCGTTGGTGCCAGTGCCAATCGTTGGGAGCCCAGCAGCCGTGACGGCGGTCGTGAGTGCGGCCACGTTCGTGCCGGCTCCGGAGCCCACTGCAGTTAGCTCCAGAACTGCTGTCGACCCAGCGTTCGCTTTGGAAGTGGCCGTCAGCGTCACCGGAGTATTACTCGTCACAAGGTTTGGCGCGGTGTAGGTGACTGAGGTCGTAGTCACGTTAGACAGACTGCCCGCTCCTGAGGCAGGGGAAAGGGTCCACGTAACACCAGTGGCGTCCCCGACAACGGTTGCGTTGACGCTCTGCTGTTGTCCCTGGTTGATCGTTTGCGGGCCCACGGGCGAGAGGGAAACCGTGATCGCGGGTTGCACTGCTACCTGAACTGGCGCTACGACGGCGGAGTTGGTTGTGGACGTCGCCGTAATGGTCACCAAGGTTGGAGTTGGCACTGCCGCCGGAGCCGTGTACGTCACAGACGTCGACGATTGACCGCTTAGGGCGCCGAAGCCGGCTGGAGAAGAGCTCCAATTCACGCCGCCTCTCGAAACTACGGCCGTCACGGTTGTTGCTTGTCCCGGACTTAAGGTGCTGACACTCGGCGTCAGCCCGATGGTGACGTTGCCTCCGCCGATTGGCGAAGAGCCGCTTCCGCCGCAAGCCGCCAGAAACGCCACAGCCGCAATCAAAACTACGACTGAAATCCCGCGAACGAACATTCCCTTATCGAATCGCATCGCTGCTGACTCCTTCCGGCAACATGTCAGGAACAAACGCCCTGCCAAAATGCCCTAGCATGTGTCCGCCGCCCTGCACCACTAAACGAGGCTGTTGGATGTCGACTGGCCTGTGCCCAGCATAGGTTCTATGCTCTGCTTGCACAGCCGTTGAGTATTGCTGGAAGTAGGAGCCGAGAATCAGTGGCAGATCGGGCAGGAAGGGCCCCTGCCAGGCCACGCCAAAAACTCGTCCCTCGGGCGAGACGTATTCCCTCACCACGGTTCCGGTAGGCGCTTTCATTTCGTGGATCGCGTAGGATTTGGCCTGAGTGACCTTGACGGTCGCCTTCATCTTCGCTTGATCCACTTGCACAGTATCCACAAAGCCGCCCAGCTCGGCGGAGGCGGGTAGAGAGAACGCAAGAGTCACGAGGACAACGCTTGCCAGGAAAGGCAGCATTGTCCGGCACGTTTCGCGCTGGGTTCGAATTTTCATAGGTCCTGATCCTCAAGCTTATTTTGCGATGCGGACGTTAGGGATGTCCAAAGAAATGTCCAAGAGTGGTAACCCGGAATTCCACTTATAGTTCCGTTTCACTTTGGATTCCAAGGCCAGCTAATTAGGTTGCTTTCCTGATTTTACGAATTTTTACGCAAATTTGGGTAGTCCAGACATCTATCGATTCGCCAGGCCCATCAGACTCCTTAGCCCCAACATGGGGTGGCGCTGTCATCCCTCTACCGAACATGCCTCTGCCGAACATGCTTCGATCGGAGTCCACTCGGAAGGGGATCAGCAAGCAATCTTGTCGACCAGACACCTCGGAGAGCCATGTGCAAAAGCTAACTTTACTTGCGATTCTTGGTATTTCGTCCCTGATGTGTGCCACCGCTTATGGACAGCAGATCGATGCCACCTTTGGATTCAATGCCCTCACGTCTCGATCGTCCTCGAACCCCTCGAGTGGATATCAACCGCAATCGGTAGGGGGCGGTTTGACCCCGAGCTTCAGTTTTGACGCGCTCATCACGCATCATGTTGGAGTGAACGCCGAATTCTCCTGGAGGGCAAGCAAGAATTTGTATCAGGGCACTGTGCCATTCCGCCCGTTCTTCTATGACTTCAATGCCGTCTGGGCGCCGCGCGTTACCAGGAAGTTCAGCCCCGAAGTCATGGCGGGTATTGGGGTGGAAAATACCCACTTCTACGTCGCTCCGAGCTGCGGTACCAACTGCACGAATTACGTCACAACTAACCACTTTATGGGCCACTTTGGCGGTGGACTCCGATATTACGTGCTAGGAAATGTCTTCGTCCGTCCGGAAGCGCATTGGTATCTGATTCACAACAACAACCAGTTCAGTTCCCCGTATGCTGCACGCTACGGCATGTCCATCGGCTATACGTTCGGCGGAAGGTAGCAAAGACGGTTGGTAGGAAGACAATTTCCGGGTGGCTGCTCCCGGCCGCTTGGAATGGTAGTGTTGCAGTTTAGATATTTATTCAGAATTGTCATTCCGAAGCGCGGCAGTATCGGCGAGGAATCTGCTCTTGCCTGCCAAAGAGCAGATTCCTCGCCGATAAAACTGGCTCGGAATGACATTGCTGGCGAAGCGCATTTACCAAACTGCACCACGACCCTTGGAACGGGAAACGCTGCGTTGTGGCCGGCTTCGGCGTAGAATTCGCTCCAGACTCCTGAGATCAGGAGTCTGGAGAGAAATCATGCCGCCTGAACACAGCGTGTTTCCATTGTCCCGCCGGTCGTTTCTACATTTCTCCGCTGCGGCTTCCACGGTGGCCGCTCTGCGCATTGTGACCGAGCCGATGCTGGCGCAGGCTGCGGCGAGGGCGATCCCCGGAGGGTCAAGGCCCCCAGGCACGATTTGGATCGACTCGAACGAGAATCCACTGGGCCCTTGTCCCGCCGCTAGAGAAGCGGTCGTCGCTATTGCCGCGCAAGGTGGCCGCTACTTGATGAACCTGACGGATGACTTCGAAAACAACTTCGCGCAGAGGGAAGGCCTCAAACCGGAGTGCGTGCGGGCTTTTCCTGGATCCAGCGGCCCGCTCCAGCACTCCGTGCTGGTGTACACATCACCATCGCGAAGTTACGTGACCGCCGACCCGGGATACGAATCCGGTATCGAGGCTGCTGCCTTCTCCGGT
>Ga0210384_10007768_pt1 | contig 11280 bp, 6 predicted proteins | sample IncBWH2MmetaG_FD_160574 | JGI IMG/M metagenome (GOLD analysis project Ga0210384, IMG submission 160574) | Forest soil microbial communities from Barre Woods Harvard Forest LTER site, Petersham, Massachusetts, United States - Inc-BW-H-2-M | ecosystem: Environmental > Terrestrial > Soil >...
GGTTGCCGACCACCAGCACGCGCCCGTCGGGGTCGAGCGCCCGGGCCCGCAGCCCCGCATAATCGAACTGGCGCGCGTCGGCCTGGCGGATCTCGACCGTCGGCGCGGCCGCGAAGCGCTCCTGGAGTTGGGCGACCAGCGCCGCGTCGATCTCGAGGGCGAGGAGCCGGCCCGCGCGCGCGGCGAGGGCCTCGGTGAGGGCGCCCCGGCCGGGCCCGATCTCGACCACGAGGTCGCGCCCGGTCGGCCGCACCAGCTCGAGGATCTGGTCGACCACCGCGCGGTCCCGCAGGAAGTGCTGGCCGAGGGCGCGGGTGCGCCCGCGCGTCGCGGATCGGTGCACCGGCGCGCGCGGCACCGCGGCGCGCGCGTTGCGGCGAGGGCTCACCGGCGCGCCTGGTGCTGGCGCAGGTCGTCGAGGAGGGCGCGGTACACTTCGCGCACGCGCGCCTCGGTCTGCTGGGGCGTGCCCGAGTTGTCGATGACGTAGTCGGCGTAGCGCGCCTTGACCGCGAGGGGCATCTGGCTCGCGGTGCGGACCCGCGCCGCCTCCTCGCTCACGCCGTCGCGCCCCATCAGCCGCCGGAGCTGGGTCGCCGCGTCGGTGGTCACCACCACGAGGCGGTCCATCTTCTTGTTGCCGCCCGACTCCACCAGCAGCGCCGCGTCCCAGATCAAGATGCCGTCCCAGCCGGCGCGCTCCAGGTCCGCGATGATCTTCTCGAAGCGCGCCCGGATCGCGGGATGGGTGATCGCCTCGAGGCGCTTGCGCTTGACCGGGTCGGGAAAGACGATCTCGCCCAGGCGGGCGCGGTCGAGGCGGCCCTCGGCCTGGAGCACCTCGCGGCCGAACTCGGCCACGATCTGGGCGAGGGCCGGGGTGCCGGGCTCCACGACCTCGCGCGCGAGGGCGTCGGCGTCCACCACCCGCACGCTCGGGCTCGCGAGCATGGCGGTGACGGTGCTCTTGCCGGTGGCGATCCCGCCGGTGAGGCCGACGAGCAGGAACCGCCTCACACCGCGGCCCAGTCGTCGCCCGCCTTGACGTCCACCTTGAGCGGCACGTCGAGCGTGATCGCGGCCTCCATCACCTGGGTGGCGAGCGCCTGCAGCCGCTCCACCTCCGCGGCGGGCACCTCGAAGAGCAGCTCGTCGTGCACCTGCAGCAGCATCCGGGTCTCGAGCCGGTGCGCGCGCAGCTCGTGGGCCATCCGCACCATCGCGATCTTGACCAGGTCCGCCGCGGTCCCCTGGATCGGCGCGTTGGTGGCCATGCGCTCGCCGAAGCCGCGCAGGTTCGGGTTGCCGCTGCGCAGCTCGGGGAGATAGCGGCGGCGGCCGAGCAGGGTGGCCACGAAGCCGCGCTCGCGGCCCTCCGCCACCGTGCGCGAGAGGTACGCCTTCACCTTGGGGTGCCGGGCGAAGAAGCGGTCGAGGAACTCCTGCGCCTGCTTGGTGCTGATGTCGAGGCCGCGGGAGAGGCCGAAGGCGGTGACCCCGTAGATCACCGAGAAGTTGGTGGTCTTGGCGATGTCGCGCTGCTCGGAGGTGACCGCGTCGATGGGAACCCCGAAGACCTCGGAGGCGGTGCGGGCGTGGATGTCCTCGCCGCGGCGGAACGCCTCGATCAGGCTCTCCTCTCCCGAGACGTGGGCCAGGATGCGCAGCTCGATCTGCGAGTAGTCCGCGGCCACGAAGCGCCAGCCCGCCTCCGGCACGAAGGCGGCGCGGATGCGCCGGCCGAGCTCGGTGCGCACGGGAATGTTCTGGACGTTTGGATTGCTCGACGAAAGCCGTCCGGTGGCCGCCACCAGCTGGTTGAACGAGGTGTGGATGCGCCCGGTGACCGGATTGACCAGGGTGGGCAGCGAGTCGGCGTAGGTGGACTTGAGCTTGGCCAGCGTGCGGTGCTCGATGATGCGCGCGGGCAGCTCGTGGCCGAGGGCCAGCTGCTCGAGCACGTCGGCGTCGGTGGAGTAGCCGGTCTTGGTCCGCTTCACCACCGGCAGCTTGAGCTTCTCGAACAGGATGTAGGCGAGCTGCTTGGGCGAGCCGATGTTGAACTCCTCGCCCGCGAGCCCGAAGATCTCCTTGGTCGTCCGATCGAGGTGCACCTCGAGCTCGCGGGAGAACTCGCCGAGCCGGGCCTGGTCGACCCGGATGCCGTGGCGCTCCATCTCGGCGAGCACCCCGATCAGCGGCCGCTCGACGTCCTCGTAGAGGCTCGCCAGCCCCACCTCCGCGAGCGCGCCCGGCGCCATCGCCCACAGGTCCCAGATCCACTTGCCCCGCGTGCCCGGCGGGGCGATCCCCGGCCCCGCCCCGAGCAGCTCCGCGCACACCTCCTCGAGCTTGTAGTTGGTGCGCGCGGGGTTGAGCAGGTACGCGACGACCGCGGTGTCCTCGCCGGGCGGCGGCGTGCCGCCGCGGGCCAGCCACCACTCGGCGAGCACCTTCGCGTCGTGGCCGATCAGCCGCCGCTCGCCGAGCGCGGCCACCAGGGCGCGGGCGGACTCGTCCGGAGGTGAAGCCACCGTGACGCGGGCGGCCCCCGCGGCCGGATGGTAGAGCCCGATCGCGGTGATGGTCGGATCGGGCGGCCCGCCGTCCCAGACGGGCTCGATCGCGAGCGGGTCACCCGCCGGCACCTGGGCCAGGTACCGGGTGAGCGCCGCCCCGTCGGCGAGGGTGACCACGTCGCCGGCGGGCGCCTCCGCGGCGGCGGGAGCGGGCACCTGCCGCAGCAGGGTGTGAAACTCGAGCTCGGTCCAGAGCGCGCGCAGCTTGTCCCAGTCCGGCTCGCGCCGCCGGAACGCCTCCAGGTCGACGGTGATCGGCACGCGCGTGCTCACGGTGGCGAGCTCCCGCGAGAGCAGCGCCTGCTTGCGATTGGCGGCCAGCGTCTCGCGCAGCTTGCCGGGCACGAGCGAGAGGTTCTCGTAGAGCCGGTCCACCCCGCCGAACTGGCCGATCAGCTTGGCCGCGGTCTTCTCCCCCACCCCGGGCACGCCGGGGATGTTGTCGATGGAGTCGCCCATGAGGGCCAGGATGTCCGGGATCTGCGCGGGCTCGACGCCCCACTTGGCCTTCACCGCCGCCTCGTCGAAGACCACCCGGTCGCCGCCCCGGCCGGTGGTGGAGAAGACCCGCACCCGCGGGCTCACGAGCTGGAGCATGTCCTTGTCGGAGGTGACCAGGACCAGCTCGATCGGCAGGTCGCGGGTGCGCTCGACCACCGTACCCAGCACGTCGTCGGCCTCGAAGCCGGGCACCTCCAGCACCGGCAGGTGCAGCGCCGCGAAGAGCGTCTTCACGTACGCGATCTGGCTCCGGAGATCGTCGGGGGTCGGGGCGCGCGTCTCCTTGTAGGCCGCGAACTTCTCCTCCCGGAAGGTGGGCCCCGGCGGATCCCAGGCCACCGCGAAGTAGTCCGGGGTGTCCTCGCGCAGGAGCTTCCAGAGCATGGTGGACATGCCGAACACCGCGTGGCTCGGCACCCCGCGCGAGGTGGAGAGGAACGGCAGCGCGTGGTAGGCGCGGAAGAGGAAGCCGGGACCGTCCAGGATGAAGAACCGCTCGCTCATGCGGCCAGATGATACACCGGCGGCCGGGGCCCCGCCCGTGCCGGCTCCCCCCGGCCGGCGTCTTCGCGCTCCCGGCGAAAAAATCCTCTCGGTTATGATGGTCCGCGGTGAGGATGCGGCGGTGACCGGCGATCGATTCCTGGTGGAAGGCGGCCATCCCCTGCGCGGGACGGTCACGCCGGCCGGCAACAAGAACGAGGCCCTCCCCGTCCTCGCCGCCTGCCTGCTCGTGCGCGGCGAGGTCGTGGTCGACAACGTCCCGCGCATCCGCGACGTGACCGCGCTGCTCGAGGGGCTCCGCCACCTGGGGGTGCGCGTGGCGATCGAGGAGTCCGGCACGGTGCGCCTCGACGCGAGCCGGCTCGAGGCGCGCGATCCCGATCCGGCCGTGATGTCACAGCTCCGCGGCTCGGTGCTGCTGGCCCCCGGCCTGCTCGCGCGGACCGGCCGGGCCGCCCTGCCCGCCCCCGGCGGCGACCGGATCGGCCGGCGCCGCGTCGACACGCACCTGCTCGCCCTCGGCACGCTCGGCGCCCACATCGAGGCGGGGCCCGCGCTGCGCCTCACCCTCGCCGGGCGCTTCCAGGGGGCCGAGGTCTTCCTCGACGAGATGAGCGTGACCGCCACCGAGAACACGGTGATGGCCGCGGTCCTCGCGGAGGGCACCACCGTCATCCTGAACGCGGCGAGCGAGCCGCACGTGCAGGGGCTCTGCCGCTTCCTCAACCGGCTGGGCGCGCGCATCGGCGGGATCGGCACCAACCAGCTGCGCATCGAGGGCGTGCCGGAGCTGCGCCCCGGTCGGCATCGGCTGGGCCCCGATCACATCGAGATCGGCTCCTTCGTGGCCCTCGCCGCGATGACCGGCGGCGAGCTGCGCATCGCCGACGTGGTGCCCGACGACCTGCGCATGATCCGCCTCGCCTATCGCCGCCTCGGGGTGGAGACCGCGCTCGAGGGCACCACGCTGGTCGTCCCGGGCCCGCAGGCCCTGCGCGTGGCCGCCGACGCCGACGGGGCCATCCCCAAGGTGGACGACGCGCCCTGGCCGGGCTTCCCCGCCGACCTCACCTCGCTCGCGCTGGTGCTGGCCACCCAGAGCCACGGCACCGTGCTCATCCACGAGAAGCTCTTCGAGAGCCGCCTGTTCTTCGTGGACAGCCTGATCGCGATGGGCGCCCGCATCGTGCTGTGCGATCCCCACCGCGCGGTGGTGGTGGGCCCCAGCGAGCTGCGCGGCGCGCCGATCGTCTCGCCCGACATCCGCGCCGGGATGGCCCTCATCGGCGCCGCCCTCTGCGCGCGCGGCACCTCGGTGATCTCGAACGCCCACCAGGTGGACCGCGGCTACGAGCGGATCGACGAGCGCCTCCGCGCGCTCGGCGCCCAGATCAAGCGCGACGCGGCCGCCTGACCCCGTCCCGCGCGCGGCCGGTCAGCGCGGGACCACCCGATCGTAGAGCGCGCGCACCCATCCGGTGCGGCGCCGGTAGTCGTCGAGGAAGTCCTTGCGCGAGGGGTAGTCGAGGGTCTTGGCGAGCCGCGCCGGATTCGGCCCCGCCACCTCCAGGGTGTCCGCCGGGCGGGTGCCGAAGAGGCGCAGGCCGAGCGAGACGCGCCGCAGGAAGCGATACTGATCCGCGAGGACGTCACACTCCGCGCGCGGCAGCAGCTCGGCGGCCGCGATCTCGCGGATCGCGTTCAGGGTATTCGCCCGGTGCAGCCCCGGGTGCCGGGCCCCGTGCCGCATCTGCAGAGCCTGGGTGATGAACTCCACGTCCACCAGGCCGCCCCGGCCGAACTTCACGTGGAAGCGCCCCGGCGTCTCCTTGCCCAGCTCGCGCTCCATCCGCTCGCGGAGGTCGCGCATCTCCTTGAGGTCCGGGGGCGGCGCCTCCGGGCCGTAGAGCAGGTCGCGGATGCGGCGCCGCACGACCCGGCCGAGCCGCGGGTCGCCGCCCACCAGCCGCGCGCGGGTCAGCGTCTGGCGCTCCCAGGGGTCGGCCCACTCGCGGTAGTAGCGCTCGAGCGCGTCGGCGGCCGAGGCGAAGCCGCTGCCCTTCGAGCCGGGGCGCAGGCGCAGGTCCACCGGGAAGACCACGCCGGCGGCGGTGATGTCGCCGAGCAGGCTGGTGAGCGCCTCCACGGCGCGGTCGTAGAAGACGTGGGCCTCGACCGGCTCGGGGCCGTCGGTGACGCCCTCACCCCCGTAGACCACGAAGAGATCCAGGTCGGAGCCGGTGGTCAGCTCGCGGCCGCCGAGCTTGCCGAGCCCGATGATGGCGGCGGGGACCAGGCGCCCGGCCGCGTCGCGCGGCACCCCGAGCGCCGCGACGGTCTCGTCGAGGGCGAGCGTCCAGGCCACCGCGAGCGCGGCCTCGGCCAGCGCGGTCATCTCGCGGGAGAAGCGCTCCGCGTCGGTCACCCCGAGCAGCATGCGCCAGATGATGCCGAGCTCCTGCGCCTGCTTGAGCCGGCGCAGCCCGTCCCGGCGCTCGCCCGGGTCGAGCCGCGGGGCGAGCACCGGGGCGAGCTCGGCCCGGAACTCACGCTCGCTCCGGTGGGCCGCGAAGGTCTCCGGGCGCGCGAGGCCGTTGAGCAGCTCGGGCTGCGTCACCAGCAGCTCGGTCAGCAGCTCCCCGCGCGCGCAGAGGCGCACCAGGTTGACGAGCAGGTCGGGCTGGCTCGCGAGGAGATCGAGGAAGGCGGTGCGCGGGCCCGCCGCGGAGACGAAGCGCTCGAACTGGCCGAGGGCCTCGTCCGGATCCGGGCTCTGCCAGAGCGCGTCGAGCAGCACCGGGAAGAGGCGCGCGATCGCTCGGGCCGCCGCGGCCGGGTACGGCACCAGCGGGCGGCCTTCCAGCACGCGCCGCAGGTTCTGGCGCGCGCGGTCCGGATCGGTGAAGCCGGTGGCCTTGAGCGCGGTGTAGCTCGGGATGCGCACCGGCGCCGCGGCGGCCGCCGGCGGCGCGGCGAAGAACTCGCGGAAGGCCCGGTGCACGAGGCTCGTGACGCGCCGGTGCTCGGCCACGAAGAGCCGGGCCGCGGCGGCGGGCGGCCGCGCGATGCCCATGCGGCGGGCCAGGAGCCCGAGGGCCGCCGGCTCCTCCGGTAAGGTGTGGGTCTGGAACTCGTGCACGATCTGGAGCCGGTGCTCGACGGTGCGGAGGTAGACCAGGGCCAGGCCGAGCTCGCGCCCGAGGGCGGGCGGCAGGTAGCCCCGCTCGGTCAGCCGGAAGATGGCGCGCAGGCTGTTGCGCTCGCGCAGCCAGGGATCGTCGCCGCCGTAGAGGAGCTGCAGGGCCTGCACCAGGAACTCGACCTCGCGGATGCCGCCGCGGCCGAGCTTCACGTTGCGGCGGCCCGCGTCCTTGCCGCGGAGCGAGCGGTCGATCTGGGCCTTCATCTCGCGCACGTGGCCCACGATGTCGGGATCGAGCCCGGGTCGGTAGACGAACGCGCGCACCGCCTCGAAGAAGCGCGCGGCCACCGCGGGGTCGCCCGCGCAGGCGCGCGCCTTGATGAGGGCCTGGCGCTCCCACAGCTCGGCGCGATCCGCGAAGTAGCGGCGATAGCCGTCGACCGAGAGGATCAGCGCCCCCGAGCGCCCCTCCGGGCGCAGCCGCAGGTCCACGCGGAAGACGTGGCCCTCCTCGGTGACCGCCTCGAGCGTCTCCAGGATGCCGCGCACCGCCTGGGCGAAGAACTCCCCGTTGGCGATGCGGCCGGACTCCCCGCCCGCGGTCTCCCCGTCGTCGCCGTAGACGAAGATCGGATCGATGTCCGAGGAGTAGTTCAGCTCGAGGCCGCCGAGCTTGCCCATGCCGATGACCGCGAGCCCGGTGGGCGCGCCCTCGGCACCGATCGGCGCGCCGTAGAGCCGCTCGAGCCGCTCGCGGGTCCACTCCCAGGCCGCGGCCAGGCACACGTCGGCCAGGTGGGAGAGCTCCTCGGTGGTGACAGTGAGGTCGGCGTCGCCCAGGATGTCGCGGCAGCCGATCCGCAGCAGCTGGCGGTACTTGAAGCGCCGCAGGACGTTCCACCGCGCCTCCGGGCGGTCGAAGGCCGCGAGGCTCGCCGCCAGGTCCGCGGCCAATTCATCGGCGAGCCACTGCCGCATCGTTCGCGCCTCGAGCAGCCAGGGCAGCAGGGTGGGATAGCGGCGGAGGGTGTCGGCCAGGAACTGGCTCGTGCCGCCCAGGCGCGCGAGCAGCGGGATCGCGCCCGGGTGCGCGGTCAGCAGGCGGAGGAACGCGGCGTGCTCGCCCTGGCCGGCGAGGCGCTCCAGGTTGTTGAGCGCCATGTCCGGATCGGGCGCCGCCCCCAGCTCCGCGAGCAGCCGCGGCAGCGCGGGCGCGAGCAGCTCGGCCTCGCGCGGGGTTGGAGTGATCGCGTGCAGGTTCCGCAGCGCCGCGGCGGGATCGGCGAAGCCCACCCGCGCCAGCTCGCGCAGCGCGCGCCGGTCGTCGGGCGGCGCCGCGAGCAGGCCGCTCACGGGCCGCCTACGGCTGGAAGTCACCGTCCGCCATTCGAGAACACGGGTTGTCCGCTATCTGGGGGAGTGCGGGGGCCATTCGAGAACACGGGTTGTCCGCTATTTGGGGGAGTGCGGGGGCCATTTCTGGGCCCCCGCAGATGAAGAGCTTCGAAGATTCAAACGGCGGACCGCCCGCCAACCGAGGCCCCTCACCCTGCCCTCTCCCCTCCGGGGAGAGGGTAAGCATCTAGATCGCGGCTTCGCCCTTCTCGCCGGTGCGGATGCGGATCGCTTCGCCCATCGAGAGGACGAAGACCTTGCCGTCGCCGATGGAGCCGGTCTTGGCCGCCTGGCAGATCACCGAGACCACCTTGTCCACCAGGGTGTCCGGCACCACCACCTCGACCTTCACCTTGGGCAGGAAGTCGATCGTGTACTCGGAGCCGCGGTACAGCTCGGTGTGCCCCTTCTGGCGCCCGAAGCCGCGCACCTCGGTGACGGTCATGCCCACCACCCCGAGTTCGTTCAACGCCTCCTTCACGTCGTCGAGCTTGAACGGCTTGATCACCGCCTCGATCTTCTTCATCCCGGCCTCCGTGGCTAGCGCGCGCTCCGCGCCTTCAGTGCCTTGCGGTAGAGGGTGGCGTACTCCCGCGCCGACGCGTCCCAGGAGAAGTCCTCGGACATCGCGTTCTTGACCAGGGCCTTCCAGACGGTCGGCTGGCGGTAGGTCGAGGCGGCGCGGCGCACCGCCGCGAGCAGGGCGTCGGGGGCGAACGGGTCCAGCAGGAACCCGGTCCCGGTGCGGCGGGCCGGGTCGAACTCGGTGACGGTGTCGGCGAGCCCGCCGGTGCGCCGCACCACCGGCACCCCGCCGTAGCGGAGCGCGATGAGCTGGCCCAGGCCGCACGGCTCGTAGCGCGAGGGCATGAGGAACACGTCGGTCCCCGCGTAGATGCGGCGCGCGAGGTCGTCGTCGTAGCCGATGCGCACCGCCACCTGCCCGGGGTGGGCCGCGGCGGCGGCGCGGAAGGCCTCCTCGAGGTGCGCCTCCCCCGAGCCCAGCACCACGAGTTGGGCGCCCTCCGCGAGCAGGCCAGGGAGCGCCTCCAGCACCAGGTCCATCCCCTTCTGCTCGGCGAGGCGCGTCACCACTCCGAGCAGCGGGCCCGCCGCGTCGTCGAGCCCGAGCTCACGACGGAGCATCTCGCGGCAGATCGCCTTCGGCTCCGGGTCGTCGGCCGAGTAGGGATGGGCGATGGCGGGATCCTTCTGCGGGTTCCACACCTCGTAGTCGATGCCGTTGACCACCCCGTGCAGGTCGTGGCTGCGCTCCTCGAGCACGCCCTCGAGCCCGTTCCCGAACGCGCTGGTGCGGATCTCACGCGCGTAGGTGCGGCTCACGGTGGTGAGCAGGTCGGAGAAGATCAGGGCCCCCTTCAGGAAGTTCAGCTTGCCGTAGAACTCGATGCCGGCCGGCGTGAAGAGATCCCAGCCGAGCCCGGTCATGGGCATGTCGTAGTGCCAGAACACGCCCTGGTACGCCAGGTTGTGGATGGTGAAGACGCTGGCGAGACCGCCCAGGAGCGGGTGATCGCGGTAGAGCGTGCGCAGGTAGACCGGCACGAGCCCGGCCTGCCAGTCGTTGGCGTGGATGAGCTGGGGCTGCCAGCGGACGCCGGGGCGCGCCCCGTCGAGCTGGGACAGGCCCTCGAGCGCGGCGCGACAGAAGAAGACGAAGCGCTCGCAGTTATCCCAGTAGTCGCCGTCCCCGGTGCCGTAGAGGCTGTCGCGGTTGTAGTAGTGCTCGTGCTCGAGCAGGTACACCGGCAGCCCGGAGGGCCCGTGGGCCTCGATCAGCGCCCCCTCCGCGGCGCGATCGCCCAGCGGCACCCGGATGGTCGGCACCACGATGCGGGAGTCGGTCGCGTGGGCCTCCGCCCCGCGGTACTTGGGCATCATCACCCGCACGTCGTGGCCCAGGGCCGCGAGCGCGCGGGGCAGCGCCCCCGCCACGTCGGCGAGCCCGCCGGTCTTGGCGAAGGGCGCGACCTCCGAGGCCATGACGAGGATGCGGAGCCGGTTCGGCACCTAGGCCTCCTCCTCCAGGATCGGGTAGACCAGCGCGGTGATGTGGGAGGAGATCCGCTTGAGGTTGGTGAGCACGTCGAGATGGATCTCGGACGTCTCGAGCGACTCGGCGAGGCCCCGCCGCAGCCGGGCCAGGTGCGAGTCGCGCAGCTCCCGCTCGCGCTGCCGCACCACCGGCCGCTGGTCGAGCACCTCCTGGGCGAGGCTCCGATCGTTGGCCGCGAAGCCCGCGATGGCCCGCTCGAGGTTCTTCGAGACCATGCCGTGGAACTCGATCAGCTCGGCCTCCCCCGCTTCCGAGAAGCGGCGCCCCTGGTAGAGCTTCTTGCGCGCCAGCTCCATGAGGTTCTTGTCGATGATGTCGCCGATGTTCTCGAGGTTGCCGATGAAGGAGATCAGCGCGATCTCCTTCTGGGCCATGTCCGGGCTCATCGTCTCGCGTCCGAGCCGCGAGATGAAGATCTTGATCTCGCGCTCGAGGTAGTCGAGCTGGTCGTCCCGTCGCTCCACGTCTTCCAGCAGCTCCTGGTTGTTGGTGCGCATCACCACCATCGCGTCCCGCAGCATCACCTGGGCCACGTCCCCCATCCGCAGGGCCTCCCGCATCGCCTGCCCGATGGCCAGGGCCGGCTGCTCGAGGAACCGATCGTCCAGGTAGCGGGTCCGGTAGGGATTGTCCCCCCGCTCCTCCTCCGGCACCAGCGCGGTGATCACCCGGGCCGCCCACGGGGCGAAGGGCAGGAAGAGGGCGCTGATGGCCACGTTGAAGAAGGTGTGGGTGTTGGCAATCTGGCGGGCCGGGTCGAGCGAGGTCAGCGCGACCAGGTTGGCGAGCGGGCCGATGAACGGGAAGACGAGCGCGACCCCCAGCACCTTGAACGCGATGTGAGCCACCGCCACCCGCCGGGCGTCCGAGGACGAGCGCATGCTCGCGGCCAGCGCGGTGGCGCAGGTGCCGATGTTGGCCCCCAGCACCACCGGGAGCGAGGCGCTGAGCGGCAGGAGCCCCTGCTGGCCGAGGGAGAGGGTGAGGCCGATGGTCGCGGCCGAGGAGGCCATGCCCGCGCTCAGCACCGCGCCGACCAGGAGGCCGAGGAACGGGTTGCCGGCCAGGGCCACCAGCACCTG
>Ga0210384_10007771_pt1 | contig 11278 bp, 10 predicted proteins | sample IncBWH2MmetaG_FD_160574 | JGI IMG/M metagenome (GOLD analysis project Ga0210384, IMG submission 160574) | Forest soil microbial communities from Barre Woods Harvard Forest LTER site, Petersham, Massachusetts, United States - Inc-BW-H-2-M | ecosystem: Environmental > Terrestrial > Soil >...
CACTAATTCCTGCGGCCTTTGGGTTATGAGTTGTGCCACTCCCCTGCAAGTCACCGTCACTTAGAGATCTCGGTTGTGCTCAACGCGGCAGGAACGCGCACCACACGCAACCGAGACGCAACCGCACGCCAGTCCCCATCCAGCACCGGACTCCCCTCCCCGTTTCCGGACTGACGGCCGCCTGGGCCCCCGCGAGGCCCTTGAGACCCCTCTCGCGCCCGCGCCCCCGCCTGCCCCCCAGCCCACTCGCGCCCCGGCGCGCCCCGCGACTCGACGGGACCGCGAATCACCCAAGACACCACAAGCGCCGAGGATCGCTCGACGCCCGTGGATGCCGGTTCGACCTCGCTTACCGTCGTCTTGGTCGAGCGCCTCTCAGCGGGCTGCCGCGACCGTCGACGCCTATCTCGAAGTGCAGATCGGGAACGCACGCACATACATCCGCACCTCTTGTCGCACCCCATCAGCGCCTTGCGTAGGGCATGTGGGAACGGAAGTCGGGTGTTGTCACCGTCGACACCTGAGGGACTCGCCCCGGGGCCTCCTCTGCCCCGAGGGCCGGGCGTTGTGATGGGTGGGAACCGCGCCGCCGACTATGATCGTCCCGCTCCTTGACCCCTCCGCTCCGCCAGCATAAGCTCGCGCCACCTGTCCGACCGTTCCTGGCTCCGACCTGCTAGGAGGGCGCAGTATGCAGTGTCTACGGTGCCAGCAGGAAACCCTTCCCGAGGCGAATTTCTGCCCGAGATGTGGCAGGCCTCTCAAGCAGGCCCGGCCCGTTGACCCCGACGACGAGGTCGACAGCCTCAGGCGAGCCCTAAGCGAGGCCCTGGGACAGCAGACCGCGACCGCTGAGATCCTCCGCGTGATCTCCAGCTCCCCGACCGATGTCCAGCCCGTCTTCGACGTCATCGTGCAACGGGCGGTGCATCTCTGCGGGGCGCGCTTCGGCCGTGCATACCGCTACAAGGACGGCGTGATCCATATGGTCGCAAGCTACGGGTTGGGACCCGCCGGTCTGCGGGAGGTCCAGCGCGTCTTTCCTCGGCCGGCGAGCGACGACACGATCGTGGGGAGCGTCATCCTGACCCGACAGCCGGCTCTCATCCGGGACGTAGAGCGCGAAGAGGGGGTACCCGCTCTATCCCGTGGGATGATCCAAGCCCTGGAGACGCGGAGCCAGGTCACCATTCCGATGCTGCGGGCGGGCGAGCCGATCGGAGCGATGACCCTCGGGTGGACGGAGCCCGAGGCCTTCGACGAACAGAAGATCGCGCTCCTCCAGACCTTCGCCGACCAGGCGGTCATTGCTGTCGAGAACGTGCGCCTGCTCACGGAGCTGGAGGCGCGTAATCGTGCTTTGGCCGAGGCGCTGGAGCAGCAGACCGCCACCAGCGACATCCTGCGGGTCATCTCTCGCTCCCCCAACGATGTCCAGCCGGTATTCGACAGCATCGCCGCCAGCGCCCTCCGCCTGTGCGACGCCAAGTTGTGTACCACCTTCACGTTCGACGGTGAGCTGATCCATCTTGTTGCTTCTCATCACGTGACCGAGGAAGGCGCGGCCGCCTATCGTGATGCGTACCCGTCGCGTCCAGGGCGGGCAAGTGGCACCCATCGCGCCATCCTGACCCGGACCATCGTCCATATTCCCGACATACGTGAGGACCCGGAGTACGAGCTTCGAGCCCTCGCGCGTGCCAACGACTACGGATGCGTCCTTGCCGTGCCGATGCTGCGGGACGGGCACCCGGTTGGAGTGATCACCGTCGGCCGCGAAGCCGCACGACCATTTCCGAGCGAGCAGATAGAGCTCCTCAAAACCTTTGCCGACCAAGCGGTCATCGCGATCGAGAACGTGCGGCTGTTCACGGAACTCCAGGAGAAGAACCGTGCCCTCACCGCTGCTCATGCGCAGGTGACCGAGGCCCTCGAGCAGCAGACCGCGACCGCAGAGATCCTACACGTCATCAGCCGCTCCCAGACCGACGTGCAGCCGGTGTTCGACACGATCGTAAAAAGCGCGGTGAGGTTGTGCGACGGTCTCTTCAGCGCGCTCTTTCGGTTCGACGGCGAGCTGATCCATCACGCCGCCCAGCACAACTACACTCCTGAGGCCCTCGAGGAGCTGCATCGAGTGTTTCCGGCGCGCCCAACCCGGGCCCTCTGTACAGGGCGGGCGATCCTCGAGCGCGCGGTTGTCCACATACCCGACGTGGAGGTCGATCCGGAGCACCAGCATCAAGCCCTGCGTCGCGCGATCGGTTGGCGAAGCGGCCTCTTCGTCCCAATGCTGCGGGAGGGCGCACCTATCGGCGTCATCGAGGTGGCGCGTTCCGAGGCCGGGCCGTTCTCGGAGGAGCAGATCGCGCTACTGAAGACCTTCGCCGACCAGGCGGTCATTGCTGTCGAGAACGTGCGCTTGTTCACGGAATTGGAGGCGCGCAACCACGATCTCACGGAGGCGCTGGACAAGCAGACGGCCACCAGTGAGATCCTGCGCGTCATCAGCGGGTCTCAGACCGACGTCCAGCCCGTCTTCGACACGATCATCCAGAGTGCGGTGCGGCTGCTGGGCGGCTTCTCGGGGGTCATCACGCAGATCGTCGATGACCAGCTACACCTGGCTGCGCTCACGAGCACGAATCCTTCTGGCGATGCCGCCCAGAAGGCGCTGTGGCCAAAATCCCTGAAGCAGGATGGTTCCCTTCACGGTCATGTCATCCGCGCCCTCGCGCCGCAGGCCACCACTGATGTCGAATCAGACCGATCCGTGCCGCCGATTGAGGTGACTGTCGCTCGCGAACGCGGCTATCGGAGCATGGTCGCCGTCCCGCTACTTCGCGATGGTCGAGCGGTTGGGTCGATGGCCGTGACGCGCCGCGCACCAGGGCCATTCGCCGACGGCCAGGTGGCTCTGCTCCAAACCTTCGCCGACCAAGCGGTGATTGCGATCGAGAATGTCCGGCTGTTTAAGGAACTCGACGCCCGCACGCGGGATTTGAGTCGCTCGGTGGCTGAACTGCGCGCGCTCAGCGAGGTTGGTCAGGCGATCAGTTCGACCCTGGATCTTCAGGCCGTTCTGAGCACGATCGTGGCGCGTGCCACGGAGCTGTCGGGGACCGACGCCGGGGTGGTCTACGAGTATGACGAGCAACGCGAGGTCTTCCTGCCCCGCGCTACCGAGCATCTCGAAGCTGAGGTCGTGGAAGCGATGCTCGCCACACCGGTTAGAAAAGGGGAAGGAGCGACCGGCCGGCTGGCAGAAGTGCACGAACCAATCCAGTTGGCGGATATCTTGGAGGCGCCCGCTGAGAGCCGGGTGCGGAGCGTGCTTGTGCGGGCCGGATACCGGGCCCTGCTCGCGGTGCCACTCGTGCGCGAGGATCGTCTGATCGGTGGCCTCACCGTGATACGCAAGGCCACGGGCGCGTTTGCGCCGGAGGTCATCGAGCTTCTGCGGACGTTTGCGACCCAATCTGCGCTGGCGATTCAGAATGCCCGTCTGTTCCTAGAGATCGCGGACAAGAGCCAGCAGCTCGAGGCCGCCAGTCGTCATAAGTCCGAGTTCTTGGCCAACATGTCCCACGAGTTACGCACCCCGCTCAACGCCATAATCGGCTTCTCCGAGGTGCTCATGCAGCGCATGTTCGGGGAGCTGAACACGAAGCAGGAGGAGTACCTGAAGGATATCTACGAGTCCGGACGACACCTGCTGTCCCTGATCAACGACATCCTCGATCTGTCGAAGATCGAGGCCGGACGAATGGAGCTCGAGCTGACGGCCTTCGACTTGCCCACGGCCATCGACAGTGCCCTGACGCTCGTCCGCGAGCGAGCCAGTCGGCGCGGCATCGTGCTGGAAAAGACCCTCGATGAGCGGGTCGGGCCGATCCGGGCCGACGAGCGTAAGGTCCGGCAGGTGGTCCTGAACTTGTTGTCGAATGCCATCAAGTTCACGCCGGAGGGAGGTCGGATCGAGGTTCGCGCCGTGCCGGTCGACAGCTCCGTTGAGGTATCGGTTGCCGATACCGGGGTGGGCATCGCCCCCGAGGACCAGGAGGCGGTGTTCGAGGAGTTCCGGCAGGTAGGGAGCAGCGCCGCCAAGCAGGAAGGGACGGGGCTCGGGCTCGCCCTCTGCCGGAAGTTTGTCGAGCTGCACGACGGCACGATCTGGGTCACGAGCGCCGTGGGCGCCGGATCGACCTTCACCTTCAGACTCCCGGTGCGGCCATGACCGGCGCGCTCATCCTGATCGTCGAGGACAATGACAAGAACCGCAAGCTAGTCCGAGACGTGTTGACGTTCAAGGGCTACGAGACCATCGAGAGCGAGACGGGCGAGGAGGGCGTCCAGCTTGCCCGAGAGCGGAGCCCGAGGCTGGTTCTGATGGACATTCGGCTGCCCGGGATTGACGGAGTCGAGGCGCTCCGACGGCTCCGAGCTGAGGAGACCACGCGGGGGATTCCCGTCATGGCCATGACCGCGTCCGTGATGAGCGAGGACCGGCAGAAGATTGTGGACGCAGGCTTCGACGCGTACCAGAGCAAGCCCATCAACGTGACCGACTTTGTCGCGGCCGTCGCGCAGCTCCTTGAACGTCGCCCAACATAAAGGGTGCGTGTGAGTCGCGCAGCACGTTCGTGATAAATCTGAAGACCGCCAACGCCCTCGCCCTGACGATCCCGGCGTCGCTCCTACAGCGGGCGGATCAGGTGATCGAGTGATGGACCGGCGCGCGTTTCTCGGGACCCTGACAGGCGGATTCCTCGCTCGCCCGCTTGCCGCCCGGGGGCAGCAGGCAGGAACCCGGCGGATAGGTCTCTTAGACACTAGCTCTCCTTCCCCCGCTCGCGTCCAGCTCTGGGAGACATTGCGGCAGCGGCTGCGCGAGTTGGGCTATCTGGAAGGGCAGAACGTCGCCTTTGAGTCACGGTTTGGAGAGGGGAAACCCGACCGCCTCCCGCGTCTCGCGGCAGAGCTGATCGGGCTCAAGGCCGATGTTATCGTGACGTCTGGCACGCCAGCGACCCAGGCGGCCAAACAGGCGACGCGCACAATCCCCATCGTCATGACGAATAACGCCGATCCAGTCGGCGCTGGACTCGTCGCGAGTCTCGCGCGTCCCGGTGGGAACGTCACAGGGCTGACGGCGCAGGACGCTGATTTGGGCGGAAAACGGCTGGAATTCTTCCTGCAGGTCGTTCCGAAGGGTTCTCGTCTTGCCCTGCTCATTGATGAGAGCAATCCGGGCACCGTGCTCATTGCGAAGAGCACCCAGGCGGCGGCAGCCGCGCTGGGTCTACAGCTTCAATCCCTGGGCGTGCGGGATCCGGCCGGGCTGGACAGCGCATTTTCCGCCATGAAAGAAAGCAGAGCGGGCGCTCTCATCGTGGAGTCGAGTTCGATGTTGTTCGCGTGGCGAACACGGCTGGCGGAACTCGCGCTGAAGAATCGGCTGCCCACCATGTTCGCGCAGAGACAGTACGCGGAGGCCGGCGGCCTCATGGCCTACGCGGCCGACTTCTCGGATCTATTCCGCCGAGCCGCCACCGTCGTCGACAAAATCCTGAAGGGCGCCAAGCCTGCCGATCTCCCTATCGAACAGCCGACGAAGTGGGAGTTCGTCATCAACCTCAAAACCGCCAAAGCCCTCGGTCTGACGATTCCGCCGTCGCTCCTGCAGCGGGCGGATCAGGTGATTGAGTAGGAGAGTGCATGAAGATCTTATTCAAAAGCGCTTGGGGTTCTGACGATCCGACGAAGGCCGCGTTTCCCTTCTTACACGCGAATGCCTTTACCGAGGCCGGGCACGAGTCGCAGATCTTCCTGCTCGGTGAGGCGGTCTCGGTCATGCGGCAGCCGGTCGCGAATGCCGTGGTGCCCGTCGGCTGGCCGCCTTTGGCCGAGATCTTGAGCCAGACGATTTCGCTGAAAGTTCCAATCCACGTCTGAACCGCGTGTTCACGGGCCCGTGGGGTCCTGGATGCGGATCTTCTCAGGAAGAATGCGACCTTTGCGACGCCAGCGACGCTGGTGGCGCTGGTCGGATGGGCTGACAAGATCTTGAGCGAATGATGAGCTTCCGCACAACCGCCAAGGCCCTCGGGCTCACGATCCCGCCGTCGCTCCTGCAGCGGGCGGCCCAGGTGATCGAGGAGCCCACGGCGTCACGTCCTGGAGGCAGGGCGGCTCGCCAATTCCTGGGTGAAGTCTGGGTAAACGAAAGGGGTTAGCGCCTGCCGCGTCCGCTAACCCCTCGTCGTTCATGGTTGCGGGGGCTGGATTTGTTCCTACCCGGCACCAGACTCCCCTCCCCGTTTCCGGACTGACGGCCGCCTGGGCCCCCCTCGAGCCCCTTGAGACCCCTCTCGCGCCCGCGCCCCCGCCTGCCCCCCCCAGCCCACTCGCGCCCCGGCGCGCCCCGCGACTCGACGGGACCGGGGGAAAGAAACTTTTCGACCGGGGATGAATGAATCACCTCAAGGCACCACAAGCGACGAGGAGCGCCTCTCAGCGGGCTGCCGCCACCGTCGGCGCGTGGCTCGGAAGAATGCCGATCTGCCGCAGCAGATTGCCCGTATCCCAGTAGACCCATTCCCGAACGGCCTTACCGTTCTTGACTTCTTCGACCGTGCATCCGTGCGTCACAACGCGCTTGTTGGTCGGCGGAATACCCATCAGCTCGCCGTCGTGGGTTCCGACCGCCGTCCACCGCATGGTCACGTAGTCGCCGCTGGACAACATCTGCTCGATCTCGAAATGCAGATCGGAGAACGCACGCACGTACATCTGCACCTCTTGTCGGACCGCCTCAGGACCACGGACGGCTGTGGGCAACGTGTCCGACTCGGACACGAAGTCATTGGATACGTGCCGGGCGACACCGTCGGGATCGTGGGCATTCCAAGCGTTGATCATCTCGCGGACAATGTCGGTTGCGTCTGCCATGTCGTTCCTCCCGTGGCGTAGGGCTATCCTGGGGACGGGCCTTCGGCGGGACCTCTGCCGGCGGCACTCTTCGGGACTCGACTCGGGGCCTCCTCTGCCCCGACGAGCCGGGCGTTGATGGGTGGGAACCGCGGCGGCGACTATGGCGGCCCGGGCAAGACTTGTCAAGTCAGGGCGTAAGCGTGAGCACACCTGACAGTCCGGTCACCACCTCAGTCATTCTGCACGGCGTGACCAGCGCGCTCCTTGACCCCTCCCGGTCCGGCGACATAAGCTCTCGCCACCTGTCTGACCGTTGCCGGCTCCCCCTCGGGAGGGTGCAACATGCAGTGTCCACGGTGCCAGCACGAGAATCGCCCCACACAGAGATTCTGCGGCGAGTGTGGTACGACCCTACAGCGCTCCGCCGACAGTGCTCAGCCATTGCCGTCCTACGCGGACATGCAGCGTTCCTTGACTGAGGCTCTGGCACGTGAAAGTGCGACGGGCGAGATTCTGCGGATGGTCAGAGACTCGCCGACCAATGAGCAGGCGGTGTTCGAAGCAATCGTGAGCAGTGCGTGGCGCCTTCTCGGCGGTTTCGGCGGTGCTTTCGGCGGTGCCGTGTATCGTGTGGTCGGCGACGAACTCTACCTCGCGGCCTATGTCTCGACTAATCCGACCGGGGACGCGGCCCTCAGGAGCACGTTTCCGCGCCCCTTGGCCGTCTTCTCACCTCCGGGCGAGGCGATCCGTGGGCGCGCTCCGGTGGTGTTGACCGACGTCGACACCGATGGATGGGTCCCCGATGATATCCGCGAGCTCATACGCAAGCGGGGGGATCGGAGCGGGCTGTGGGTGCCCCTGATACGGGAGGGGGTGGCGCTGGGCGCAATCGGCGTCACGCGGAGCGAGCCGGGGGGCTTCCCGGATGAACAGATCAGGCTCCTCGAGACCTTCGCCGACCAAGCCGTGATCGCGATCGAGAACGTGCGGCTGTTCAAAGAGCTGGAGGCGAAGAACGGTGACCTCACCGAAACGCTGGCACGACAGACGGCAACGAGCGAGGTGCTCAAGGTCATCAGCCGCTCGACTTTCGAGCTGCGAGCCGTGCTGGACACGCTGGTCGAGGCGGCCGCCCGGCTTTGCGAAGCGGACATGGCCCAGATTCTCCGGCCGAGAGACGCGGGCTATCATGTCGCGGCAAGTCACGGCTTCTCACCCGAATACATTGAATCTCACCAGACCCTCACGTTTGCGCCGGGACGTGGAAGCCTTACCGGGCGGGTGTTGATTGAGCGTAAGCCGGTTCAAATCTCAGACGTTTTGGCCGACCCGGAATACAGCAACCTTGAGCCCCAAAGGTTGGCCGGCTATCGCACCCATTTGGGCGTGCCGCTGCTGCGCGACGGGCGTCCCATCGGTCTCATCCTGGTGAGCCGGCGCACAGTCCAGCCGTTCACCGAAAAGCAGATCGAACTCGTCGAAACCTTCGCCGACCAAGCCGTGATCGCGATCGAGAATGTGCGGCTATTCACCGAGCTGGAGGCGCGGACAGCCGCGCTGAGCCGATCCGTCGATCAGCTCACCGCCCTCGGCGAGGTCGGCCGCGCCGTCAGCTCCACGCTCGATCTCGAGACGGTGCTGACCACCATCGTCTCGCGGGCCGTCGAGCTGTCCCGCCTGGACGGCGGCGTGGTGTTCGAGTATGACGAAGACGCGGAGGAGTTCGTCCAGCGGGTGGCCACTGAGACCGGCGGAGCCCTTGCGGAGGCGCGGCGGACCACGCGGATCCAGAAGGGGGAAGGCGCGCTCGGCCAGACGGCAATCACGCTGGAGCCCGTCCAGGTGCCTGACATCATCGTGCCGGGTGCCTACGAGAGTCGCCTGCGAGGGAATCTGATCGAGTCCGGCATCCGGGCCATCTTGGCGGTGCCAATGGTTCGCGAGGGCCAGTTGATCGGCTGTCTCGCCGTCACCCGCAACCTGCCCGGCGACTTCCCGGCCGAGACGATCGATCTCCTACGGACCTTCGCCACCCAGTCGGCCCTGGCCATCCAGAACGCCCGGCTGTTTCACGAGATCGCAGACAAGAGCCGGCAACTCGAAGCCGCCAGTCAGCACAAGTCTGAGTTTCTTGCCAACATGTCGCACGAGCTCCGCACTCCCCTGAACGCCGTCATCGGGTTCTCCGAGGTCCTCGCCCAGGGCATGTTCGGCGATGTCAACGAGAAGCAATCGGAGTACCTGCACGACATCCTGGACTCCGGCCGCCACTTGCTCTCGCTCATCAACGACATCCTGGATCTGTCCAAGATCGAGGCCGGCCGGATGGAGCTCGAGGTAAGCGAGTTCGACTTGCCCCAGGCGATCCAGAATGCGCTGACTCTGGTCCGCGAGCGTGCCCTCCGCCGCGGGATCGCCCTCCACCACGTGATCGACAACCGGGTCGCGGGCATCCGGGCGGATGAGCGCAAGGTCAAGCAAGTCTTATTGAACCTCCTGTCGAACGCGATCAAATTCACCCCCGAGGGCGGCGGGATCGAGGTGCGAGCCGCGCCCGTGGATGGGATGGTCGAGGTCTCCGTCACGGACACCGGGGTAGGGATCGCGCCAGAGGATCAAGAGGCCGTTTTCGAGGAGTTCCGGCAGGTGGGGACCGCGGACAAGAAGGCGGAGGGCACGGGGCTCGGGCTGGCCCTCTCCAGGAAGTTCATCGAGCTGCATGGGGGTCGGATCTCAGTACGGAGCCAGCTGGGCACCGGCTCGACGTTCACGTTCACGCTCCCAGGGCCCGATGGCAAATAAGCTGAGACGATGTGCCGCCAGTTCTGGTGGGAGCAGGCCTCTACGGAGACAGTGGCACTCGTCGAGTAGAGAACGGGCCGGCGCCGGCGCTGGCCCATTCATGGGCATTCGGCTACGATAGCCCGCGCGATGGAGCCGATCCTCATCCGCCTCCCGACTGACTCCAAGCGTTACTGGCTTCCAGCCGCCGGGCTGGCCGAAGTGAAGAGCGCCTCATGATATTCCCGGTGGCCATCCCCGTGCTGATCCTGCTCCTGGTCCTCTTGCTGGTGGTGTTTGTGGTGCTGGTGGAGCTGCGCATCCTGTCCTACGCCTATCAGAAGATCGGCATTCGACCCCGCTATGTCTTCGGCATCCTGGTGCTGACGCTCCTGGGGAGTCATGTGAACATCCCGCTCTACGCCGTGCCCGCCCGGCGGATCGTGGCCCCGGAGACCGTCTGGATGTTCGGGCAACCGTACAGCGTCCCGAGGGTCGTGCAGCATGACGCCACGATCGTGGCCTTCAACGTCGGAGGCGCGCTGATCCCCGCCCTGCTCTCGATTTACCTCTTCTTCCGCATGCACATGCCGGGACGCATGCTGATTGCGACCGTGGTGGTCGCCCTGGTCGTGAACCAGTTGGCCCGTGTGGTCCCCGGTGTCGGCATCGTGGTGCCGATGCTCCTACCGCCCCTACTGGCGGCGGGCGTCGCGTTGATCCTCGCCTTCCGTCGGGCGCCTCCCGTCGCCTACGTGGCCGGCACCATGGGCAGCTTGATCGGCGCGGACCTGCTGAACCTCGGGAGGGTCGCGGAGATGGGCGCGCCGATAGTCTCCATTGGCGGCGCGGGGACGTTCGACGGAGTGTTCCTCACGGGAATCCTGGCCGGCTTGCTTGCCTGACGGCCTTCACTCTGGCTCCCAGACGAGACATGGTTAATCTAAAGAACCGCCAGGGCTCGGCCTCACGATTCTCACCGTCACTCGTGCTCCGGGCGGACCAGGTGATCGCGTGATGGACCGGCGGACGTTCCTCGCGAGCCTGACCAGCCTCCTCGCCACGCCGCTCGCCGCCGGGGCGCAGCAGGCGCCCAAGATCCCGAAGATCGGGCTGCTTACTCTGAGCACTGCAGCCGCCGCGACGCCTCTTGTCGAGGCATTCAGGCAGGGGTTGCGGGAGCTTGGCTATGTCGAAGGCAAAACGTTCGTCCTGCAGATTCGTTACGGCGAGGCGAAAGCCGAACGACTTCGGGAGCTCGCACGGGACCTGGCGGCCCTCAAGATGGACGTGATCGTGGTGGGTCAGGATCAGGCGATTGCGGCGGTCAAACGAGAAGCGGGGACGATCCCGATCGTGATGTCAAACAGTAGCGATCCGGTCGGGACCGGGTTCGTGGCAAGCCTCGCGCACCCCGGCGGTAGTATCACCGGCCTTAGCAATATCTCGCCGGAGCTCAGTGGGAAGCGGTTGGAGCTGCTGAGGCAAGTCCTTCCCGGGCTCTCCCGGGTGGCATTCTTCTGGAATCCCGAGGTCAGGGGCAACCTGCTCGACTACAAAG
>Ga0210384_10007772_pt1 | contig 11278 bp, 6 predicted proteins | sample IncBWH2MmetaG_FD_160574 | JGI IMG/M metagenome (GOLD analysis project Ga0210384, IMG submission 160574) | Forest soil microbial communities from Barre Woods Harvard Forest LTER site, Petersham, Massachusetts, United States - Inc-BW-H-2-M | ecosystem: Environmental > Terrestrial > Soil >...
GTCTCGCAGGGGATCTCGTGAGTAGCTCGCTCCCGCCTCAATGTCTCTCCAAACGAGCTGCCGTGCATCCACGCCACGCATCCATGCGGGATTGACCTTAGCGTTTGGGTCGTCCACCCATACCGCCAAACACGCATCGTCCCACGGGCTATCCTCGGGCCCACGGCCGCAAAGGATGAATCCATTGGAAGTAGATCGGATTCGGTTGGAGGGCGCCTTTTTGCTGGGCCAATCCTCATGCGCCGCCAAGAAATTTTCAGTATTAAACGAGAACACCGCATCAACGGACGCCGAGCTTCGATTGAGGAAACGATATTCGAGAGCAGCAACCGGCAAACTGGAATTGTCTGCGTCGCCAGGGGAAAATGGACTCCAACCTGTGAGCTCCACCTCCAGGGGCACCTCGGCGTCCTTAAGGCGGACAGTCCCAAATGGAAATTGGCTCTCAAAGGTAGCCTGTCGAAACCGTGGGAGCCCCCAGCAACCGCCAGGATAGACGCCTTCTACACCGGGGAGAAATGGCCGTAGCTTCCAGACGGGCACCGGGCCCTCCAGAACGCGCGCTATGTTTCGCGATCCTTTAATGCACACGGCCGAAAAAGTGTGGGGCTCATTGCCTAAATCAGGCCGGTTACGCAAAGAGAATTTCGTAAGCGCGCCTGTCCCTTCCAGGCAGAACATGCCTGCCCCAATACCACCCATGGGAAACGCAATTTGGTTTAGATAATCGCCATGATAGATACCGTTGAACGCGCGGGCTCCGCTATAGGATTTCGTCTCAGTTTCTCTTCGGCCATCGCCTGGCGGCTCATCTGCATGTGTCGTTTGCTTCTTAGCCGCGATCGCAGATTCGGAAGACACGGCATCAACAGCAGACGCCGCGATAATCCCTGCTCCTAGTAGGATGTCCCGTCGCGTCATTGACATGGTTAGCGCCCTCCTGGACGTCGATATGTTGTATCAAAATTGATTTGGATTCTCGGCCGATTGGCGCTCCGCTGCATGCTGGATACGCCAGGTACCGGGAAACGCCAGGCATTTGCCAGTCTCAGGACTGGCGGGTTGTCGAGTCATCGCTTCGACCGTCCCGCCGCGCGGTAAATTTCTTCGATCAGAGCCACGCTTCTCCGGGCTTCGCGACCATCGCACATGGGCGTGCCGTTTTCTTTGATGGCGCGGATGAAGTCTTCAAACACCGCCTGATGACCCTGAGAGTCGGTCACGACCGGCGACGCCGTATCTTCGATATCGTCAGTGGCGCGGCTGGTGGCCACACCCTCTCGCGGATGTTTCAAGTCCACTGCAATTACGCGATCCTGTTCGAGGATGACGGTCCCTTCCGTGCCGCTGACTTCAAACCGCCGCGGATAGCCCGGAAAAGCGGCCGTGGTCGCCTGCAGTACCGCGCTCGCTCCGGATTCGAACTTGAGCAACACTAGGGCTGTGTCCTCCGCCTCGATTTTGTGCAGCAGGTTAGCTGTGCTCGCCTGGACCTCGACGACATCACCCAGCATCCACAACAGGAGATCCAGGGTGTGCACAGCCTGATTGATGAGCGCTCCCCCACCATCAAGTGCAAGCGTTCCGCGCCACTTCGAATCGCCGTAATACTCCGGCGGCCGGTACCATTTCACTCGCGCGTCCGCTAGTAAGACTTTGCCCATGACGCCTTCGTCGATCCACTTTTTCATGCGCCGGATGTCAGGCTTGCAGCGATCCTGAAACATAACTCCCAGTTTCACGCCGGAGCCTTCCGCGGCGGCAATGAGTTCATCGGCGCGTTGTGTGGAGATATCGATGGGTTTTTCCGTCAGAACATGCAGTCCACGGTTAGCCGCGGCGATGCCCTGCGTTGCGTGCAGTCCGGAGGGGCTGCCGATCGCGACCATATCCAGCGGGCGATGATTCAGGAACGCCTCGAAATGAGTGTAAGGTTGGGCCGCGTGCACCTGCGAAAGCTGGGCGACTCTCGCCTGATTACTACCGTAGATCGCCGCGACGGAAACTCCGGGAATTGCATTCGCTGCGCGGGCGTGAGTTGCGCTGATGTTTCCGCCGCCAATCAGTCCGACGTGAATGTTCATAAGTTGCGAGAGCTGAATTTTGTCCTTTCCCGTGTTTGACAAAGTATATGAGGCACGTGCGACCGTCCAGAAAAGAGCGCATCGTGTTTCTTCAACGAGGCAGGTGGCGGCAACTTTCTTGTGAAACATATCTTGTGAAACGTATCTCAGACACCACGCGGCCGGTTTCACCGAGGGCGCGACAGTGTTTTGGATTTCACGGCGAGAATTTCAGCATGAAGTGGATTGAGCTGCGCAGCATGTGTTACAAGAACATCTGCGCTCGACGCCAACCAGATCGCCGAAGCCTTGCGCATCGCGAAGAAGAACTCTCCTGAATCCGGCTGTGATCACCTCTGAAGTAATGGGACGAACAGGGAAATGTTTCCAGTGATGGCAGTCGCTGATCCGGGAAGTAAAGACGTTTCGGGGATAGCGCGATGAGTGCCCGGCCGATCAGGAATTTGCGCTGGTGGATCGGTGGAATGCTTTTTCTTTCCACGATCATCAATTACCTCGACCGGCAAACGTTGTCGCTGCTCGCGCCTTTCCTCAAGGTCGAATATCACTGGACGAACACCGACTACGCCAATATCCTCATCGGATTTCGCCTGGGATATTCGCTGGGGCAGACGATTCTGGGCCGCATAATCGATCGCATCGGAACCCGTCGCGGCCTGAGCATCACGGTCGTGCTGTACTCCCTGGTTGCCAGCGCGACTTCCCTGGCCCGCGGCTTCTATAGCTTTGCCACATTTCGTACTCTGCTCGGAATCGCGGAATCGGCCAACTGGCCGGGGGCGACCAAGGCGGTCTCCGAATGGTTTCCAAAACGCGAGCGCGCACTCGCCACTGCACTGTTCGATAGCGGTTCGTCGATCGGCGGCGCCCTCGCTCCCTTTCTTGTGCTGGGAGTTTACTTCCGTTGGGGATGGCGGCTTTCGTTTGTAATTCCGGGCCTGCTGGGATTTCTGTGGCTGATTCTCTGGCGGAAGATGTATTACCCGCCGCAGGAGCACCCGCGAATCAGCCCAGAAGAACTGCAAATGATCCGGGAAGATGCCGTGGAGGAAACGCTAGCCAGTGGTGACCAACCTCAGCCTTGGTCGATTTTGCTTAAACTGCCCCAGACCTGGGGAGCGATTGTCGCCAAGGCTCTCACCGATCCGGTCTGGTTTTTTGTCGCCGACTGGTTTCCGATTTACCTGGTTGCGAAGGGCTTTTCGCTCAAGAGCGGGATTCTCGCCGTTTGGGTTCCGTTCATCGCCGCCGACCTGGGAAACTTTTTTGGCGGCGCCGCTTCCGGTTTTCTGGTCAAGCGGGGCTGGGCGCTGGGCGCGGCGCGGAAAGCGCTCGTGGTCTTCGGCGCAATTGGCGTCTTGTTGCTGATTCCAACTCTTTTTACCAACAACCTTTATTCGATCACGCTGCTTTTTGCGCTTTCCACGTTTTCTTACGCTTCGTTTTCGACCATCGCGAATGTGCTGCCTTCCGATCTATTCTTCAGCCGTTCGGTGGCCACGGTGAGCGGACTCAGCGGGACGGGCGCGGGCATCGGGACCATCATCGCTTTCAAACTCATCGGATATTTTTCCGACATGCCCCATATCGCCGCCGGGCATTCCTTTGATCGCATCATCGTAGTGGCCGGAATCGTGCCGTTCGTGGGAATGCTGCTGGTGCTGTTGCTGGTGCGGAATACGCGGGCAACCCGGGAAGGACTCGTGCGCCCGATTTGACCCGCGAGGAAATTGGCAATGCGGTTTTCGGTCGCATCCTGCATAGAAACTCCGTCTGCTTATGCACCAGACCGACTGGTAAGTACGGTTCGACTTCAGTACTTGTGGTTTCTTGTTGTCGGGCTGGTGAACTGCCATCTGGATAGTGCCCTAATTTGAATGCGACGTTTGGTTAGTCATGGTGGAAATAGAAGAGGTTCCCGTCCAGATCCTTTACGGTGAACTGCCGTAATCCCCAAGGCTTTTTTTCCAGAGGATCCACGATGTTCGCACCTAACGACTTCAGTTCCTGGTACGACGCATCGATATCTTCCGCGAACACCCAGTGAACGGCAGGTTCGAACGGCAGCTTCCTCTTCCGAAAGAATATCGCCACATGACCGCGTGACACGGCCCCAATCTCCTTGCCTGGGTAAAGCCATCCAACCTCAAAGCCGAGTGCATCTCGGTAATGCTGTTGTGCACGTTCGACATCAGCGACCGGCAACTCCGGCACTGGTTGGCCTATCGAGTTCAGTTTCTCTTTTGCGCCCACAGAGCCCTCCCTTGATCTCCTTATATGCAACAAGACCGGCCACGCGTCAAATTAATTAGGACACTACCGCCATCTGTTATGCGGTGCGCCCGGATCTCACCGTGTCTCAGATTAAAATTCCACGCCTGCAACCTTCGATTTGGCTTCGGCCTTCTCAAGATCATCGACTTGGTCGCCGCAATCACCGGCGACAGATTAGTATGAGCAACTCGATCGCGAGGGGCAATTGTGCACTTCTCAACTCACCAGCCTGGGTAGTGATCGCTCATGGGCAGGGCACACCTGCAATTGACTCTACCCGGGAAAGAAACTCGCTTGTCGGGATCGGGTGGGAGTAACGAAAACCTGACTTTGCTCCAGTACCTTGATCACGGCAGCGGAGGACCGTCAACTCAGAAAATGATAATACACACGGTTCCACTTTAGTTTGTTCTTGAAATTCTCCATGGTCGTGTTGCGATCGATCAGTAAGTATTCGATGTCAGCCATCTCCGCGAAGTCTTCCAGGTGTTGCGGGCTCAGGGCCCGACTAAGGGCAGTGTGGTGTGCGCCGCCGGCAGAGATCCAGGCTGTCGCTGCGATTTTCAGATTAGGCTCGGGTATCCAGATCGCGCGGGCAACGGGCAATTTGGGGAGAGGTTTCTCGGGTCGCATCAGGTTCACCTGATTGACAATCAGACGAAAGCGGTTCCCCAGATCGGTTACGGAGGCGTTCACCGCGCTTCCGCTGGACGCGGTAAATACCAGCCGGACCGGATCTGCTTTGCCTCCAATCGAAAGAGGATGGATTTCTGCCGACGGCGTGTTCTCTGCAAGGGACGGGCACACTTCCAGCATGTGTGCGCCCAAGACCTGACCCCCATTCTTAAAATGGTAAGTGTAGTCTTCCATGAACGACGTTCCACCCTTCAAGCCTTGACTCATGATCTTCATGGCCCGGACGAGCGCTGCCGTTTTCCAATCACCCTCTGCGCCGAAACCGTATCCGTCTGCCATCAAGCGCTGTACTGCGATTCCTGGAAGTTGAGCCAAGCCGTGTAAGTCCTCAAATGTGTCGGTGAAGGCATTTGAGCCAGTTTCTTCCAGAAAATGCCGTAACCCCAACTCAATTCTTGCCGCCTCACGCAGCGCCTGACGCTGGTTTCCGCCGGCACGTAACGGCTCCGCGACTGTATAGGTTTCGTCGTACTCGGCGGTGAGTCTTCCGATTTCGTCATCTGACACTTGCCGCACATCGTGTATCAGATCACCGACGCCGTAGCCATTCACCGAATAGCACAACTTGATCTCAGCCTCGACCTTATCTCCTTCGGTGACGGCGACGTTCCGCATGTTGTCGCCGAAGCGGGCAACCTTCAGGCGTTGAGCATCGTGCCAGGCGCCGGCAGATCGGGTCCAGACACCAATCTCGGCGTGGACGCCAATATCCTGCCAGAACCCAACCACGATCTTGCGCTCGAGTCGCATTCGGGCTCCGATGAATCCGAACTCCCGGTCACCGTGGGCTGACTGGTTAAGATTCATGAAGTTCATATCAATGTTGGACCACGGGAGTTCCTCGTTGAATTGCGTGTGCAGGTGCAGGAACGGCTTGGTCAGCGATCTCAGGCCGGCAATCCACATTCGGGCCGGGGAGAAGGTGTGCATCCATGTGATTAGCCCAATACAATTCTTCGAGCCATTCGCATCCAGGCACAACTGGTGAATTGACTCGCTACTCGTCATCACAGGTTTCGCCACGATCTTCACGGGGATATCTGGAGATGCGGCTAACGCGCTCGCGATGGCGGTGGAATGCGCCTCAACCTGTTTCAGGGCTTCCGCTCCGTAGAGATGCTGGCTTCCAGCGACAAACCAAGCTTCCAGGTTTGTGAGGTCAATCATGCAATCCTCCTTGGAGATTCGCAATTGAGCGGTAAAAGGGCTTAAGCCAGCTACCTTCCCAATTCAATCACCGTCACACTCTCATGTCTGAACGTGTACTTAAATTCAGCCGACTCCACGGAGAGAGGAGTTGCCCTGGGATGAATATGCTCTGGTTCGGTTTCGTCATTCTTCTCGTAAATACTGTCCGCAAAAATTGAACGTGCCGTGGCATTCGTGGGACGGAAGCCCGCAAGATTGATTTTAGTTTCCAGGTCGCGGGTCAGGTGGCGATTCACGCAAAATAACGTCAGTTTGTTCCCGGAACCATTGATCGCCGCGACCACGTCGAGATACGGCACACCTGCAATCTTGGGCAGGCGAGTCGAGCCTTGGTTGACGTCATATGTGGGACCGTCGCTTTGAGTCTCGACCAGTTTCGCAACATCTGCATTGGAATACATACGAAAAACCCAATATGCAGGCACACCAAAAACCCGTCCGCGCTTCTTCCAGATTCCACCAAACTCGATAATGCCCGTCATGTCCGAAATCGGAACAATATCTGAATTTCTCAGCAGCATGTTCAGGAAGCCGCCAGTTCCAATGGCTCCGCCCATGTTGTCGTAGCGCGGAGAGAACTGGTCCTCCGATGACCAGAAAAGCCATTCCGTGAAGGCGGTGTTCACGGTAGGCTTTCCAGTTTTTTCAAACTGCTGGTGCATGGTTCGCAGCCGGCGCTCCAGTTCAACAGGTAGTGCAAATACCGCTTTCGCGATGACGTCCGGCGAAGGATGAGGCGCTTGTACCGAGTTCGTAGTCACGACGAAATGGGTGGAAAGATAGTTGAAGGTGTCGGGGGGATTGGTCAATTGTGCCGCGTTCCAGTCCTGAAACACGTCGGGATCGCCCCCGGTCGCGATAAGCCGCGCCTTTGGATCCACCTTGCGTACGGCATCGCTGAATGACTTGGTTCTCTCTGCCGCATGCGGTAGTGTGGGATATCCGATCTGGAAATCGCCCCACAGTTCATTGCCGAGTTCCCATAGCAGACCTCCGGCGCGATGCGCCCAATGACCATTGACATATTCCACCCACTCCGCAGCTTCTTGAGGAGTGCCAGTACCGAGGTTCAGAGCGATTTGCGGTTCAGCTCCAATCAGTTGGCAAAAACGCAAGAACTCATCCGTTCCGAACTGGTTGTACTCCGGAATGCCCCACGCAGTATTCAACATGCTGACCCGCTGGTCGCGGGGCCCAACGCCGTCTCTCCAGTGATACGCCGAGGTGAAATTGCCGCCAAAACGTACGATGGGGGTCTTCAACTCCCGGGACATGGCAATCATTTCCGGATCCATGCCATCAATGTTGTCACCCGGAAGCAACGACGCTTGATCGATCAGCACGCGCGTCTCGTCACTGGCGGCAATGACGAAGTCCGCCGGCTCGAGTGCGGCCAGTTGCCGAGGCGGAACATCAAGCGCAAATTCGTAACGCTGCCATCCAGTAGCTCCGACCTGTAACTCACGACGATCCAAGACATGGTCTGGATTGTTCCGCTCACGCAGCGACACTTCAGTTCTTCCCGGGCCGCTTATCGGCTTCAGGTAGACGCTCCCGACGTAGTGCGAGACGCGATAGACCGGAAGGTAAACTTTCTGTCGAATGCCAGTCTGCTTGTTAGGCAACGCCATCAGCAATAATGATCGATAGGAATTTGCGGCGTCATTCCACTGCGGCGCATAACGAGAACCTTGGGCATATCGCAGCGGTTCCCAGGGAAGAGGCAAGGCCATTTCCGAAGCGCGGCTGAGTTCCGGATCGTCCTTGACCATGTCCGCGACGTGCTTCACATCCCAAAGACTGTCTTCGAAGCTGGGGTTCCGCAGGAGTTCCGCCCAAAGTCCGTTGTATGTGGAGTTGCCAATAGGTTCCAAAAATGTGCCGAAAATGGATCGGGGGATGGAGTAGTCCGCGGTTTTGCTTACATCGATCTGAACAATGACTTCCGCCGCAGGTTGAGACTGCGCGAAGGGACAGGTGCAGAGGACGAGGGCAAGCACATACGCATGGCGGAGAATCGCAGGGCGCATCGGGCATCCTCGAATTCGGACAGAGCTCTTAAGATGGAGATAATACAGGTAATCGTATACAAGTCCAGATGAACGCTAATGGTGCCGGTCGGCCCAAACCGAATAAGAGATCCTGTTCGCGAAACCGGACCACAGCGGATGCCCGTTGCTTGCAATTTACTCGAACTGAAATTGGGCATGAATAGAGCGATGAACATTGATCGGGACGGTCACTAGCAAAATTCCAGACTCAAAAAGGGGCCTGCCGTATAAGGAACTGCCGAGCGTCGTTCGTTGCGACGGGTAACATAGATGTGCCCTCGTTCGCGGGCACGTCATAATAAACTGTAGCGCAAAAAGTAGTAAACGATTACCATGCTTTTCGCCTTGAGTTGTTTCAGTGAAGATTCGATCCGCGTATGGTCGAACATCTCAATTCGTTTTCAGTTCAGACTTCCGGGTGCTATGTCGTAGATAAAATTTTCTTAGCGCAACAAGCGTGAGGAGATCACCGCATGTTCTCACCCAGTCGACGACGTTTCTTGCATCAGGCTTCCACCGCTGGAATCGCCTGCTCCGCGAACTTTGCGTTTGGCCGGTTCCTGTCTGCCCAGACACAAACATCAAATCCAAGTGAAGTAGTCCGAGTGTACCTGGACTCGCGCCGCACCGTGGCTCCGCTTGACCGCAATCTCTTTGGGTCCTTTCTCGAGCATCTGGGCCGCGCGATCTACGAGGGAATCTACGATCCCGGCTCGAAGCTATCGGACTCGAATGGCCTGCGCAAGGACGTGGTGGACGAGATACGGCAGCTTGGTGTTCCGATTGTCCGGTATCCGGGAGGAAATTTCGTTTCCGGCTACAACTGGCTGGACGGCGTGGGACCAAAGCAGGACCGTCCCCGTGTTCTCGACAAGGCGTGGAATGCAATCAATTCCAACCAGTTTGGCACCAACGAATTCATGATGTGGTGCAAAGCTGTCGGCACCGAGCCGCTGATGGGCTTGAATCTTGGCACGGGGACCCCCGAGGAAGCCGCGGCACTGGTGGAATATTGCAACGTGGAGAAGGGAACGAAGTGGAGTGATCTTCGCCGCAAACACGGTTTTGCGGAACCTTACAAGGTGAAGCGCTGGTGTCTAGGCAACGAGATGGATGGCCCCTGGCAGATCGGACACATGACAGCCACGGAATACGGACTCAAAGCCCAGGATGCGGCACGGCAGATGCACTATGTCGATCCTTCGCTTCAACTCATAGCCTGCGGATCGAGTGGTCCGTTCATGCCCACATACCTGGAGTGGGATCGTGAAGTTCTGGAGCAGTGCTATGACTATGTCGATGGACTCTCCTTGCATCGCTACTTTGGCAACACGGCGGAAGACACCGGTGGGGACAGCGCGAAATTCCTGGCTATGAATCTGAGCATGGAACGGCAGATCGCGGAAACGGTTGCGGTTTGCGATCTGGTGCGCGGCCACAAGCGCTCACCGAAGAAGCTGTGGCTCTCGTTCGATGAATGGAACGTTTGGTATCGGGCCCGCAGTGGGGATGCGGTGAACGGTCACGAGCAAGAAGCTGCTCATTTGCTGGAAGAGGTATACAACCTGGAAGATGCGCTGCTGGTGGGCGGGCTTATCAATTCGCTGATTCGCAACGCGGACCGAGTGAAGCTGGCGTGTCTCGCTCAACTGATCAATGTGATTGCTCCCATCATGACCAACTCGAATGGCATGCTGCGGCAGACGATTTATTATCCGTACAGTTGGGCCCTTCAATTCGCGCGTGGTTCGGTGCTCAACCTGCTTGTGGATTCACCTGGCTATGAAGTTTCGGGAATGGGCCAGATTCCTTACCTGGACGTGGCCGGAACCAGAGACCCGGACAGCGGAAAGGTTGCCCTTTTCATTCTGAATCGTGATTTGTCCAAGGCGCACGCGGTTGAGATCAACTGGCAGGACCAGGCGCCGGCCCGGGCACTGTCTTCAGTCCTGTTGACCGGCGACGATCTGAAAGCGTTCAACAGTTTCGACGCCCCACAGCGTGTGGTCCCGCGCACTCTGGACAAGCCTTCAATCACAGGAGGACGAGCGAAGTTCGAAGTGCCAGCTCGTTCTTACGCTGTAATTCAATGGGGTGGATAGCAGATGAAACGGCGAGAGTTTATTCGTAACAGCGTCATTGGCGCCGGGTGGTTGTGGTTCAGCCGAGCTACGCCGTTTGCCGCCACCGCGCCGCGCTGGCCGGCCCAGCAGGCGAACGACTGGTACGCCCGCCAGCCCTTTCTGGTGGGAAGCAATTTCATCCCCAGCACTGCCATCAACGAATTGGAGATGTGGCAGGCTGACACATTTGACCTGCCCACCATCGATCGCGAATTGGGATGGGCGGGAGGTCTGGGCATGAACACCATGCGAGTCTTTCTGCACAACCTTCTATGGCAGCAGGACTCCGCCGCCTTTCTTCGCCGGATGGATCAATTTCTTCAAGTCGCAGACAAGCACCATATTCGAATCATGTTCGTTCTCCTGGACTCGGTATGGGATCCATACCCGAAGCTCGGCCGCCAGCGCGACCCGAAACCTCACGTTCACAACTCCGGCTGGGTACAGGCTCCGGGTGCGGAGATACTGAAAGATGAGGCTCGCTGGAACCAGGAGCTGAAGCCTTACATCGTGGGCGTGATCAGCCACTTTCGCGATGATCCACGAGTTCTGATGTGGGACCTGATGAACGAGCCGGACAATGAAAACGGCTCGTATAAGGCGCAGGAGCTTCCCAACAAGGCTGAGGTGGCGTTGCGACTTATTCGCGAGGAATGGAAGTGGGCTCGTTCAACCAATCCCTCACAGCCTTTGACCAGTGGCGTGTGGCACGGCGATTGGGCGAGTGATGACAAACTGAGCGCGATGGCAAGCTTTCAACTGCAAAACTCAGACGTGATCACATTTCACAGCTATGACCCGCCGGATGAGATGAAGAGTCGCATCGCGTCAGTTCGGCGCT
>Ga0210384_10007773_pt1 | contig 11278 bp, 10 predicted proteins | sample IncBWH2MmetaG_FD_160574 | JGI IMG/M metagenome (GOLD analysis project Ga0210384, IMG submission 160574) | Forest soil microbial communities from Barre Woods Harvard Forest LTER site, Petersham, Massachusetts, United States - Inc-BW-H-2-M | ecosystem: Environmental > Terrestrial > Soil >...
ATAACTTCTTCAAGCGTACCAACCATATAAAAAGCTTCCTCAGGAAGATGATCGTAATCACCCGCTACTATTTTTTCAAAATCTTCTATCGCTTTTTCACGTGATACGTATCTCCCCGGCATACCGGTAGCAAACTCCGCCGTAAACAGTGGCTGTGTTAAAAATTTTTGCACACGCTTTGCACGTTTAACAATAATTTTATCTTCTTCTGCTAACTCTTCCATCCCTAAAATAGCAATCACATCCTGCAACTCTTTATAGCGCTGCAAAATGTTTTGAATAGTACGCGCAACCTGATAATGGCGTTGTCCAATAATATTTTCTTGTAACCCTTTTGAATTAGAAACTAATGGATCAACCGCAGGATAAATACCAAGTTCTACCAATTTACGAGAAAGAACCGTGCTTGCATCCAAATGAATAAATGTTGTTGCCGGAGCAGGATCGGTAATATCATCGGCAGGAACATAGACCGCTTGAATTGAAGTAATTGAACCATCAACCGTGCTCGTAATCCGCTCCTGGAATGCTCCCATCTCAGATGCCAATGTTGGCTGATAACCAACAGCAGAAGGCATTCTCCCAAGCAATGCAGAAACTTCCGAGCCCGCTTGCACAAATCTAAAAATATTATCAATAAAAAGGAGGACGTCTTTTTTTTCTTTGTCTCTAAAATATTCAGCCATCGTCAATCCGGTAAGACCAACACGCAGACGTGCGCCGGGCATTTCACCCATTTGACCGAACACAAGTGCTGTTTTATCCAAAACACCCGTGCGTTGCATTTCTAACCATAGCTCATTACCTTCACGCGTGCGTTCACCAATGCCGGTAAACACAGAAACTCCGCCATGCTCAGTTGCAATATTGCGAATAAGCTCTTGCACCAAAACCGTTTTACCAACACCTGCACCACCAAACAGTCCAATTTTTGAACCCTTGATATAGGGGCACATGATATCAATTACTTTAATTCCAGTCTCTTGAATCTCATTTTTAACTTTAAGCTCAATAAAAGATGGCGCTGCTTTAAAAATTGGCCATCTATCTTCAGTCACCACTTCCGGTTGACCATCAATCGGGTTACCCAGAACATTAAAAACTCGACCCAGAACTTGCCTGCCTACCGGGACCGTGATGGGTGCTCCGGTATCAACAACTTCTAAACCGCGCGTAATCGTATAAATATTTTCTATTGCAATACAACGCACTGCACCATCACCAAGCTGCTGCGCAACTTCAATGCTCGCCTTTCTATGCGGCTCACCATTGTGTTGCGGAAAAATAATATGCAGTTCATTTAAAATATTGGGAGTTAATTCATGAGGAAATTGAACATCAATAATTGTGCCGGTGATTGCAAGGACATAGCCGCTTTTTGTTGCTGATGCGCTGTTTGTTTCTCTGTTTTCGCATTGATTCATTATGATGCACCCTGTGCATAAAATTTTTGTTAATCCTACGTATTATTTAAGCTAATCTATGTCCTAGGGTTTGTAAAGAAAAAGGGCTTGCTCCACTTATTGCGCGTCGCGTACACCAGATGCTATGGTGAATTACAAAGGGGTTTAATTAAAAAAAGGAAAAGGAAAAGCTGATGAAAACTATCCATTTCGACTATGAACAAACATGCCAAGTAGATAATGAAACATTACAACTACTGCAAGCGCAGCTTGAACAAGAAATTGAGCATATTTGCAACACCCGCACCGATGCATACGATACCAACTACACATCAGTTAACCTACCATTTGATGAAGACCTACTTAAATTGATTAAAACAACCGTACAAACAAAAAAAGCCCTCAACCCAACAACATTGGTTGTTATCGGCATTGGTGGATCTAACCTAGGAACTATTGCAATCCTTGAGGGAATACGGGGGAAATTTTATAACGAACATCACCAGGTAAACACGTATTTTGTAGACACGGTCGACACCGATTATAGTAATGACATTGCACAGTTGATTGAACGGGAACTGGTAGCCGGTAACGATATCATTATCAATGTTATCAGCAAATCTGGCACCACAACAGAAACTATTGCCAATTTTGAACTATTCTTGCAGATCCTCAAACACCATCGTCCCGACAATTATCACAATTTTATTGTGGCAACAACAAATAAAAATTCTGCCCTCTGGAAACTTGCTCAACATGAAAAATTTACGCATCTTGCCATACCGGATAATATCGGTGGCCGTTATTCTGTTTTTTCTGCTGTTGGACTGTTCCCTCTCTCCTTTTTGGATATCGATATTGAAAGCCTTACCGCAGGTGCACAAAGCGGATTTTTACTCAGTACACACAAAAAAATTTCTGATAACCCTGCCGCATTAAGCGCGGCAATTATTGCAGCGCATTATAAACGCGGCAACATCATTCATGATAGCTTCATTTTTTCTGTTGCACTCGCCAATCTTGGTGCGTGGTATCGGCAACTTTCAGCTGAAAGTGTTGGCAAAGCGTATAACAAAAATAATGAATTGATCAATACCGGTATTTTACCAACAATTTCTATCGGCAGCACTGATCTCCATTCCGTTGCTCAACTCTATTTAGCAGGGCCATACAACAGGTTTACCACATTTATATCAGTAGCAAAAAATAGATCACATATCACTGTTCCGGATTATGATGAATTTGAAATTCTCGTGCCAAAAATTCAAAAAAAATCATTTGCATCAATTATGAGTGCAATTTTAGAAGGAACAAAAAGAGCGTATCATCATGATAATCGTCCTTTTGTCTCAGTTACATTACCTGAAAAGTCTGCCTATTATCTTGGTCAGTTTATGCAGATTAAAATGATTGAAATTATCTATCTTGGATTTCTTTTAAACGTTAATCCTTTTGATCAGCCACAGGTTGAGAGTTATAAAAAGGAAACAAAAAATATTTTAGCTGCCACACCATAAGCAAGCTCATAAAAATTAAATTCTTAAAATGTAAGTTTAATAAAAAAAGAACCGCAAAGTGCTGCCAATAGATTACTTATTAATGAAAGTATAAAAAAATGCATCACAAAAAAAGGTCGCCAATAATTAATAATCAGATAAAAAACACCTTGTAGCACCGATAAAATACCACCTAAAATAAGTGATGCATCTAAAGGGTTATACACATTAGGCACACCACCACCAACAAATTTCCATTGAAAAAAATTAACCAATAAGACAGAAACAAATCCAAAATAAGTAACCATGGCAAATGCATACGAACCAATGGTTAAAAATAATGCAGGCAACATTCGCATGCGCCCCATAAGAATGAACATAAACCATGAAATAATGAGACCAAAAGTGAGTTGATACCAACCCCACGCTATCATCCACAAAAGTTCATCAACAAAAAAACTAACACATCGCATGAGCATACATTATTCCTACTTATTTACGGGAAAGGTTCCTTCAAAAATAAACTCTTCAACTTTTTTACGATCGGATGGTTCCTCTTTTTTTTGTAATTCTGATGGTAAAACATCCAGTGGACCAGGATGGCCTATGGCAACCATTGCTTCAACGGTGTAATCATCAGGAATGTGTAAATCTTTGCGTGCCTGATCAGCATTAAACCCTTCCATGCCATGTGCAACAAAATTCATCATTGAAGCTTGTAGTGCAAGAGACATCCATGCAGATCCTGTATCAAAAGAGTGAGTACGTTCAGGTTTATTATTATATTCAAAACTGTTACGAGATACAATGACCAGCAATACGGCTGCATTTTTTGCCCACACCTGATTGGCAGGAACTAACAAACTATACAAACGCTCCCAATCTGCTGTATTGCGATGCGCATACACAAATCGCCACGGTTGACCATTAAATGATGATGGTGCCCAACGAGCTGCTTCAAAAAGTGTCATCAACTCATCATGGTGCATATCTTCCCCCGACATCGCTCGCGGCGACCAGCGATTGATGAAAATATCATTGATTGGATACATTGCTTTTCTTACCATCACATAACTCCCGCAAACTTAAACTGTTATTTTAGCACTTGTCAAACAACAAGAAATGTTAGTATCTTAGATAACATATATAACTACAAAAAAGGAACCTTTCCGTGCACTATCAATCTAAAACATTCCTCTTTTTTTTACCTCTTTTATTTTTATCATTTTTTTCTCACATGCATGCAAGCACACCACCCATGTATGCAAGTACACCACCCATTTACCATAATAACTACAATCCACACAATGAAGTTCACCCACATATCACCGCAGAAACGCATCCTCATATAGAAGTACATCCACACATTACTGTTGCCAGCTCCTCTGCTCTCAGCATAAAAATAAGCGATATTTATCTAGAATGTAAAAACAAATTTGAAGAGACAATAACGCAAGACAATTATTATTTGCTAAAAAATCTCATTAAAAAAATTTTATGGCAATATCGTTATGTCATTGCATGTGGTACCATTGTAGGATCATATGGCATTGCAAGTTTACTCTTGCTCACTGATTATTATCATTATTTACATAGCAACACGCTATGGGCACGCTGGAAACCAGAATACAGTTTTGAAATATTATGCACCATGCCACAAAAAGATCTTACAAAGGCGCTCATAGCTGATATTAATACACAACATTATAACCAAAATAATCCAACTGATTTTGCTCATCCATTAACATTATTCATTACCACTATTGATGGAGAAATAAAAGTATGCAAACGTTACCTAGCAACTGCAAAAACTATAAAGTCTCTGTGCCTCATGAAAATTTTTCCTACAGATGACGCTAAAATAGATGAGATCAGTAAACTCCTTGAACGTGCTCTTTTTATCAAACACCTCTTTTTATCATGGTTATCAGATTACAACATTGCCAGTAATCAAAAAATGTAACTCAATCTAAAAAAAAGGATATCATGAATAATCCTTATGTATGTCTTGTTATACAATTATGTTTTACAACCGTTACCTTTACCTCAGAACAGCAATCTGCGTCCAATGTTTTTTTTACCTTACCCTTCAAACAGATAGCATGTGTCAAAAGAGTTATTTTTGTAGAAGATGCCAATAATCAAAAATTTATTCTGAAATACCCAAGAAGCCCAAACCATGCACTCAACGATGCTCTTGGCGCCCACGTAGGGGAATCTATTGGCACCAATATTAATCACGTAAAAATATTTCCCCCTCACGACTCTTCTCTCAGCTCTGTTGATAGATTTCCCGATCAAATAAAAACAGTCCACACCCTTGTACCTGGCAATGAACTGAAAAAATTAGGTAATATCAACAATAAAATTAAAATAAAATCTGGACTCATCAACAAATCAAAATTGAAAAATTTAACTAAACACAAAGATCTCTACAAAATTATGGCCCTCGACATATTCCTCAATAATTGGGATCGCCATAATAGTAATCTTTTTTATGATATCGAAAATGATCATTTTTATGCGATTGATATGGATGCAATATTTTGTCGACAGCGTTTGCTCGCAACAACTGCATGTAATTTCATCAAAAGTTTACATAAGGAAAAATTATCCCCTGAGGCAAAAATTGCCCTTATACAGCTCTATAAAAATCTACAACATCTTATGGTACACTATCCCCCAGAAAAGCTTTGTGAGCTTAAAAAAAACTTGGCCGCAGAAGCACATTATGCATACAGTGAATCAGACCAAGAAACCTTCCAAAATCTCGTTGAGCATAATTTTCATGAACTTCAACGCTTTCTGAGGCGCCTAAAGCGCCTACTTGATTGAAAAAAAAACACATACAAACCACTGATCAGATCGTCATATAGCCCATTTTTTTAGCCCTTACTTGCAAGTATTGACAATTTGTCATAATATGCTAGACTTATAGTAACTAACAGCTACTTAATGAAAATGGTTATATTTTAACAAAAGGGAACTCTATGAATACCCTACAAACAAAAAATCGATCAATTATCGCTCTCCAAAGCCTATTTTTTGGTATACAGTTATGTGTTGCCAGCTTCATTTTTGCAGCAGAAAAAACACCATCCGCTCCTGAAGCTTTTTTTTCAGGACCACTTAAAACAACAGAAACTGGTTGGAAAGTTGATCGCGTAACAGATACTAACAACAACAAATTCATTTTAAAATACCATTGGCATCCTACTGCCATTAGGGAGGCGGTTAGTACTGAAATAGGAAAAGATGTTTGCAATATTAATCGCATAAAAATATTTCCACCCCACGATGCTTCTATCAGTTCCGTCGACAGAATGCCTAACGATATAAAGACTCTCCATATTTATGTGCCTGGTAAAGAAGTAGGCGAAGTGATAAATGATCATCGAAGAAAGAATACTGAACATCATATATGTAAAAATGAATTTTCTATAGAATATGGACTAAAAGACAAAGAAACATTAGAAATTTTAACGAAACATAAAGATCTCGCCCCGATTGTAGCTCTCGATATATATGTTAATAACCATGATCGTCATAACGGGAACATTTTCTACGATGAGCAAAGTAATCACTTTTATGCAATTGACATGGACAGGGCATTTAGCGATAACCATCCTCTCTCTACCTCAACATATTGTTTTGTAAAACAGTTAAACAAACAACAATTATCTCAACAAAAAAAACAAGCGCTTATACGTATAAATAAAACATTACATGATCTCTCTTCACAATTTCCCCCAGAAAAAGTATGCCAACTCAGAACAAACTTTGCTGAAAAAGCACATTATGCATATACCACAGAAGAGCAAGAAATTTTTCGCAATTTTGTTGAACAGAATTTTTATGAAGTGAAACGCTTGCAAGAGCGATTAGACTATGTCACATCAGAAGACATGCTACAACTCATGGCTAAAAAACTTAAAGGACCTATTAATCAAAAGAATATGCTCCTATTTAATTTACAAAAACAACCTGTTTTTTTTAACAATACAAAATTACCAGCAAAACAGACTATCTCTACCATAATTAACTCTCGCTCTAACCTTACACATGAATAATCATCAAAAAATATAAACCAAATAAGGCGCCTACTTGAAGGAAACCCTATGAATACCCTACAAACAAAAAATAGATCAATTATCACTCTCCAGAGCGTATTCTTTGCTTCAACTCTCTTTGCCCATGGCTTTGCTTTTTCAGCAGAAAAAACACCCTCTGCTGAAGCTTTTTTTTCAGGACCACTTGAAGCAACACGAATTAGTTATTTTACTTATCTTAGTGAGTTTGATTACGTAACTGATACTAACAACAAAAAATTCATTTTAAAATATAGTCGGCCTCATCTTGCCATTACTGATGCACTTGGTACTAAAATGGGAGAAAAAGTTTGCAATATTAATCGCATAAAAATATTTCCACCCCACGATGCTTCTATCAGTTCCGTCGACAGAAATCCTGATAAGACAAAAACTCTCCATATTTGTGTGCCTGGTAAAGAAGTGCGCGAAGTGATAAGGGATCATCAAAAAAAGAATACTGAACATCTTATATGTAAAAATGAATTTTCTATACAGTATGGACTAAGAAACAAAGAAACATTAGAAACTTTAACGAAACATAAAGATCTCGCCCCGATTATAGCTCTCGATATATATGTTAATAACTATGATCGTCATAACGGGAACATTTTCTACGATGAGCAAAGCAATCACTTTTATGCAATTGATATGAACACGGCATTTGACGGTGGATATCCTCTCTCTACCTCAACATGTTGTTTTGTAAAACAGTTAAACAAACAACAATTATCCCAACAAGAAAAACAAGCGCTTATGAGTGTAAATAAAGCATTACATGATCTCTCTTCACAATATCCCCCAGAAAAAGTATGCCAACTCAGAACAAACTTGGCTGAAAAAGCACATCATGTATATACCACAAAAAATCAAGAAATTTTTCGCAATTTTGTTGAAGATAATTTTTATAATGTGAAATGCTTGCAAGGGCTATTAGACGATATCACATCAGAAAACATGCTACAACGCATGGCTAGAAAACTTAAAGGCCCTATTGATCAAAAAAATGTGCTCTTATTTAACTCAAAAAAACAACCTATTTCTTTTAAGAACATAAAATTACCAGCAAAACAGACTATCTCTACCATAATTAACTCTCGCTCTAACCTTACACATGAATAATCATCAAAAAATATAAACCAAATAAGGCGCCTACTTGAAGGAAACCCTATGAATACCCTACAAACAAAAAATAGATCAATTATCGCTTTCCAGAGCCTATTCTTTGGTCTACAGTTGTTTGCTGCCAGCTTCATTTTTGCAGCAGAAAAAACACCAACATTAACAGAAAAAGTATCAGCACTATACAAATCTCTTACAACACCACATATAATAGAATATCAAAAAAAAATCCTTCCAAAGCCTTTTTTTACGTCACCGCTTAAGATAGATAAACAAAGTAATTATCCCAACGTTCATTTTGTAAAAGACGCTGAGGGGAAAGAATTTGTATTGAAATTTCATGATCTGGATACATATGGTGCCATTAAAGATGCTCTTGGTGCCCACATAGGAAACGCTATTGGTATTCCCGTCAATCAAGTAAAAATATTTCGATCTACCGACCCTTCTGTTGAAATAGAAAATTTATACGGTGGAACCAAAACTCTACATACTCGTATGCCTGGCAAAGAAGTAGGTCAAATGTGGGGTGATAAGTTAAAATATGATTTTTCTTCATTTGACATCAGTATACTAAGAGATAAAAAACAATTAACGCTTTTGACTAAGAATACAGATCTTCCTAAAATTGTAGCTCTCGATACATATCTCCAAAACAACCGCTCCCGCCATAACAAGAATATTCTTTATGACGAATACAATGATCGTTTTTATGCTATTGATATGAATCGAATGTTTGCATATGGTTCAATGGTTCCTCAAATATGTTCTTTTTTTTTAGGGAATCTTAATAAAAAATTATCTCGAGAAGAAAACCAAGCTCTTATAGACATAAACAAAACTTTACATGCTCTTACCTCACAATTTCCTCCAAAAGAATTATGTAATCTGAGAAATAATTTAGCAAAAGAACTAAATTACGAATATAGTAAATGGGATCAAGAAAAATTCCACCATCTTGTTGAAAAAAATTTTTATGAAACTAAATGCTTACAAAATCAATTAACTCTTTTAACGAGAGCACCCTTTTTATACCACACCTTAAAACATATTGTTAAAACACCTGAAACAAGCTCTTTGATTGAAGACAGTTTTTGGCAATTATAACAAACTATAAGCACAATATTTTAATAAAAAAAAAGACGTTCTTAGTATAAAGAACGTCTCTTTTTTTATATATCCTACTTACTCATGATTCCATGTAACACTGAACGCCTGGCCACCAGAAGACAATACAGATGGTGCTGCTTTGACCGTTCCGTTACCTTTCACCATTGTTAACATACCATTTACCCACGGTTTATTATTAATCGGGCCATGCATGTACCCAATAGTTGCATTGCAACTACTAAAATATGCGGTGTTAAAATGTGATAGTGGCAATATGCCTCCTGAATATGGTGCTTCCATTACCCATTCCGCAGATCTACGCCGCGCAGTAGATGATGTTGTATACGATGTTGGAATTGTTGTATGCACTCCTGCGGTAATATTGGCTATAGATAAAAGAAATACATTATTATCCTGATACTCAACTGATGCAGTTATCATATCACCGGGAGATACAGGAAATCCCGTAATTTCATATGAATAATTGGGATACATTTCAAACCATGCATAATCATGTTGCTGACCGTTATACCAATCATGTTCTGTACCAAGTTGTTCAACAGTGCTATCACTATAACCATCAATGCCAACCCACATTGAACACCAGGTATTGTGGGATGCTGATTGCAGCGTTGGCACAACCCATGAACCATACACCGCGTTAACAGTGAATGCCTTTGGTTTACTGATATTGGTAACCGCTACATAACCACTCCAATTTTGACTAGTCCCTTCTTTTACGGGAATATGGGGATGAGTAAAACTTGCATACGAAGAATTTTTTGCATCAGTAAGCTTAAAATCATCTTGATGCTTGCGTGAAGATCTTTCTCTCAACCGCAACTCACATTCTATGTACGTCAAATTCTCTCGGTCAATCGCGCCAACAATGGGAGAAAAAATTAATAGGATAACACACAACAGATTACGTACATGCATCAACTTCATCAAGACTCCTTTTGCAACAATCTTTACTCATGATGCCATACAACAGCAAATGCTTGACCATTGGAAGACAACGCAGATGGTGCTGCTTTCACCGTGCCATTACCTGTTACCATTGTTAAATCATCAAAAACCCAATGACTATTATTGATAGCACCAGTGATACCATTAATAGTTGCAGTGCAACTGCTGAAATTTACCGTACCAAAATGTGACAATGGCAAAATGCCACCTGAATATGGTGCTTCCATTATCCACTCGGCAGACGAGCGCTGAGCAGTACGTGATGTTGAATACGATGTTGGAACTGTTGTGTGAACTCCTGCAGTAGTATTAGCTATAGATAGAACAAATACATTATTCCCTTGGTATACAACTGATGCACTGATATGATCGCCAGGGCGCGCAGGAAAACCAACAATTTCATATGAATAATTTGGATACATTTCAAACCACGCATAGTTTTGTTGATGACCATCGTACCAATCATGTTCTGTACCAAGTTGTTCAACAGTGCTATCACTAAAACCATCAATACCAACCCACAGTGAACACCATGTATTATGAGATGCTGACGACAATGTTGGAACAACCCATGAACCATACACCGCACTGACACTATGTGTTGTCGGATGATTTATGTTAGTAACTGCTGCATAACCACTCCAATTTTGACTCGTGCCCGTCGCATCTTTTACCGGCATATGTGGATGAGTAAATGCTCCGTAAGAAGCGGATGATTGTTCGCTATTTGGCTTGAATTCATCGTAATGCTGCCTTTTTGATGCTCTATCTATTGGTTGCAACTCACATTCTATATACCGCAAGCCTTCTACATCAAATGCACCAACAACAACAGAAAAAATCAATGCCGTGACACACAACAGATTGCGCAACAAATAGATCAACTTCATAGCAGCTCCTTTTTAAGATAATAAGTTTTTCTCAATTAGTTCTATGTTAATTTCAGAAAAAATCAATAAAAAAATCTCCTCATAAACTCCCAACGGAAAAAAAATTTGATAATGCAAATGTCAAACGTGTTCCCAAAAATGTTTGCGTAATTGGCCCCAATATCGCTGAACGATACGGTGAAAAATAACTGTCAAATTCA
>Ga0210384_10007774_pt1 | contig 11275 bp, 3 predicted proteins | sample IncBWH2MmetaG_FD_160574 | JGI IMG/M metagenome (GOLD analysis project Ga0210384, IMG submission 160574) | Forest soil microbial communities from Barre Woods Harvard Forest LTER site, Petersham, Massachusetts, United States - Inc-BW-H-2-M | ecosystem: Environmental > Terrestrial > Soil >...
GGGAAGCCGGGTGGTGATCTCCTGCAACAGCCAGCCGTTGCCGTCGGGATCACGGAACGAGGCGAACGAGCGATAGCTGCCATGCTCGGGATCCGGACCGCTGACCCGGAGCCGCCCAAACAGGTAAGGCTCGTCGGTGCCGGCGTACACGCCGCTGGCGCCGTGGAACACCTCGCTGACATCGACGCCGCGACTGAGCAGGTCTTTGCGGGCGGCCTCGATGTCAGAGACGATCAGGTACAGACCCTTGCTGGAGCCGGGAGCCGCCGGGGTGACGTTCTTGCCGAATATGACCGAGCACCCGGAGCCAGGCGGCGTGAACTGGATCACGCGGAAGTCGTCACCGGCGGCGAAGTCGGCGTCCAGCCGCCACCCGAGCCTTCCGTAGAACTCCTTCGCGCGGTCGACATCCGAGACGGGGATTACGACGATCTCGAACTTCATGGCGACTCTCGCGACGCTCGCGTCGCTGGTCGCGTCTTTACTACGGACTACGTTGGTGCTCATGGCTGCCTCCTTGGTTGTGTCATTTCTTTTTCTCCTTTGTGATCGAGCTGAGTGGCCGATAATTTCGTTCCTCGAAGTCTCTAACCAAACGTGAAGTCAAGGGCCTGAACACCAGGATCAAGGAATTCGATCTCAAAGGTCCGGTCTACGATTGGACCTTTTTGCCGGATGAGCTGATAGAGCCGGGGCTCCCGAATTTCACCGGTGCCGTCCGGGGCAGTATCAACGCCGCAATTTTCGCCGGGAGCGGCGCCGTCCAATCTTACGACAAAGCGTACTGGCTTGGCGTCCTTCGCAGGAGCCAGCACCAAGTGCAGGTCGCGGCTGTGGAACCGGAACACGACCTTTCCAGGCACTGCCTGGAGCACCGCGCTCTCGGCATTGACGTTCCACGACCCGCTCAATCCCCAATGGTTTAGCGAGGGTTTCGCGGGCGCGCTGAATACCTGGATGGAATCTTTATGCACTCTTTCGGGCGAGGCGAAATTCTCGGCCTGGCGATATCCGATATATGTTTCCGGGGATCGCACATCCGTCCAATCAGGAGCGGCCTCGATTCCAACGGCGGATACGCTGGTCGTGTCAGATGCGAGACTAGTTGCTCCGTTTTCCTTCAGGAGTTCCTGGAGGGCGCGCTCGATGTCGCCATAGTTGCCTTCCCCAAAGTGGTGGTAGCGAATTCGCCCTTTCGCGTCGACGAGATACTGGGCGGGCCAATATTGGTTATTGAACGATTGCCAGATCCTGGAGTTGCTGTCGATGGCGACCGGAAAAGTAACGTTCAAATTGCGCACGGCATTTTCTACGTTCATCGGCTCGTGCTCGAACGAAAACTCCGGCGTGTGCACGCCGATCACTACAAAGCCTGCATCGTGATATTCTGCCGCCCAATTCCTTAAGTATGGCAACGGCCGAATGGAATTGATGCAGGTGTAAGTCCAGAAATCAACCAGCACAACCTTTCCGTGAAGCGACTTGCGGCTCAAGGGAACTGAATTGAGCCAGCCGATGGCGCCGTCCAAGTCAGCCATGGCGCCTTCGTCGCCGAGTGAAGAGGGAAATCCGCGCCGTAAGATCGCGCCAGCAGCTAGCTTTCGAGGGTGGATTGCGCCGATCAAACTGTCTTCTGCTTTAGCAGTATTCATGATGTGAAATCTCGTGAGTACATTCGCGCCGGAACACAAAGCAAGTGCGACAAATCCTACGATGCCGGCAATGCCAAGTGCGCGACGCGCCGAATCTGAGGTAAATGAATGTCGCCTCATGATCGTGACCTCCATTTCCCTGCCTGCTAAGATCGATCGAAGGCGTCGACATCAACGATGGCCTTGGCAAAGGATTGCGGAGTTTCTTCGGGCAGATTGTGCCTGATGCCAGCCTCGAGGGTCCAGCGTGCATATCTGCCCGAGAATTTCTCGGGATAGGAACTCGGGTCCGGGTGCGGTGCACCATTAGCGTCACCTTCAAGGGTAATGGTGGGCACAGTGATGACCGGACCTTCGGCAAGCCGCTTTTCCAGATCGTCATACTTCGGCTCGCCTTTAGCCAGGTCGAGCCGCCAGCGATAATTATGGATGGCGATAGCGACGTGATCCGGATCGTCGAAGGACGCCGCACAACTCTTCGCGCAAAACTGTGCTCCTGCTCACGAGGCAGGCGTTTACTGTCACGAGGTAATCCACTTTGAAACTAGACAGGCGAAGTTAGCACAGCCGGGCGAAAATCAGATATCACATCAATTCGTGAGAGCTCGCACCACGCTGACCTAGCGGTCCAGTGTGGGAAGCAAAGGACAACTTCCGGATCGAGACAAAAACGAAAAGGGTCCTGGACACTCACAGAACATGATCATGCTGCTGTTTTCGGATGCATCGCAACAGGAGGTCTTCATCCACGCAAACAATCAAACTAGCGGGACGGTGCGATACCTTTCCGATTGACCTGCCCTTCTCAAATCAAAAAGACTTGCGCTCTCGTCCAACGCGACCGGCCCCACTTTTGCAGGTGAGGCAGAACTCGGTTTCATGCCCTTAGAGCGTAGTAAGAAGGGTCATGGGGGTTTTCAATCTGCCTTTTTGATCCACCTATGCCGAGTCGGCCATGCTTTCCTCCCCGCCTGGTGAAAACGGAAGACAGAGGACACAGGATCAATCATGCCACCTGAGACGGACGGATCGCTCTTGGGCTAGGTCCAGCGCCCTTCAGATATGCGGCCCAAAATGCACATTTGATGACCTCGGCGACTCTCGGTTGGTCATATGCGGCATTCAGAACGTCAAACGCTCCATAATCCAGCGCCTCGGCCCAGTCTCGTAGATCAAAGTTACGCGCCCATAGAACAAGCTCAAAACGAAGATCATAGTGAATTGCAATATCGGTGAGCCTCCTCCACGATCCATCTCTCAGCTGAGGTATGGTAACGATGACCTGAAACTGGCCAGATTTGGCGGCCTCACAACCTGTCGTGACGCTCTTGGTGCAATCCGAGATGAAGCCTGCCGCAGACAGCAAGGTCTTCAACCGTCTTGTTTCACGGTCGTCATCACAAACAATCAAGATTCTGGCCTCAACAGGGATATTCGATTGCGGGCCGAAACGAATCACTTTTGGAGTTTCCATCGTGAGACTCATGGTTCCCCTCCTTGTATCCACATATATATCTATATGGGAGATTGCCGTTCAATAGCGGAAGACGCCATCGGGTAATTTCTGTAGAGCTCCAGGGGTTGTGCTCTATCCGGTAACTTCGGAGTTCTTTTGTCGCTAAGAAAGTTTGACTGGAGGGACCGCACCATCCCAAAACTTGAAGCGACGGGAGAATCTCCTCGCCTGGCGCGAGGCCCCAGAGATCGGTGCAGCCCGGGAAACACGAAAGAAAAGAAGAAGTAGAAAACATAGAGAAAAATCAAATCCGCAATCGGCCTATGGTTGCATCTGCGCTTTCATTTATATTTCTGAGAGCAGTCCCGACTTTCGAAATACGCTTCAGCACAAAAATGATTTTCATGAATCTTACAGCAGTCCCCGCGGTTCTATTCCCACGAGGTTCGTTCCAGGCCTGCTCGCCCAAAATCCCGGGTGTTTCCCTTTTTTCTCTTTTCTGCGTACATGGCCTGGTCCGCATGGGCCATCAATTCTCCAAGCGATACGAAATGCTTCGGATCGAGCCGCGCCACGCCTACGCTAAGCGAGAGTTGGTAACGAGATTCGCCTGAGTTTGACCCTTGAAGATTCTCCTCCAGACGACGGAGAATGACTTCCTGATTCTGGCAGGAAGCCTCCAATGCCAACGCGGCAAATTCATCCCCACTTAACCGGGCAAGAATGTCGGAGTCCCGGAAAGTCTGCTCCATAGCGTCCGCAACGCGAATCAGTGCGCGGTCGCCCTCCTGGTGTCCATAGGTATCGTTTATATCCTTGAGGCTATCTACATCGGCAAAGAAGAGCAGGAGCCCCTCCCCTTTGCGGCGCACTAGCTTCACTTGCTGCGTCGCCAAAGCCAAAAAGGCGCGCCGGTTATAAAGACACGTCAGATCATCGGTGAGGGCAAGCGATCGAAGTTCTTTATCCAAGAGGGCCTGCTTCAGAGCGCATAAGACCGTGCGCTGGAGGGCATTGCTAACGGCCTGTGTTTCCGGGGAGTCTGATTTCAAAGCCTTCAAGATTTCATCCACATCATGCACCGTGTGTGCAAGCTCTTTATCCTGGACCAAGAGTGCCGAGGAGAGCAACTCATCCAGAGACTCTTCCGATTTAGGCTTCCAACGATCCATCGCAAGAACCCTGCGGTTGGAAGCCTTTTTCAACGCCGACCTTCTGTAACCAGTTCCCTGAACGCCACCGCCGCGCTGCACAGGGTCTCTGGTTATCGTTTCTGCCGCCCTCAAGAATGGAAGTGTTCGCCTCACGTGATTGGGCCTTCCTTTCATTCCAAATGTCATCTGCCATCTGGGGCAGGATAGCAACATTGATACTACGCAAGCGTACTCGCCGGCCATCCGGCCGATGCTGTAGTTTGCTGGAACAGACTCCCTAGTACTTTGTGGTAGCGAAAGAGATACCTGGTCAACTCTGCGGGGGGTTCCTTTTCGTTTCGTCGATAGGAAGGGTTTACTTGGCCTTCGTAGGCTATGGATTGGTATTTTGCTTGGTTTTTCTCAATTCAAAACCTGTGCACTGAATTTAAAGGTTCGTGGGAACAACTATGTATTTTACCATGTGAATGGCCCAGTTCGGTAGAACCATAGGGATGGAGTTTTGGATCCTTTTTGCTGTAAGCATCATCAGGTAACTCCACTAAAGGACCTACACGGAATCATGTAGAGCGCCGGCAAACTCTTAGTGATATCAAGGAGCCTGGGTGGATTTACTGTCGTCCGCCCTTTGGTCGTTTGCACGGACCATGGTGAAATGCAAATGGCGGCGCGCTGCCGTGCCAACGGGAAGCCGACTGTTTCCAAATGGTCCATCCATCGCCGTTCCGCGCCGGACTGTGGTTCAAGTAGAATTGAGGAAATGATTTTCGCTTTCCAGCTCAGAGAACTCGCGGTTTGACCAGGAGATCATGATGAAGAGGACCGAACGTGATGTTGTGGTCGCCGGCGCCACTGCCGATTTGGAGGGCAATGGGCACGTTTCTGCCAATGGCGGGGCAATCCCCGCTGATCTCAGTGTGATTCTGGCGGCCCTGCAGACCATGCGGGAAGGCGATTTTTCCGTTCGTCTACCTGGGTACTGGACCGGCCTGCAGGGAAAGATTGCAGACACATTTAATGAAATCGTTTCAACCAACCAACAAATGTCTCGTGAACTCACGCGAGTTGGACAGGCCGTTGGGAAAGAGGGCAGGACATCCGAGCGCGCACGGTTTCACCAGTCGCGAGGCTCCTGGGGAGAAATGGAGGTCTCCATCAATACGCTCACGGAGGACCTGCTCCGGCCGACCACAGAGGTCACTCGCGCCATTGCAGCCGTCGCGCAGGGGAATTTAACCCAGACGGTGCGCCTCGATGTAGACGGACGCCCGCTGGAAGGCGAGTTCTTGCGATCCGCGAATATCGTCAACACCATGATTCAGCAGTTAGGGGTATTCACCGCGGAAGTGACCCGGGTAGCGCGCGAGGTAGGAACCGACGGAAAACTGGGAGGGCAGGCCCAAGTCCCGGGCGTGGCGGGTACCTGGAAGGACCTCACCGACTCCGTGAACTCGATGGCCAGCAACTTGACCGGCCAGGTAAGAAACATTGCGGAAGTGACAAACGCCGTGGCGAGCGGCGATTTATCGCGCAAGATCACCGTCGACGTGCGCGGGGAGATTCTGCAGTTAAAAGAAGCCATCAACACCATGGTGGACCAACTGCGGTCGTTCGCGTCAGAAGTGACGCGCGTGGCGCGCGAGGTGGGTACCGACGGGAAACTCGGCGGGCAAGCGGTCGTCCCTGGCGTCGCGGGAACGTGGAAGGATTTGACGGATTCCGTGAATGCCATGGCCGGGAACCTGACGGCGCAAGTGCGCAACATTGCCGAAGTCACGACCGCCGTGGCGCGCGGCGACTTGTCCCGCAAGATCACGGTGGACGTAAAGGGTGAAATTCTGGAGCTGAAGAACACCATCAATACCATGGTGGACCAGCTCAACGCATTCGCCGGAGAAGTGACGCGCGTGGCGCGCGAGGTCGGTACCGAAGGAAAACTCGGTGGCCAAGCGCAAGTGCCTGGAGTCGGAGGAACCTGGAAAGATCTCACCGATAACGTGAACTTTATGGCCAGCAACCTCACCGGCCAGGTGCGAAACATTGCCGAGGTCGCCACGGCGATTGCCAGCGGCGACCTCTCGCGCAAGATTACGGTCGATGTGCGCGGCGAAATTCTGCAGCTCAAGGAAACCCTGAACACGATGGTGGATCAGTTGAATCGTTTCGCGGGCGAAGTGACCCGCGTAGCACGAGAAGTTGGCACCGAGGGACGGCTGGGCGGTCAAGCCAACGTGCCCGGCGTCGCGGGAACGTGGAAGGACCTCACCGACTCGGTCAACTCGATGGCCGGAAATTTGACAGGGCAAGTGCGCAACATCGCCGAGGTCACGACCGCGGTCGCGCGCGGCGATTTGTCACGCAAGATCACGGTGGACGTGAAAGGCGAGATTCTGGAGTTAAAGAACACCATCAACACCATGGTGGACCAGCTCAACGCGTTCGCGGGCGAAGTGACGCGCGTGGCGCGCGAGGTGGGCAGCGAAGGCCGGTTGGGTGGCCAGGCGCAGGTGCCCGGCGTGGCAGGGACGTGGAAGGATCTTACGGACTCGGTGAACTCCATGGCCAGCAACCTCACCGCACAAGTGCGGAACATCGCCGAGGTTTCCACCGCCGTGGCGCGCGGCGACTTGTCGCGCAAGATTACCGTGGACGTGAAAGGCGAGATTCTCGAACTCAAGGACACATTCAACACGATGGTGGACCAGTTGCGAGCGTTTGCATCGGAAGTGACCCGCGTGGCGCGCGAGGTCGGCACCGATGGCAAGCTCGGAGGCCAAGCGCAAGTACCCGGTGTGGCGGGCACGTGGAAGGATCTCACCGACTCGGTGAATTCGATGGCCAGCAACTTGACCGCCCAGGTGCGCAACATCGCGGACGTATCCACGGCGATCGCCAGCGGTGATTTATCCAAGAAGATCACGGTGAACGTCAGCGGAGAGATTCTATTGCTCAAAGAAACCATCAATACGATGGTGGACCAATTGAACACGTTTGCCGGTGAAGTCACGCGCGTGGCGCGCGAGGTGGGCAGCGAAGGCCGGCTTGGAGGTCAGGCCAACGTGCCGGGTGTTGCGGGCACATGGAAAGACCTGACCGATTCCGTGAACGCCATGGCCGGAAATTTGACGTCACAAGTTCGGAATATCGCAGAAGTCACGACGGCCGTCGCGCGTGGGGATTTGTCGCGCAAGATTACGGTTGACGTGAAGGGCGAAATTCTGGAGTTAAAGAACACCATCAACACCATGCTGGACCAGTTGAATGCTTTCGCCGGCGAGGTGACCCGTGTGGCACGCGAAGTCGGCACCGACGGCAAGCTCGGCGGCCAAGCCGAAGTATCGGGCGTGGCCGGCACTTGGAAAGATCTCACCGACAATGTGAACTTCATGGCCAGCAACCTCACCGGGCAAGTACGCAACATCGCGGAGGTCGCCACGGCCATCGCCAACGGGGATCTTTCCAAGAAAATCACCGTGGACGTACGCGGCGAGATCCTGCTGCTCAAGGAAACACTCAACACCATGGTGGAGCAGTTGCGCTCCTTCGCGGCGGAAGTTACGCGCGTGGCGCGCGAGGTCGGTACCGAGGGCCGGCTCGGCGGCCAGGCCAACGTGCCCGGTGTCGCGGGCACGTGGAAAGATCTGACCGACTCCGTGAATGCCATGGCTGGCAACTTGACGTCGCAAGTGCGGAATATCGCCGAAGTCACAACCGCCGTCGCGCGAGGCGACTTGTCGCGCAAGATTACCGTGGACGTGAAAGGTGAAATTCTAGAGTTGAAGAACACCATCAACACCATGGTGGATCAGTTAAATGCCTTCGCCGCGGAAGTCACACGCGTGGCGCGCGAAGTCGGAACAGACGGAAAGCTCGGCGGGCAGGCCCAAGTACCCGGCGTGGCCGGCACCTGGAAGGACCTCACGGACAATGTCAACGTAATGGCAGCGAACCTGACCGAACAAGTGCGAGGCATCGTCAAAGTCGTTACGGCTGTGGCCAACGGCGATCTGACCCAAAAATTGACGGTGAACGCGAAGGGCGAAGTGGCAGCGTTGGCCGAGACAATCAACAACATGACGGGGACGCTGGCCATCTTCGCGGATCAAGTGACGACCGTGGCGCGCGAAGTTGGCGTGGAAGGACGTTTGGGTGGCCAGGCGAATGTGCCCGGCGCCGCGGGAACTTGGAAAGACCTGACCGGGAACGTAAACCTCCTGGCCGACAACTTGACCAACCAAGTGAGAGCCATTGCGGAAGTTGCGACGGCCGTTACGAAAGGAGATTTAACCCGGTCGATTCAAGTCGAAGCCAGCGGCGAGGTCGCCGAGTTGAAAGATAACATCAACACGATGATTGATAACCTCCGGCTCACAACGGACCGGAACACCGAGCAGGACTGGCTGAAAACCAATCTCGCCCGGTTTACCGGGATGCTGCAAGGGCAGCGCGATCTGGCCACGGTTGGACGAATGCTGCTTTCGGAGTTGGTCCCTCTGGTCAATGCGCAGCAAGGCGTGATCTACCGGATGGAAGCGGAGGAGTCCGCCGGAATGGTGATGCTGTCCGCCTTTGCCGACAACGCACAGGACGCGCATCCGCAGCGAATGCAAGTCGGGCGAGGACTCGTCGGGCAATGCGCGCTGGAGAAGCGCACCATGCTAATCACCAATGTGCCCGAACATGCCATTCCGATCCATTCGGCTTTGTTCCAGTCCCCCCCTCAAAATGTCATTGTGTTGCCTGTCCTTTTCGAGGACAGCGCCAAAGCGGTCATCGAACTCGCTTCGTTGAGCAGCTTCACCGCTTCTCATCTGGCGTTCTTGGAACAATTAACAGCTAGCATCGGGATTGTGCTGAACAGCATCGAAGCGACGATGCAGACCGAAGCATTGTTGCAACAATCTCAACAGCTGGCTACGGAACTCCAGACTCAGCAAAAAGAATTGCAGCAGAAGAACGAACAACTGGCGCAAAAGGCTCAGCAGCTCGCCGAACAGAACGTCGAAGTGGAACGCAAAAATCAGGAGATCGAGCAGGCGCGGAGAGCGCTCGAAGATAAGGCCAAGGAACTTGTTCTTACCTCTAAGTATAAGTCCGAGTTTTTGGCCAACATGTCGCACGAGCTGCGTACACCTCTCAACAGCATTCTCGTTCTGGGCCAGCAGCTCACGGACAACCCCGACGGCAATTTGACATCCAAACAAGTGGAATTTGCCCGAACCATCCATGGTGCGGGTACGGATTTATTGAACTTGATCAGCGACATTCTCGATCTTTCCAAAATCGAATCCGGAACTGTATCTGTACAGGCAGAAGAGATTTTCTTTACCAGCCTCCTCGAAATGGTATCGCGCCCGTTCCGTCACGAGGCGGAGAACCGGCGGCTCAACTTCGAGGTACATACGGATCCATCGCTTCCGCGCAACCTGGTCACGGACCCAAGACGCCTGCAGCAGGTGTTGAAGAACCTGTTGTCCAATGCTTTCAAATTCACGGACCAAGGTGGGGTGCGGCTGTCCGTTTTTACAGCTCCGAGCGGCTGGAGCGCCGGCCACGCGACACTGAGCGGCGCAGCCTCCGTGGTGGCATTCGAAGTCGCCGATACAGGGATTGGCATACCGGCTGACAAACAGAGAATCATCTTTGAAGCGTTCCAACAGGCGGATGCCAGCACCAGCAGAAAATATGGTGGGACCGGCTTGGGACTTGCGATTAGCCGTGAGCTGGCGACCTTGCTGGGCGGCGAGATTCAATTGCGCAGCACGCCCGGCAAAGGCAGCACCTTCACACTTTATTTACCTCAAACGTATCTCGGAGCCACCACGTCAAATGTCACGATGCGAGAGGCGGAACTCACAAAGACGACTTCACCGATTCCGACGCCTGGTGTGGGTCTTCCAGACGTCACGGAGGAACAAATTAAGGATGATCGCGAAAATCTGCTGCCGGATGACACCGTGTTGCTCATCGTGGAGGATGACCCCCATTATTCCAGAGTGCTTTGCGATCTGGCCCATGACAAAGGGTTCAAAGTCCTGGCGGCTTCGCACGGCGCAGAGGCTCTCGCCTTAGCGCGCGAGTTCCGTCCTACAGCTGTCTCCCTGGATGTATTTCTCCCGGACATGCTCGGCTGGACTGTTCTGAACCATTTGAAGCAAGATCCGGCCACTCGGCACATTCCCGTACAAATGCTGACGCTGGACGAAGACCGGCAGCACGGGTTGACACGGGGGGCATTCTCCTTTATTACCAAGCCCAATACACCCGAAGCGCTTGATGCCGCGTTTACCCGTATCAAGGAGTTTGCTTTGCCGCGCCGCAAGCGATTGTTGGTTGTGGAGGACAACCCCGCGGAACAGCTCGGTATCAATGAACTGCTGGGGCACGACGATATCGACTTGACAATGGTTACAACTGGAACCGAGGCGCTGGCACTGGCCGGCGAGCAGGTGTTTGATTGCATGGTGCTCGACCTGCGTCTTCCCGACATGTCGGGCTTTGAAGTGTTGGAACGACTGCGCGATAAGCCATCGTTGACGGACTTGCCGGTGGTGGTGTTCACCGGCAAGGAATTGTCTTCGGAGGAGGATTCGCGGCTGCGCACGCTGGCGCGCAGTGTAGTGGTCAAGGGTGTGGAGTCACCGGAACGCCTGCTCGACGAAACTGCCCTGTTCCTGCATCGCATCGTGGCCGACCTTCCCCCTGAAAAACAGAAAATGCTGGATCAGTTGCATCGATCTGACGATGCCCTTTTCAATAAGAAGGTGCTCGTGGTGGATGATGATGTCCGGAATATCTTTGCGTTGAGCAGCGTCCTCGAACGTCGCGGGATGAGCGTCCTAACGGCAGGGACGGGACGAGAAGCCATTGCCATGATCGAGTCAACCCCGGACATTGCGATCGTGCTGATGGACATCATGATGCCGGAAATGGACGGATATGAAACAATGCAAGTCATCAGGCAGAACCCTTCGTTCCGGCGTCTGCCGATCGTGGCCCTGACGGCTAAAGCC
>Ga0210384_10007777_pt1 | contig 11273 bp, 9 predicted proteins | sample IncBWH2MmetaG_FD_160574 | JGI IMG/M metagenome (GOLD analysis project Ga0210384, IMG submission 160574) | Forest soil microbial communities from Barre Woods Harvard Forest LTER site, Petersham, Massachusetts, United States - Inc-BW-H-2-M | ecosystem: Environmental > Terrestrial > Soil >...
GGTATTGCGCATCGCCGCCAGCCTTGACGTCTTGTCGCAACATCCGGTGGCTCGAGCCATAGTCACGGCCCGTTTTGACGGCGGCGAAGGGGAAAGCGGCCTGGATGACGTAACTGATTTCATGTCGCTCAGCGGGCGCGGGGTCAAGGGCAAAATCGCCGGCAAGTTCTATCACCTGGGCAACCGGCGGCTGCTGAATGAGTTGGACCTGGTTTTATCCGGCACGCAACACGGCCGGCTGCAGCAAGAATTGCTGAAGCTGGAAGCCCAGGCCAAGACCGTCGTCCTACTATGCGATGAAACAGAAGTGCTGGCGCTGCTCGCCGTCGCCGACAGCCCGCGCCAAACCAGCCGCGAGGCCATACAGCAGATGCAGGACATGGGTATCAAGCTGATCATGCTGACCGGTGACAACCGGCAAACGGCCATGTCCATCGGCGAGCAGTTAGGCATCGCCGACGTGCGCGCCGAATTGATGCCGGACGACAAACTGGCTGCCGTCAACGAGCTCAGCGCCGCCGCAGTCACCGGCATGGTCGGCGACGGCGTCAACGATGCGCCTGCACTGGCCAGGGCCAATATCGGTTTTGCGATGGGCGCGGCCGGCACCGATACCGCGCTGGAAACCGCCGACGTGGCCCTGATGCAGGATGATTTGCGCAAGCTGCCGGAATTTATCCACATCTCCAGGCGCACTGCCGCCGTCCTGTGGCAAAACATCGGCTTGGCATTGGGAATAAAAGCGCTGTTCTTTATGCTGACCCTGACCGGACATTCCAGCCTGTGGATGGCCGTATTTGCCGATACCGGCACCAGCTTGCTGGTGGTGTTAAACGGCATGCGCATGCTGCAGCATAAAAAAATCCCCGGCTTCGCTGCTTGAAGCCGGGGATTTCTTTAGATTTACCACTCAGGACGCTAGGCGTCTAAAGACAAACTCTCTTGCTGCAAGACCTCATGCTCCACATGGGTGGACAGATCGCCGACCTTGCTCATCCATGCTTTCAGAAAATATCCTTTTTCCTCTTCAGTCGGCTCGGTAAACCAGATCACCATCAATATGCCCTTGTGGTCATGTATTTTTGATAGCTTTGCAATACATCCCGTATTGCCGTCCACGTCCGCCAGGCCTATCGCGTAGCCGTACACCCGGTTCAGGCGCTCTATCCTGTCGGGCTCGGTTTCGCTGCGGGTTGCGGAAATGCGTGGGTGGTCTAGATACATCTTTGTCTCCGAGTGGGAATGATTTGCCTGCGTCAACGCGCCCCAGCATTCTATCTGAACTTGGTTGAATTTAGGTGTCAATCACTACCGGGGCCGGCTACGCTTTTCCCATTTGCATTCCTGCGTGCTCAAAACCACGTCGTTGTCATCCACTGTTTCAAGATAAACATCAAAGCCCCACAGCCTGGCGACGTGTTTCAGCATTTCATGGGTCTGCGGATTCAAGGGACGCCGCAAGAACTGCTGGTGCCTTAAAGTCAGCGCCCTGTCGCCCTGCATATCCACCGACCAGACCTGGATATTCGGCTCGCGATTGCCCAGGTTGTACTGGCCGGCCAGTTGCTGGCGCAGGTATTGGTAACCGCTTTCGTCATGTATCGCGGAGATGCTCAGCTTGTCCTGGTTGTCGTCGTCCAGCACGGAAAAGAAATGGAAGTCGCGTATCAGTTTCGGGGACAGGAACTGGGCGATGAAACTCTCGTCCTTGAAATTGCGCATCGCAAAATTCAGCGTCTTCAGCCAGTCGCTGCCCGCGATATCCGGGAACCAGTAGCGATCTTCATCGGTGGGGTATTCGCAGATGCGCCGTATGTCGCGCATCATGGCGAAACCCAACGCATACGGATTGATGCCGCTGAAATAGCGGCTGGTAACCGGCGGCTGGTAAACGACGTTGGTATGGCTCTGCAGGAACTCCATCATGAAGCCGTCGCCGACGATGCCCTCGTCAAATAACTGGTGCAGGATGGTGTAGTGCCAGAAGGTGGCCCATCCTTCATTCATCACCTGGGTTTGGCGCTGCGGATAAAAGTACTGCGATATCTTGCGGGTGATGCGCACAATTTCGCGCTGCCAGGGCTCCAGCAACGGCGAATATTTTTCTATGAAGTACAACAGATTTTCCTGCGGCTCGGGCGGGAAGCGCTGCGCCTCCCTGCTGACGACCGTACCCTCGCGGCGCGGCAGCGTGCGCCATAGGTCATTGATTTGCGATTGCAGATAAGTTTCCCGCTCTTCCTGCCTCTCCCGCTCTTCGGTCAGCGACAGTTTAGTCGGCCGCTTATACCTGTCCACGCCGTAATTTTGCAGCGCATGGCAAGAATCCAGCAATAACTCGACCGCCTCCATGCCATAGCGCTGTTCGCAATCTGCGACATAATTCTTGGCGAACACCATGTAATCGATGATCGCATCGGCATCGGTCCAGGTGCGGAACAGGTAATTGCCTTTGAAGAAGGAGTTATGTCCGTAGGCAGCGTGGGCTATCACCAAAGCCTGCATGGTCAGGCTGTTTTCCTCCATCAGGTAAGCAATGCAAGGATTGGAATTGATCACGATCTCATACGCCAAGCCCATTTGTCCGCGCTTGTAACTTTTTTCGGTGGACAGGAAGTGCTTGCCGAAAGACCAATGGTTGTATGAGATCGGCATGCCTACCGAGGCATAGGCATCCATCATCTGTTCCGCAGTGATGATCTCCAGTTGGTTCGGATAAGTGTCCAGGCCAAAATTTTGCGCAACGCGGCGGATTTCTTCATGCGCCTGCTCTATCAGCTCAAAGGTCCACTCGGATTGCTCGGGCAATCTGCGCGGATTCTTGAATCTGTCACTACTGCTTAGGCTCTTCACGGTGCACCTCATTTCGGCTGCTTTTTGAACAGCTCGCGGAACACAGGATAAATATCGGCCGGCGCTTGTATCTTTTGCATCGCAAAATTCGAGTGCGAATCCAGCACCTGCGTATATTCTTCCCACAGGTTTTGCGGATCGCCTTCGGTAATTTCCACATAGGCGTAGTATTGCACCAACGGCATGATGGTGTGGATCAGCAACTCCCTGCAGGTTACCGAATCATTATCCCAGTTATCGCCATCGGAGGCCTGCGCAACATAGGCATTCCAGTCGGCGCCCGGGTACCTTTCCTTGATGATCTTGGTCAGCAGGTTAAGCGCCGACGAGACTATCGTTCCGCCCGATTCGCGAGAATGGAAAAATTCATTTTCATCCACTTCCGAGGCCGCAGTATGGTGGCGGATGAACACGACCTCGATCTTGTCGTAAGCCCGCGTCAGGAAAAGATACAATAAAATAAAGAAGCGCTTCGCCGTATCTTTTTTTTGCTCGTCCATCGAGCCGGACACATCCAGCACGCAAAACATTACCGCCTGGCTGGACGGCTTGGGCACCTTGATGCGGTTGCTGTAACGCAGGTCGAAAGGGTCGATGAACGGGATGGCCAGCAAGCGGGTTCTCAAATGATGGATTTCCTGCTTCAGCGCCGTCACCCGCGGATCATTCAGGTCGGAGGTCTGTTCCATCAACTCCGCCATTTCCATTTCGGCTGCCTTCAGTCGCCGCGCCGATTTTCCGCCGACGGCGATACGTCGGCCCAGCGCCCCCCGCAGGGAGCGCAACACATGCAGGCTGGACGTGGTGCCCGAGGTCTTATAGCCGGCGCGCTGACTCTTGAATTCCGTCGTTGCCGCGAGCTGGGTCTTGACCATGTTCGGCAGCTCCAGATCATCGAAGAAATAATTCAAGAATTCTTCCCGGCTGAGCTGGAAAACAAATTCGTCCTCGCTGAGTTCGTCGCTATTGCCCGCCTGTCCCTTGCCGGCCCCGCTCCCGCCCTTCGGCCTCTGTATCTGGTCGCCTTTCAGGTATTCCTGATTGCCAGGCTGCACGGTTTCCCACACGCCGCCGCGACCATGCCCGAACGTCGGCTCATTGACATCCTTGACGGGAATGGAGATTTTCTCGCCGCTCTCTATATCCGTAATCGAGCGGCCTTTGATTGCACGGGCAACAGCTTCTTTGATCTGCCCCTTGTAGCGCCGCAAAAAACGTTCCCGATTGGGGGCGGATTTGTTCTTACCTTGTACTCGACGATCTATTAGATGCACCAAAACGGTCTCCCTTTATCGGGCACTCATTCGAACCGAGGCAATCCAGCCGGCCCCGGACGCATAAGCTCCCTATGAGTCAGGATGATTTCCTTACCCTCAAATACCATTCACACAAGAGTCTGACCTGTTTCGCGGTGTAGCCTTTAGCCACCATGCGCTCCACAAATTCCTGATGTTTGTTGGCATCGTCGGCACTGGCCTTGGCGTTGAAAGAAATAACCGGCAATAGTTCCTCGGTATTCGAAAACATCTTTTTCTCTATCACGGTACGCAGTTTTTCATAACTGGTCCAGGTAGGGTTCTTGCCTGCATTCTGCGCACGCGCACGCAATACAAAGTTGACAATCTCATTACGGAAATCCTTGGGATTGGAAATGCCCGCCGGTTTCTCGACTTTTTCGAGTTCGTTGTTCAATGCATCGCGATCAAAGCTTTCCCCAGTATCGGGGTCACGGAACTCCTGATCCTGTATCCAGAAATCGGCAAAAGTGACATAGCGATCGAAGATGTTCTGGCCGTACTCCGAGTAGCTTTCCAGATAGGCGGTCTGGATTTCCTTGCCGATGAACTCCGCATAGCGCTGCGCCAGATACTCTTTGACATAAGAAAAATATTTTTGCTCGGTTTCGGGCGCGAATTGCTCGCGTTCAATCTGTTGCTCCAACACATACAACAAGTGCACGGGATTGGCCGCCACCTCCGTATTATCGAAGTTAAACACCTTGGACAATATCTTGAACGCAAAACGCGTGGACAAGCCGCTCATCCCTTCGTCGACCCCCGCATAATCTGAGTATTCCTGCCGCGACTTGGCTTTGGGATCGGTGTCTTTCAGGTTTTCTCCATCGTAGACCAGCATCTTGCTATAGATGCTGGAATTTTCCGGTTCCTTCAGGCGCGACAGGACCGAGAATTGCGCCATCATTTTCAAGGTGCCCGGAGCGCAGGGCGCTTCGGCCAGCGAAGAGCCGCGCACCAGTTTTTCGTAAATCTTGACCTCGTCGGTCACCCGCAGGCAATACGGAACTTTGACTATATAGATGCGATCCAGGAACGCTTCGTTATTTTTGTTGTTTTTAAAGGCTTTCCATTCAGACTCGTTCGAGTGCGCCAGGATGATACCGTCAAACGGGATGGCGCCAAAACCTTCGGTGCCCTTGAAGTTGCCTTCCTGGGTCGCTGTCAGCAATGGATGCAAGACCTTGATCGGGGCCTTGAACATTTCGACAAATTCCATCATACCCTGATTAGCCAGGCACAGGCCTCCGGAATAACTGTAGGCATCGGGGTCGTCCTGCGCGTAATCTTCCAGCTTGCGGATATCGACCTTGCCGACCAGTGAAGAAATATCCTGGTTGTTTTCATCGCCGGGTTCGGTCTTGGAAACAGCGATCTGCTTCAATACCGAAGGATAGCGCCTGACGACGCGGAATTGATTGATGTCGCCATTGAATTCGTGCAGGCGCTTCACTGCCCACGGACTGGGAATGGTGCGCAGATACCGGCGCGGGATGCCGAAATCTTCTTCAAGAATGGTGCCGTCCTCTTCCTCGTTGAACAAGCCCAGTGGGGATTCATTAACAGGAGAACCTTTGATGCAATAAAAGGGAATCTTTTCCATCAGCGACTTGAGCTTTTCCGCTATCGACGATTTGCCGCCGCCGACAGGCCCCAGCAAATACAATATCTGCTTGCGCTCTTCAAGGCCCTGGGCAGCGTGACGGAAATAGGCAACTACTTGTTCTATGACTTCTTCCATGCCGTAGAACTCGCGGAAGGCAGGATAGATCTTGATGACTTTATTGGAGAATATGCGCGACCGCCTGGAATCATGACGAGTGTCCACCATCTCCGGTTCGCCTACCGCAGCCAACAGCCTCTCCGCTGCCGACGCAAAAGCGAGCCGGTCTTTCTTGCATAACTCCAGGTACTCCTGCAAGGAATATTCTTCCTCGCGAGTCCTCTCATAACGTGCTGCGTAGTTGTCAAAGATTTTCATACTGATCTCCTTTGTCACCGTCTACCACACAAAGACTTACGGGCACCAAATAGATCCCATCCTCCCTGCAATCTCTCATTTTCAAATCACGCAAAACAGTTTGAAAAACAAAAGCGAGCACAGCGAAATTTATTGCCTCTATGCACCCCACGACTTCAGTGTAGATGATAACGCAAAAAATAGTGACGAAATTCTATAAAAAATTGTTACCGTTATTCAACGCAAACAACACCATTTCTGTTGACGTCGGCCGCATCTTATTCATGCCGCATACGCCTATTTTCCCTCAATATGGACCACGCCGCTATTGCATAAGTTCAAGCGCGGGTCTGCGCGATGAGTGCCGCTCGGCCGCCGGATTCGATATGGCCGGCTCAGCCAACACCTTACACTGATTGCCGGATTTTCACCCGCAAAGAAATTTCATCCGTCTGCGCTCCCATCTTAAGCCGCTTTCACTTTCGTTGCCCCTTAAACTTCCGGCCGCATGTCGATGACGGATATGACGCCCCCTTATCCATTGTTTACGGGCACCGTGCGGAACCGGCATTGAACAATCTGGTTCAGGCCGGCCATAACAACACATTATTGGCAACCGAGCCGCCACAATGGGAAATTCCGGCGTTTTATCAGATTCGCCTTTCCATACAGCAAAGAATTTGGTTAAATGCAACAAGTCTCCTTACAAAGTCCATTCTTACAGGAAGAAAATGAAACAATTGCAATTTATCCTCTTGTTGGCGATGTCGGCACTGCTGACGGCCTGCGCTTCGGTCCCCATGGCGAGCTTCGACAAGGATGCCCAGGCCAAGTCTTTCGCCGCGCAAAAATCGAAGGCACAGTTGTACATCTACCGAAATGAGACCTGGGGCACGGCAATCAAGATGCAGCTGGAGCTGGATGGCGTGGCAATCGGCGAGACGGCGGCGCATACCTATGCCGCGATCGTGCTGAAACCGGGACGGCATATCCTGGTTTCCAAGGCCTCCGATGCATCCCGTCTGGAACTGAATTTGAAGGCAGGACAAAATTACTATGTGTGGCAAGAGGTCAAAATGGGCTGGGTGAGCGGCAACTCCAAGCTGCAACTGGTGGATGAAGTCACCGGCAAAGCCGGGGTGGAGCAATCCAAATTGATCCGGCTGGACGGCCTGCCGGCCGGCATGGCGATGCCGAGCGGGAACGATCAAAATATCGAAGACCTGGCTGAAATCGAGAAAGTACCGTTCCGCGCCGGAGTCTCTTCAGCTACTGTAGAGAGATTGGCGAAACAACATAGCTGCGCCGGCGACCAAGGCGCCGGCTTGCTGACTCCCCCCGGCCCGGTAGAAGTGTATCGCGTCAGTTGCGACCAGGGCAGCGCGTTCATGGCGAGATGCGAGCTGCGCCAGTGCAAAGCTATGCGTTAGTATGGCGAGGGCGGCGCATTGGAGTCAAAGCGCCGCCGCTACGTCGTAACCGGATTTATAAGGCCAGATTATATTTTTCGGCTGCAGCCGCGATGCAACGCTGCCGCGAGCTGCCGGCACGCTCATGCGGCGCAAACATGCTGGATGCCTGGTCCAGCAAGCGCATTGCCTTGATCAAATCTACCGACTCCGCTGTAGTCAAGGCCTCCTTCCGCTGCCGGTCAGTAATCTCATCTATCGCCAGCGTCGCCATTTCCTTGTTCGCGATATCTTCAGGCAAGCCCGACCTGGTGCATAAGCCGTAAGTGCCTTTCAGGAAAGACAACCACTCCTCGCCTATGTGAGCGTCCAGCGCGGCAAGATCGGCTCCGCCAGCTTGTGCCTTGAATCGGGCCGGCTGGATCCCTTGCAAAAACAGCTTCAAGGCCTGAGCCGAATAGCGCTCATGAAATGCCGTATATGCCTGCCGCACAAGCGATGCCGATGGCGACAATGTATGCAGGAACCCCAGCCATTCGACGTAGTCCCGTGCATAAAAATCCAGTTGCTGAGTCTCATCGTGTCCGCAAAAAAAAGACTGGCAATGGAGTTGCATCTCCAACCGATACGATGGCATCGGCATGCAGCCGGCGTTTTGCCAGGCATGCAAAGTCCCGGCGTCAGTGCCGCTCTTAGCCAGCAACTGGCTCGTTGTGTAAAAATTCGCGTTCAGGTAGTCGAGCAAGGACATCAAGCCGGCCTCACGGTGAAAGGGCTGTCGGCGGGCGCCTGCTCGCGACGCTCGTGCATGCCGTAGTCCCGTATCACACCGGCCACGCGCAGCCTGTAATCTTCAAATACGCCATCGCGGCCGCGCGCTTGCGCCGCCCTGTGCAGTTCCAGGTTCCGCCATCCCTTGACGGACTCTTCGTCTTCCCAGAACGACAGCGACAACATGCGCGCCGGATCGCTAATGCTCTGGAATCGTTCTACCGATATAAACCCCGACATCTTTTCCAGCACTGGCTTCAGGCTGGCGGCAATATTGAGATACGTTTCTCGTTTGTCCGCATGCGGCTTTACTTCAAATATCACGGCTATCATTTGATCTCCCTTGTGTTTATGCGGCTGAATACAGGCGTATTCTCACGTTGGCGGAAGCGCGGAATTTTTGCGCTGCGGCCAGCCGGCCGAAATCAAGCTCCATCCGGCATAGCTGGGCCACTGCCGCATGCGCGATCTGCACCGCCAATTGCTGGCCGGGACAAACATGGAATACATTGCAGAAAGTGAAATAGCGACGTTGGCTGCGATGCACGTCGAAGGCTTGCGGCTGCGGATTGATTGCAGCATCCCGGTTGGCAGCCGCCAGCACCAGCAAGATGGTGTCGCCGGCCCGGACTGCCTGTCCGTTTATCTCGCAGTCGGCGGCAACAAAACGGCGCGTATTCTGTACCGGCGGATCCCAGCGCAACACCTCATCGATACAGGCATGCAACAGCGCCGGATCGCGCAGAACCCGCTGCCGGAGCGGCGCATCGGCCGCCAGCACATGCAGGGTATTGGCAATCAGGCCGGCAGTCGCCTCGTAGGCTTGCGACATGAATCCTATGCCGTTGGCGGCGATGACCGCGGCATCGTCGCAACCGACCAGCGCCGCTTGCTGCGCAAGCAAAGACAATAGGCCCGAATTGCCTGGCTCCTTCAGCATAGGCTTGAAGATTGCCAGCAATGCAGCGGCGGCTTGCTTGCCTTGTGCTATCTGCGCGGCACTGCTGCCGGCCGCGAGGCAGGCTACAAAATTGCGCATCAGCAATGCAATATCCGGCAATGCGGTAGCCGGGGCCCCCAGCAGGCCGGCAACCACGTACGCCGGCATTTGCAGCGCAAAATCGTCCAGCCAGGCATCATCGGCATTGGAGTAATATTGCGTCGCCAGATGTTGCGCCCAGCGCCTGCCCTCCCGCTCTATTTGCGGTATGCTAAGGCTTTGCAAAGTGCTTGAAACCGCCTGCTTGAACGGGCAATGGCCGGCGCCGTCATTCATGCGCACCAGGTGCCTGAAGATATCGGCAGCCGCTGAGCCCAGCAGCGCCTTCGGCACCGGCTCGGCCACTGGACGGACCTTGCAGGAGGGATGTTTGAAAATTTCCTCCAGGATAGCGGCACGCGAGGCAATCCAGAGGCCATTCTTGTGGTCGCGAAACATGCTCTGCCGGCTGGCCAGTTCGGCATAATAGGAATAGGGGAACGGATGAGTAACGGCAGTAATGGCATCAATGTCGGCGTCGATAACGCCAGGCAGCGTCGGAGTTTGGGGAATTTGGGGAGTTTGCAGCAGCGGCATAGGGACCTTGCTCCGATAAACGGCATTCATAGAGAAGCTCCATTGTCTGCCGTCAGCCGCTGCTTGTCATTCAATAACAGTTTGGGCAAAGGCAAACTATGATCGACGAACCTGATTTATCCAGGCTGGCCCGTACCATAGGCGACCCTACCCGCATACGCATGCTCAGCCTGTTGATGGAAGGCCGCGCGCTGACTGCCAAGGAGCTGGCTTACGGCGCAGATATCGAGCCGGCGACCGCCACCGCCCACTTGCAGAGACTGCAAGGCGAGCAACTGGTGCATGTCACGTCGCAGGGCCGGCATAAATATTTCCGCATAGAGTCGCCGGCGGTTGCCAAGCTGGTTGAATCGCTGATGGTACTGGCTCCCGAGAGGAAAGCTGCCGCCCCCAGCAAACCGCTGCAGGCGATGCGCCTGGCGCGCTTTTGCTATGACCACCTGGCCGGGCAGTTGGGAGTGCGCCTGACGCAATCGCTGGTCGCACGCGGCCTGATCAGCCTGCATGAAGATGAATTCATTGTCAGCGCCGAAGGCGAAGCCTGGTTCCGCTCCTTCGGCCTGGACCTGGCCCAGCTGCGGCGCAACCGCCGCCAGTTTGCGCCGCCCTGCATGGACTGGAGCGAGCGCCAGGATCACATGGCAGGCTCGCTGGGCGCAGCGATAGCGAGCAGGATGATGGAGCTGGGCTGGCTGGAGCGGAGCAAGCATACGCGCGCGGTCAGCATCACCGCGGCAGGACAGCGCGGACTGGCCGAGTACTTCGACCTGCAACTCGGCTGATCTAGGGCCCTAGCGCGCGACCTCGGCCAGCGACAAGGCCAGCCGGTTGTGGCGCTCCAGCACATTCCCCAAGTCTATCGTCGTGAACTGGCCGTTGCGGACCACGATGCGGCCATTGATGATGCTGTAGGCAACATCGGCGGGAGTGCAAAACACCAGCGCCGCCACCGGGTCGTGCCCGCCGCCGGCAAAACCCAGCCGCTTCAAATCGAACATGACCAGGTCGGCCGACATGCCGGGTTTCAGGGCGCCGATATCGTCGCGGTTCAATACCTTGGCGCCGCCCAGTGTCGCGATTTCCAGCGCCTGCCTGGCGGTCATTGCATCGGGACCGAATCCCACCCTTTGCAATAGCATCGCCTGCCTCACCTCGCCCAGCATATGCGCGCCGTCGTTGGAAGCAGAGCCATCTACGCCGAGTCCGACCGGCACGCCGGCATCGACCATCTTGCGTATCGGCGCAATGCCGGAAGCCAGCCGCATATTGGAGCATGGACAATGCGCAACGCCGGTGCCGGTGCGCGCAAAAAGGTAAATCCCAGCGTCATCCAGTTGCACGCAGTGCGCATGCCATGCGTCCGGCCCGACCCAACCGCAATCCTCGGCGTACTCGGCCGGCGTCATATT
>Ga0210384_10007778_pt1 | contig 11272 bp, 11 predicted proteins | sample IncBWH2MmetaG_FD_160574 | JGI IMG/M metagenome (GOLD analysis project Ga0210384, IMG submission 160574) | Forest soil microbial communities from Barre Woods Harvard Forest LTER site, Petersham, Massachusetts, United States - Inc-BW-H-2-M | ecosystem: Environmental > Terrestrial > Soil >...
CCCTGGGGTGGCGCGGTCGGCGCCGGGGCCCACCGGCATCTGGCGCAATTGCCTCCATCTCGAAGGAGCACAGCGGCCCGCCATGCAGAGAGACGATGCGGTCTACACCGTGGGCGATTTCATCCGTCGCGTCGTCGAGAACCTCTTCCGATCCGACTTCCGGGGCCGGCTGCTCTGCTCGCGCTGCCTCGTCAAGCTCACCAAGGACAACCTCGACAAGAGCTACGCGAAGCGCGACGTCATCCAGGTGATCGAGGAGCTCTACGTGGCCCCGGGCGCCAACATGCAGGTGGAGACCGCGCCGTGCGGGATGTGCTCGAGGAAGAAGGCGCCCTGCCTCGGCATGGCGGCCTGAGGCGCCCCCGCTAGCCGCGTCCCCCGATCACCCGCTCCCTGATCTCGGTGGCGAAGAGCGCCACCGTCAGGCGACAGGGCGGCTGGTTCGCGTCGAGGTACTGGCAGTCCTTCTCGCTGCAGCGGACGAAGAGTGGGCCCCGGCCGCTCGGGGCGGGGCGCCGCCGCAGGCTGATCTCCACCGCCCCGGAGACGATCTGGCAGTGGAACGACTGCGTCGGGGTCCGGCTCACGCGGTCTCCTTGTGCGACGACGTGAGCTTCCCGCGAGAGCATGGGAGGATGGCAGGAGCGCGATGGCCTGCCAGGGTCTTCCGCGAAGACGTCCCAAGTATACTCGACCGGGCCCGCCCGCCGGGGCGCGATCTCAGCGCGTCGGCGCGACGAGCGAGCGCAGCACCGCGATGATCGAGGAGTTGTCCCGCTCGCCCCAGCCGCCCGCGACCCCCGCGGTCAGGAGCTGGCGGTGCAGCGCGGTGGCCAGCAGCGGCGCGCCCGCCGCGTGGCCCACCTCCAGCATCAGCTCGACGTCCTTGAGGTGCTGGGCGAGCTTGCCCTCGGGCTCGAAGCGGTCGGTGAGCATCCGCTCGCCCTTGACGTCCATCGCGGTCGAGTAGGCCGCGCTGTCCTTCAGCACCGCGAGCAGGTCGGGCCCGTCGAGGCCCTGCCGGAGCCCGAAGAGCAGCCCCTCCGCGAGCGCGAGCCGGTTGAGCCCGAGCACGAGGTTGACCACCAGCTTGGCCCGGGCTCCCGCGCCGCTCGGCCCCACGTGGTGCGCGCGCCGGGCGATCGCGTCGAAGAGGGGCCGGCAGCGCGCGAAGACCTCGCGGTCCCCGCCCACCACCACCGGCGCCTCGCGCCGTCGCGCCTGCCCGCTCGATCCCGCGACCGGCGCGTCCAGCATCGCGATCCCCCGGCGCGCCAGCTCCGCGGCGAGCGCGGCCGAGGCGTCCGGATGGATCGTGCTGCAGTCGACCACGGTCACGCCCGGCGCCGGGGTGGCGAGCGCGCCGTCCGGGCCCAGCAGCACGCCGCGAACGATGTCGGCGGTCATGAGGCAGGTGAGCACGATCCCGGCGCCGCGCGCCGCGTCGGCGGGGGACACGGCCGCGACGCCGCCGCGCGCGACGTGCTCGCGCATGCGCTCGGAGGCAAGGTCGTAGCCGCGCACCGTGAAGCCGGCCCGGATCAGGTTCTCGGCCAGCGCCGATCCCAGCAGGCCCATGCCGATGCAGGCCACCGTCTCGCCCATGTCGGGGTCTCCTCGGGCGGCATGATACGGCATCGCGTCGGGGGCCACATTGACACGATATGGAGGGCGGCGTAGGGTGCTCTCGATTGTTCCGGACCCCGCTGGACGATTGAGGAGACTTTCCATGGCCCACACGCTCGAATCCTTCGCCGCCGCCGCCCACGACCTGCTCACCGCCGAGCCCGGCCCGCGCGGGCGCGAGAAGGTGCGGAGCCTGCTCGAGACGGTGCTACGCGACGACACCTTCGTGGCCCGGCACCTGACCGACGACGTGCCGGAGCGGAAGATCCTCTACACCGACCCCGAGCTCGGCTTCTGCATCCTCGCCCACAACTACCAGGGCGCGCGGGAGAGCAAGCCGCACGACCACGGGCCGTCGTGGGCCATCTACGGGCAGGCCCGCGGCGAGACCCTGATGAACGACTGGGCCCTGGTGGAGCCGGCCTCGGAGGCACGAGCCGGCAAGGTCCGCCACGTGCGGGCCTACCCGCTCAAGCCGGGCATGGCCCACGTCTACAACGAGGGTGACCTCCACTCGCCGCGGCGCGATGGCCCCACGCAGCTCATCCGGATCGAGGGCACCAACATGGACAAGGTCAAGCGCCTGTCCTACGAGAGGGTCTGATGAAAGACAACCTCCGCTTCGTCGACTCGGACATGCACATCATGGAGCCGCCCGACCTGTTCGAGCGGTATCTCGACCCGCGGTTCCGCGACCGGGTGGTCCTTCCCATCGGCGCGGACGGGCGCCCGAAGCGCGGCACCATCGTCGTCGACGGGCTGCCCACCACGATGGACGCGGAGATGCAGCAGTACCGCAAGCGCAGCCGCGCGGGGGGCGCCGGCACCCACAGCACCCAGCCGCTCTCCGGCTCGCGGCTGCAGTCCACCAACCGGCTCGACTTCGCGATCGAGCGCAACTACGATCCCGAGGCGCAGGTGATGGCGATGGCCATCGAGGGGGTCGACATCGCGGTGCTCTACCCGACCACCGGGCTCAGCCTGATCGCGCGCGACCACCTGGACCCGCAGCTCTCGCTGGCCCTGTGCCGCGCCTACAACGACTGGATCGCGGAGTTCTGCCGCCACAGCCCGGAGCGCCTCAGGTTCGTGGTGATGCTGCCGGTGCACGACGTGCACCTCGCCTGCCGCGAGCTGGTGCGCGGGGTGCGCGAGCTGGGCGCGGTCGGGTCGTTCATCCGCCCCAACCTGGTGAACGGGCACTACTGGCACTCCAACTACTGGGACCCGCTCTACACGTTGCACGAGGAGCTCGACGTGACGTGGGGCTTCCACGAGGGCACCGGGGCGTGGAACTCGCACATGAACGTGCTCTACGGCGAGAACCGCTTCTATCGCCACGTGGCCAGCCACTGGATCGAGATGCAGCAGGCCCTGATCGCTATGATCGTGGGCGGGGTGTTCGAGTTCCACCCGAAGCTGCGGGTGGGATTCCTGGAGGCGCAGAACTCGTGGGTGCCCGGGCTGCTCTCGCGCATCGAGTGGGACTACCCGCAATACCGCGACTCGCACGCGCCCTACCTCTCGCTGACCCCGCGCGAGTATTTCCGCCGCAACTGCTGGGCCGCGGTGGAGGGGAGCGAGCCGGAGATCGAGGCGACCGCGGGGCTGATCGGGGGCGACCGGATGTGCGTCTCCACCGACTACCCGCACTTTGACTCCAACTTTCCCAACGTGTCGGACAACGTGCTCAAGCACTGCTCGCGCGAGACCGCGGCGCAGATCCTGATGGGCGGCGCGCACCTCTACGGCTTCACCGACGCCGATTTCGCCCGGGCCGACGCGGCGGCGGCGGCCTGGGCCGCGCGGGCGGCCGGAGGCGCGGGCCAGCGAGGTGTCCCGGTCGGCGCGTGAGCCGACCGCCCGACATCGGACCCCGCGCGCGGTGAGAGCGAGGACACGATGAGCGAGATCCAGCACCGCGTCGTCGAGACCAACGGGATCCGTCTGCACGTGGCCGAGCAGGGCGAGGGCCCGCTCGTCCTCCTCTGTCACGGCTTCCCGGAATCCTGGTACTCCTGGCGCCACCAGCTGCGGGCCCTGGCCGACGCGGGCTTCCGCGCGGTGGCTCCCGACATGCGCGGCTACGGCCAGAGCGAAGCGCCCGCCGAGATCGAGCGCTACACGCTCTTGCACCTGGTGGGCGACATGGTGGGGCTGCTCGACGCGCTCGGCGCGCCGACCGCGGTGATCGCCGGCCACGACTGGGGCGCGCCGGTGGCCTGGCACGCGGCGCTGCTGCGCCCCGACCGGTTCCCCGCGGTGATCGGGCTGAGCGTGCCGTTCCGCCCGCGCGGCTCGACCCGTCCCACCACCGCGATGCCCCAGACCGCGGACGCGGTGTTCTACCAGCTCTACTTCCAGGAGCCGGGGGTGGCCGAGGCGGAGCTGGGCCGCGACGTGCGGGCCAGCATCCGCCGCATCCTCTACTCGGGCTCGGGCGACGGGCGGCGCGCCCGGGTGAGCCTCGGCAATCCGGACGCGGTGGGCATGGTGCCCCGGAGCGGCGGCTTCCTGAGCCACACCGGGGACGTGTCCGTGCTGCCGCCGTGGCTCGCCGAGGCCGACGTCGATTTCTACGCGGGCGAGTTCACCCGCGCTGGCTTTCGCGGCGGCCTCAACTGGTACCGCAACATCGACCGGAGCTGGGAGCTGCTCGCTCCCTTCGCGGGCGCGCGCGTGACCGTCCCCGCCCTCTACGTGGCCGGCGACCTCGACCCGGTGGTGGCCTTCCGGGGGATGGACCAGCTCCTGCCGAACCTCTCGAAGTTCGTGCCTGCGCTGCGCCGGACGATCATGCTGCCCGGCTGCGGGCACTGGACCCAGCAGGAGCGGCCGGCGGAGGTCAACGCGGCGATGATCGAGTTTCTGCGAAGCCTGTGACCACCCCGTCCTGACGAGCCGGGGCCGTTTCGCGGCCCCGCGAACCCGATCCCGCCAACGGGAAAGGGTAGACGATGAGCTCTCCTCCGGATGGAGAGGTGATCGGCCGCTCGCTGGGCGAGCCCGAGGCCTTCGGGCTCATCTACGACCGCCACGCTCCGACCCTGCTGCGCTTCCTGGGCCGCCGGGTGGGGGCCAGGGTCGCGGAGGGGCTGGTCGGCGAGTTGTTCAGGATCGCGTTCGAGCGGCGCGAGACATTCGATGCCTCGCGCACGAATGCGCTGCCGTGGCTCTACGGGATCGGCTCGAACGTGTTGCTCAAGCATCGACGCGCCGAGGCCCGGCGGCTGCGGGCGAGCGCCCGGATGCTGGCGGCCGGCCCGGCGGTGGACCGACGCGCGAGCGCCGCGGCGCTCGACGCGCGCGTGCTGTTCCCACGCGTGGCCGACGCCATCGAGACACTGCCGGACCCGGAGCGCGAGGCCCTGCTGCTCTTCGCGTGGGAGGAGCTCCCGTACGAGGCGGTGGCCGAGGCTCTCGAGCTGCCGATCGGCACGGTACGCTCCAGACTCAACCGCGCCCGGGCACGCCTGCGCGAACTGATCGAGCCGAAGGGGAAAGGGAGGAATAGAAGAAGATGAAGCCGGTCGACCTGGCGAAGAAGCTGCGGCGCGACGCCGCATTCGAGCCGGCGGTACTCGACCGGGGAAAGGCGGCACTCATGGCGGCGATCCAGCAAGAGGCTCTACCCACACGTCGACCGATCATCATTCCCCAGCTTCCCTATGCGGACATCCGCGCCGCGCTCTCGTTCCTGGAGCGCGCCTTCGGGTTCCGCGAGATCCCGAGCTCGCGGATGCAGGCCGCCGACGGCGTGATCCACCACGCGCTCGTCGAGTTCGGCGACGGCGTGATCGGGATCGGGACGCAAGGCGCCCACGGTGCGGTCAGCCCGCAGAGCGGCGGCATCGAGAGCCAGTACATCAGCGTGGCCGTAGCCGACGTCCAGGCGCACTACCAGCGCGCGCTCGCCGCGGGCGCGCGGATCGCCAAGGAGCCGCGCCCCGGCGGACACGCCTACGAGGCGCTCGACTCCGAGGGCCACCGCTGGCGCTTCGTCCACGAGCGGCTGCGCGAGGTGCCGACGAGATGACCCGGCCGGTCACCTCGGACGATCGGCGGAGCCGGTGACCGCCGCGCGCTCCGCGACCATCGCGGGCGCGACCTCCTCCGCGAACAGGCGCATGGAGCGCATCGCGAGGTCCGTGGCGAGCCCGGGGAGGGCCATCACGAGCAGCACGCGCTCGTAGCGGGTGGCCTCGCAGTACTGCTGGAGGCCGCGGGTGACCTCCTCCGGCGTGCCCACCAGGGCCCAGCCGTCGTCCAGGTACTCGTGGAACCGGCGAAGCCGCAGCAGCGAGCGGTCGAACGAGCTCGGCACCGAGCCCCCGGTGGCGTCGGAACGCAGGACCGCCATGCGCCGCTGGTAGCCCATGAACGGCGCCTCGATCGCGCGCAGGGCCTCGTGGTGATCGGGGGCCACGTGCACGACCCGCATTCCCCAGGAGCGGGCTTCGAGTGCCTCGATCTCGGCGAGCGAGCGCCCCGCCGCGAGCGAGGTCTCGCGATAGAGGTGGTGCCGGCGCTGCAGCTCGGGCACCGGCACGAAGAACGACGAGAGGGTGGGCAGCCCCAGGCGGGCGGCCGAGAGCACGCTCTCCTCGCTGTTGGAGGCGATGAAGAGCGGCGGGTGCGGCCGCTGCACCGGCTGCGGGCGCACGTGGAGCCGCTCCGCGGTGTGGAAGCGGCCGGAGAAATCGAAGGGCGCGCCGCTCCAGGAGCGCTGCATGATGGCCACGCCCTCCTCGACCCGCGCCCGGCTGTCGTCGCGGTCGGACTGGAAGGTCTGGTAGTCCTGCAGCGTGCCGCCGCGGCCGATCCCCACGTCGAGCCGCCCGCCGCTCACCACGTCGAGGACCGCGAGCGATTCGGCGAGATCGACCGGGTGGTGCAGGGGCAGGAGGCTCACCCCCATGCCGAGGCGCAGGCGGCTGGTGCGCGCGGCCACGAAGGCGGCGAGCACCGGCGGGGTCGGGCAGAGGCCGTAGTCGTTGAAGTGGTGCTCGGCGATCCACACCGAGTGGTAACCCAGCGCCTCGGCGGCGAGCATCTGCTCGAGGCCCGAGGCGAAGACCGCCTGCTCGCTCCACTGCTCGTCGCGCTGCATGAGGAAGAACAGTCCGAAGTCCATGGACCCTCCTGGGTCAGTTCGCGTGGGGCCGAAACAGTGCGCGTCGCACCGCGGGCTCGATCGCCCGCTCGGGGAGACCGGGACCGAAGCGCGCCTCGAAGTCGGCGCGGCGCAGCTCCCGGTACCGGATGGACTCCGGGCGCCGGAGCCCCTCGTACACGTAGACGACCTCGGTCTGCTCGGCGGCGACCGCCACCGCACGGGCCAGGTCGCGCCAGGTGGCGGCGTCGCCCCAGCGCCGGTCGAGGGCCAGGAGCCACGCGCGATCGCCCTGGCCGGGCGGGCGCTCCGCGGTGAGGACGGCGTCGACCAGCTCGCGCAGGGCCGGCTCGCTCGCCAGCGCGGCGTCGATGTGCTCGCGCGCTCCGAGGCGCCGGGCGCGGGCGAGGCCGGCGGCGAGCCCGCCGAACAGCGCGTCCGGCGGCGCGGTCGAGCCGTCCCAGCCCGCGAGCGCGGCGCGCAGCTCGCGGAACGGCTCGAGCCGCCCCCAGCGCTCGGCGTCGCTCCAACCCACCGTCTCGTCCCACGCGGTCACGAACGCGAGCGCGTCGCCGCCCGCGTCGGCGACTACGCGGTCGCTCAATTGCTCGTCGAACCGCTCGGGATCGCAGGGATGGTTGTGGGTGTTGCACCAGGCCTCGGTGTACACCCCGCGCAGACGATCCACGTGGGCGCGCCGGATCTCGCGCGGCGGCCGCGGCGGGTAGAGCGCGATCTCCTTCGGCCGGCGGGCGTCGAGGAGGGCGAGGGCCACCGGGTGGAACGACGCGAAGTGGACCTGGTTCCGCTGGTAGACGAGCCGGCCGTCCGCGAGCGTGGCCACCGGCCACCCGGCGAGGACGGCGCGGACGGAGAGATCCGGACCCAGCACCACCGTGCACTCGGCGGAGGGGTTGATGTGCGAGCGCAGGAGGAAGCCGCCGGGGAATCGGTCGATCGCGAGGCCGGACCGGCACCATTGGGGCTCGAGCGCGTTGGCCCCGCCGCCGTCCGCGGCCACGCGCCAGTCCAGTGGCGCGACCGTCCACCGCCGGCGGGCGCGCTCGAACCGCACGGCCTGGAGCCGCGCGGCCCCGGCGGGCGCCTCGGCGTAGACTACGAGCAGGTCGCGCTCGTCGTCGAGGATCTGGTACGTGTCGAGGGGCTGGTCGAGGACCAGGCGTGGGGGCGGTGGCTCCACGCCTCGCGCGGCCAGCACCCCGCCGAGGGTCTCCGCGTGGGCCGGGCCGGCGACCAGCGCGAGCCCCGCGAGCCCGGCGAGCATCGCGAGCACGTTCCCCATGGCCGGCTACTATACGCTCCGGGCCGCCGCTTGACTTTGCCGGCGGCGCTGCGGCATAGTCCCCGCACTCCCGCCGGTGTAATGACGCATCGGTCCGAGTTCGCTCGAGGTCCTTTCCTTCACGCCGACGTGAGAAGGAGAGCCGCGATGCACGACGACCTCCTCGCCCCGCTTTCTTCACGGCTCGACCGCCGTCAATTCCTCGCGCGTGCCGGATGGACCGGTCTCGCCGCCGGTGCCCTCGTGGCCGGCCCCGGACGGAGCAGGGCGCACGCCCAGGCACGGCCCGTGTACCCGGACTGGATCTCGGCCAACACGAGCCCGCCCAAGCGGGGCGGTGTCCTCACCCGGGCCTCCTCGTGGGACCCGCCGGTGATCGACCCGCGACTGACCCAGTCGGTGGGTCTCTACCAGTTCGCGGGGCTGGTGGGCAGCCGCCTCGTCCGCTACGGGTTCCCCGACGAGGTGAGCGCTCCCAACGATCTCACCCTCAAGGGCGATCTCGCCGAGTCGTGGCAGGCGAGCCCGGATCACCGGGTGTGGACGTTCAAGCTGCGCCAGGGCGTGAAGTGGCACAACGTGCCGCCGCTCAACGGGCGCGAGCTCGTGGCCGCCGACGTCAAGTACTGCTTCGAGGCCTACGCGAAGGAAGGCGTGCAGTCCTTCACCTTCCAGGAGCTCGAGGCCATCGAGACGCCGGACAAGTACACGGTCCGGATCCACCTCAAGACGCCCAACGTGCTCTTCCCGCAGAACGTGGCCGAGCCGATCACCGTCCTCTTCTCCCGCGAGGTCCTGGAGGAGGACGGCGATCTCAAGAAGCGCATGATCGGCACCGGGCCGTACATCCTCAAGGAGCACACCCGCAAGGTGCGGCTGGTGCTGCAGCGCAACCCGGACTACTTCGACAAAGGCCGGCCGTACGTGGACGAGTACGTGATCCTCTCGACCCCCGACGCGGCGACTCGCATGGCCGCCTTCCGCACCGGGCAGAGCGACATCATCTGGCTCGCGAGCCCGTCCGAGGTGGAAACGATCAAGAGGACGAACGCCAACGCGGTGGTGCACTCCTACCACAACACCCTGACCCCGTTCGGGGTGGCGCTCGCGCAGGACAAGCCGCCCTTCAACGACGTGCGGGTGCGCCGAGCGCTGTCGATGGCGATCGACCGGCAGAAGCAGGTGGACACCGTCTTCGAGGGCCACGGGATCCTCGGCTGGGGCGTCCCCTACATCTACTACCAGGACAAGCCGCTCACCGCGGCCAGCTTCGGGCCCTGGTGGCAGTACCGCCCCGCGGAGGCCAAGAAGCTCCTGGCCGAGGCCGGGCACCCGAACGGCTTCGAGACCACCCTCTTCTACTACGAGTACTTCCCCCAGATGTCCTCGCAGGTGCAGCTCGTGCAGCAGGATCTCAAGCGCAACCTCAACATCAACGTCAAGATCACCAAGCTCGACTACACGACCTACTACGGCCGGTACGTCGAGAGCAAGTGGGACGGGATGTCGTGGGGCTTCCAGTCCGGGCACGCGGTGGGGCTCGACGAGCGGACGTACCAGTACATGCACTCGCGGTCGACCAAGAACTTCTTCCGGGTCAACGATCCGGTGATCGACGACCTCACCACCAAACTGCGCCAGACCCCCTCGGTGGCCGATCAGCGGGCGATCACCAAGAAGATCGTCGACCGCGAGTTCGACCAGGTGTTGCGGATGTGGATGCCCTACGACAACGGGTTCATGGTCTTCCAGCCGCACGTGCGCAACGCGGCGGCGGCCGCCCTCCGGCGCACGGACGGCTACGGCTCCTCCGCCATCGCCCGGGTGTGGCTGGATAAATAGGAGCGGCGGGGGAGCCGGGGCGCCATGTACAAGTACGCGGTCCGCCGGCTCCTTCTCGCGGTCCCGGTCCTGCTGCTGTCCTCCCTGATCGTCTTCGGGCTGATGCGGGTGATGCCCGGCGACGCGCTCACCGCCCTCATGGGCGAGTCGGGCAACATCGGAGAGCGGGAGCTCGCCAAGATCAGAAAGGACCTGCGCCTCGACCTGCCGTATTACGAGCAGTACGGGCTGTGGGTCTGGCAGATGGTGAGCTTCCACCCCGGCGACTCGATCTTCACCGGGGAGCCGATCGCGGTGAGCCTGGCCAAGGCGATCCCGGTCACCCTCGAGCTCGCCGCGCTCGCGATGGCCCTGGGCCTGGTCATCGCGGTCCCGATCGGCGTGCTCTCGGCCACGCGGCAGGACAGCGCGGCCGACTACGTGGGCCGGGTGGTCGCGGTCTCGGGGCTGTCGTTCCCCGATTTCTGGCTGGGCACCCTCGTGATCACGTTCGCGGCGATCTGGTTCCACTGGATCCCCGCCATCGGCTACGTGAGCTTCTGGGAGTCGCCGCTCCGCAACCTCCAGCAGTTCCTCCTGCCCGCCGCGGTGCTCGGCTTCCGCCTCTCTGCCGCGACCATGCGGATGACCCGCTCGACGGTGCTGGAGGTCCTGCGCGAGGACTACGTGCGCACCGCGTGGGCGAAGGGCCTGGAGGGGCGCATCGTGGTCTACAAGCACGCCCTCAAGAACGCGCTGATCCCGGTGGTGACCATCGTGGGCGGCCAGCTCGGCGTGCTCCTGGCCGGCACGGTGGTGGTGGAGACCATCTTCGCGCTCCCCGGCATGGGCCGGCTCACGGTGGAGGCGATCCTCTTCCGCGACTACCCGGTCGTCCAGACCAACGTCATGCTGGTGGCCGGTACCCTGGTGTCCCTGAATCTCCTCGTGGACCTCACCTACGCGTGGCTGGATCCGCGGATCCGCTATCAATGACGCCGGAGCGCCGATGGCGACGGTGACCGCGCGGAGGCCCGCCGACGTCGAGACCGAGTCCGCGGTCGAGATCAGCCGGACCCGGGCGCTCTGGACCGCGATCCGCCGCAAGCCACTCGGGGCCGCCTCCGCCGCCCTCATCGCGATCCTGGTGCTGACCGCGATCCTGGCCGATACCCTCGCGCCCTACGATCCGCTCGCGGCCCAGCCCGAGATCCGCCTCGCCGCCCCGAGTTGGGAGCACCCGTTCGGCACCGACGACATCGGCCGCGACGTGTTGAGCCGGATCATCCACGGCAGCCGCATCTCGCTCTGGGTGGGCCTCCTCGCGGTGGGCATCGGGACGGTGGCCGGCATGATCATCGGGCTCCTGTCCGGGTACTGCGAGGGGCGGACCGACCTCATCCTGCAGC
>Ga0210384_10007779_pt1 | contig 11272 bp, 9 predicted proteins | sample IncBWH2MmetaG_FD_160574 | JGI IMG/M metagenome (GOLD analysis project Ga0210384, IMG submission 160574) | Forest soil microbial communities from Barre Woods Harvard Forest LTER site, Petersham, Massachusetts, United States - Inc-BW-H-2-M | ecosystem: Environmental > Terrestrial > Soil >...
ATCCTGGAGCTGTAGAAGGTTCCAAGGGTTAGGCTGTTCGCCTATTAAAGCGGTACGTGAGCTGGGTTCAGAACGTCGCGAGACAGTTCGGTCCCTATCTGTTGTGGGCGCAGGAGATTTGAGAGGGCCTGTCCTTAGTACGAGAGGACCGGGATGGACGAACCTCTTGTATTCCAGCTGTCATGCCAATGGCACGGCTGGTTAGCGAAGTTCGGTTGCGATAAACGCTGAATGCATATAAGCGTGAAACGCTCCTCAAGATGAGATCTCCCAACCCTAAGGGTAATGAAGGGCCCAGGTAGACCACCTGGTTGATAGGCTGGAGGTTGAAGCGCAGCAATGCGTGTAGCTCACCAGTACTAATCGCCCGTTCGGCTTGACCATAAAATTTACTTGGCGCATGTGGCTGTCGGCTCTCGGCTATCAGCTTTTGACTCGAACCTGAGCAAAGCGAAAAGCGAGGCTGATGCACCCACATCCGCGCCCGATCCTGTAGAGCGGTTTTGCCGCGCGAGAAAAAGCGCGCGGTGCAGTTGGTGATACAGGATCATCAAGCCTTTTGTAGAAAATTTAGCAGTCCCAATCTATTCAGTTGTGAGGCTTCGTCCTCGTGCTCTTTGAAAGTTTGCACGACAAGTTTGGCGTAGACCGGATCCCTCGCGTAAAGCGCTCGGGATTGCGGCACGCGGCTCAGACGCCGCGTAAGCGCCGCAAGTTGTCGGTGACCATACCGCGGGGGTTCCACCCGTTCCCATCCCGAACACGGAAGTTAAGCCCCGCAGGGCCGATTGTACTGCACGCGTAAGTGTGTGGGAGAGTAGGTCGTTGCCGGCTTAAATTCAAAGGCTCCATTCAGTCATGAATGGAGCCTTTTTGTTTTTGGTGACTGTTCAACATTACCAACCAAAAGATTGTCATTCCGAGCGCCAGCTTTTGGCGCGAGGAATCTGCTCTCTCGTACTTCGAAGCAAGAGCAGATTCCTCGCTATGCTCGGAATAACAATCGGGTTGGAGGGGCCAATCTTAGTGCTTTTGGGCGGCGCAGCGTTTCAACGCTGCGATCCAGCCTCTTTTTTGAGCGGGCTTTAGCACCAGAGGTGTTCCCGCTCCGACATTTTTTGACCTCAGCGGCTAAAGCCGATACCTAACCCAAGCAATATCGCAGCGTTGAAACGCTGCGCCGCCCAAAAGCTGCCCCGCAGGTGAAGATGTTGACTTCGTATTTTGTTCGCCATTGTGATAGAATTAGGCCTCTTCCAGATTGGCTGTTAAGTTGATGTCAGAAGGCGCACCACTACGCGCAATGTATGCCCTTACTCATCACCCTCTTGCGTGCATAAGAATACATGCTCTGATACCATTCCCCTGTTCCACTATTCTTCCAAAAATGCCCACCATTCAATCGCTTATTGAGGAATATGCGAGCAGCCTTGCGGCATTGACGGGGAACGATTTTCAAGACGAAGTCTGTGCACGCCTTCAAACGTGCATCATTGGTTTTCAAAGTGTTCCGGCGAAGCCCCATGGGGATGCGGGACTAGATGCGTTCTCAGACCACGGTGAGCGGGCTTACTGTTGTTATGGGCTGGAACGCAACGAATTCAAGACGAATAAACAACGCGAGGACGGAATTATAGATAAGTTTAAGGGAGACCTGCGCCGTCTATACGAGGTTGAGTTTGAGAAGAAAATTCTGAAAGTCTCCGAGAGCCCGGAGATGGCCACGATCCTTCCTGATGGGCGCAGAATTAAGCGAATCGAGCTACTAGTCAACTGGTTCGAAAGCCACAGAATTCTAAACCCCATCCTGAGCGCTGCCGCTGAATATCAAAAGGTAAGCAAATGCAGGTATGTCGAGGAAGATGCGACGGTAATCATCTTCGGGCCGAAGACTTTGGCGAATACTTACGGCGTTGACGAGGTGGTAATTACGAGGGCGCGGCAGCGCGATTTCAGACAAAAAGTACAGATGAAAGCGGCAACAGTCACGCTGGGAACTGAACAATTCGATCTCAAAATGGCGACGCTTAAGGAAATTAACCCAACCCAGGCGGAAGCAATCGACAATCTAGGGCTCGAACTACAGTCATTCTGGCGCATGGCGCTCGCCTTTGAGCAGGAACTAGACGAGACACTGCCAAACTTTCACCGGGATTTGGAAGCCAATCGTGCGCGTATCCTGACAAGAGTTTCGATGCTGATGGTCGCTTCTTCTAAACCGTGGAGTGAGCTAGGGCAGGCAACGCAGATTGCATCGGAAATATTGCAGAAGGACTTCGAGAAGCTATACGGAATGCTGGTGGAGGATTTGAGTTCGGGGGAGATAGCGCGCCTGATTGGCGAATGCCCAATTGGATGGGGAAAGCCGGTGCTAGTTGCCTAAGAGCGGACGGCCCATTCGGGATCTTGTTGCCATACTTCAGGAAAGCGCAGCATCACCTGTTATCGTTCCTTCCAGACTGGCTCCCTCGGCCATCTATGATGTCGAATATCGGACGGCAGTAATAGCTATGGTATTCGAGAAGTTCGCAAAGCCGCACGGGGTTTCCGGGAATCGGAGGATATCTTCGGCACGACTAAAGCTGCTGCAGTTTACGGCCCTTCGCCCGTGGTTGCTACCTGCGATTCGAAATTGGAGCAAGGGAATAGATCAGCGGTCTCTGGCTGTAGCGCACTCGATACGGATTCGTAGGGGTTTCCTTTCCGATACTGCCCATGACGATGTAATCGACTATCTAGTGGCATGTGACATATTCTTTCGCCAGGAAAGCCACCTTTTTACTGGAAAGAATGGAAAATCAGTGGCAGAGGTGGCGGGGACCATAGAAAATCATGGGCTGTTTGCTAGTGAGAGGAAAGTAATCGAGGAACTTGGTGGCGTCAAGATAACCAACGAGATGCTGGAGGGGTGGTGATTCACCTTACAAGGATCGAGGTTCGCGGAAAGGCAGAAGCCGGAGCTTTTTCCGGTGTCTTGAATCTGTCGTCTGGGCTTCAGGTAATATCCGCTCGTAATGCGTACGGGAAATCGCTGGCAGTCAAAGCGATTGCGTGGTGCCTTGGCCTTGAACCTATTTTCGGAAACCCGAACAACGACCCCGTTCGTCTTCCAGAAGCAGTGCGCGAAGGTCTGGAAATCGCCGGCCACGTGAAAAGCCAGGTCGTTTCGTCTGAGTGCAGCGTCACCATTCGCGATCAAGCTGGGCGGCAACTTACGATTACTCGCTCAATAAAAGGGGGAGATCCAAGTGTGGTCGTAGTTCGCGAAACAGAGGCAATAGGCAAGATCAGGGAAAGCAAACTGCTCGCGCGAGGACAGACCATGCAGGACGAACACGGCGGCTTTCAGCGATTCCTCTTCGAGTGGTTAAACTGGCCACGCATCGAGGTGCCCACTTATCGGCCGGGAGGGTCGGAAATATACCTCGAGAACCTGGCACCCCTTTTTTACATTGACCAAGATGAGGGATGGTCGAACATACAAGAGCTGCAGATCGCGCGCTATGGCCAGCAGGAAATCGGCGAGATCGCTGTGGAGTATCTGCTTGGAGCTATAGACGCACTGAAGGCCCGTGTCAGACGCCTGCAGGCAGCCCAGCGTGCCGATGAATTGAAGAAAAGCGCACGCCGCATTGCAGAGCAAGCCTCTGGTGCGATGCTGAGACGGGGATGGCGCGTGGATTGGTCGAGTCATGGCTCGTTAAGAGATGTCATCTCACGGTGGAGCGGCCGTAAGCTGCGCTTGGCGCTGAAGGACGATGCATCTGTAGATATCGAAGCGCGTTGGAAGAGTATACAGGAGAGAACGAAAGTACTCCGAAATACGCTAACGAAGCAACCGATTGACGCGAGCAACTCATCCGCATCCATTGCTGCGTCGCAAACGGCCATCGAACTCAAGGAACAACGTCACACCTTGAATCGAGACCTCCACACGCTACGCTCGCAGTTCGAACAGGCTTCACTCCTGATGGAAAGCATCGATCATCGCCTGCTTGCAGCGACGGATCTGCTGCGTCTGAAAGTGACTGGGGTTGGGAGGCTTGACCACCTGGAATGTCCAACGTGTCATCGTGACATGGATGCAACTATGTTCAGGCTCACGTCGCAGTCCGTCGAGTCAGTAAGTGCCCACATAGAAGCACTGAAGCGGGATCGCGAACTCATGCGGAAAAACTTGGAGTCGCTTTCGGCAAACATCCAAACAACGTCTGCCAAAATTGAAACGCTTGATTCTGAGCTGCGGGATGCAGAAAAGGCGCTGATGACGGTCACTAGCGCGGTTGGGCCCGTGCGTGAGCAGCTTGCCGCCACGGCTTCGGAACTTGCGGCCGCAGAACGGGAGTTGGAGCGTCTGGAGGACGCGACAAAAGAAATCGACGATATTCAGGCATCTGTTGACCGCTGGCTAGTGGATGCGCGCACCTTTGATACAGAGGCTATTGTGTCTCCCGACATAGAAAACAGACGCAGCGCATTCGTCGACGCCTTGAGAAAATACCTTGTCGCTTTAGGGCATAGTGTGGTGCGCCAAGAGAATGCGCATCTGGTATCACTAAATGATCAGTATGTTCCGTTCATGGAAGGACAGCGGCTTCGGGCGCTCGGCTCAGCGAGTGATCAGTCCCGGCTGGTCGCTGCCTACAGCTTGGCGCTAGCGGCGACTTCCCAGCAAGTGGGCGGTAAACATCCCGGCTTCGTGGTCCTGGATGAACCCTTGCAACAGAACCCGGATGAGAGTCATCGGGAGCTTTTTCTCACTTTTCTCACAAAACAGTTGGCAAGGGAGTCAACATTTCAGACGCTGATATTCACGTCCTTGTCTGATGCTGAGATTGCACGCCTCCAGAGCCAGAAGACACAAATCAGCGCGGCTTCTGGCGAGCATTTTCTAAAACTAGAACCTCCACAGCCGAAAGTGAAGGGGCCTTCCTCCGCCCCGCCAACGGCAAACGAGAAATCGGGAACAGATCAAGCGTTTCTTTAGGCCTTGCTTGAGTCCAACCGGCAGGGCCCAGCCTTGCGGCTGGGTGGCGATGATGCCGAGCCGAACCTGCCCAAATACCGGCACTACCCATTCCCAAAATGGGGAATTCCACGAAGATAAAGTTCGCGAAGTTGGCGGAAGCGCCCCTGAATAGCACGAAAAAAACCAGTTTTCTGAGCTAAGTGATTGAGCCAGCGAGGGTTCACAAGAAATGTTCCACGTGGGACAATTTTTTGGAACACGCGCTCGAACCCACTCGCACAAACACGGGTCTCTCGCGCATCCCGAAGCTGTCCAAGGATTAGGCTGTTCGCCTATTAAAGAGTTCAGTGCGCGTGCTTGACTACGTAGTCCATTGCTTCGCTGTAGGGCGCTGTCCAAATCTCGGCGCGATGGGCTGCCAAATAATCGAGTAACTGTTGGTGCGCTTCGGCGGATACGGAAAGATAGTCGCCGCCCACGCCGTGAAATACGATTACGCCGACACCTTCCGATTTCTCCACTTCCTTGACCCAGGCGATCATCTCCGCGCCGCTGCTGCCGACAAATCCGATGCCGGAGAATTTTGGAACGGGAGAACTGACGACTGCTACGGCAGGGTCGCGAATATAGCTGGCAAGGCCTGAGGCTTTGAGCGGACCGATATAGTCTTTCATCTCAGCGTCCTTCTCAGATCCGCCACCCACTTTGGTTTGCGCGCAGGGCGTGCCAAAGGCATGTTTTGGTTGGCCGTCAATGGCGGTGAGCAGGATGTTCATCACCTTGATCTCCGTGAGCAGGGTTTCGACGGTGTAGTTTTCGGAGTTATAGGGGACGGGCATGTCGTAGGTGCCGCGGTTACAAGGGTGGTTGATGGTATGGTTGGCGAGCTCATGTCCTGAAGCTACGGCTGCGCGCCAACGCGGCAGGTCTTCGGCGTGCATCGCCTTTCCCATAAGAAAGAATGTGCCCTTGAGTCCCGCACGATCAAGTTGTGGGATGACGACAGTTAAATCCGAGGGCACGGCATCGTCATAGGTGAGCACGATGGCGGCGTGCTCACCGTGGGGCCAGGTAAACGCGGGAACTGATGGTGGTTCTGCGGCAGCGGCGCCGACTGAGAGCAGCAAAACGATCCATGTCAACAAGATCAAGGCGAATAAGTGTCTCAAAGCATTCCTCCAATTCCGGCGCCGAAAACACGGGAATTGGCAATTGTACTTGCACGCGTAAGTGTGTGGGAGAGTGCCGTCCGTTGGCTGGGATGACAACACGATTTCCGTGATTGCTCGTCTAAGCAGGGTCGGTAGTCGAATTCTTAAGGAGGCAGTGAATAATCATGCAACACATTCGGGCTTATCTCATGGTTTGCAGCTTGGTCGTTGTCTTGCAGGGCTCGCAAGGGCTGGCACAGCAGAATTCAGAGGCGGCGAAGGCTAGCGCTCAGGCTGCTTCTGCTCAATCCGCCGCCGCGGAACGGGATGGGCAACATGATTTTGACTTTGAGGTGGGGCGCTGGAACATTCATCTTAAGCGGCTCCAGGATCGCTTGGCGGGTTCGACTACCTGGGTGGAATTTGACGGTACGTCGGTTACGCGAAAGGTTTGGGATGGCAAGGCGGATCTGGAGGAGTTCGAAACGGATAGCCCCGGTGGCGGCCACATCGAAGGTTTGACGCTGCGTCTGTACAATCCGCAATCCCACCAGTGGAGCCTCTATTGGTCCAATAGCAAGAACGGCACCATGGACCCGCCCCAGGTTGGCCAGTTCAAAAATGGACGCGGCGAGTTTTACGGTATGGACACATGGAAGGGCAAAACTGTTCTGGTTCGATTTGTTTGGACGAACACGACTACCAATTCGCCGCACTTTGAGCAATCTTATTCGGATGATGGAGGCAAGACCTGGGAAGTGAACTGGATTACGGATCAGACGCGGGTACCGGAGGAATCTGGCAAGGGGCAGTGAATTCGGTCGCTCTAGGCCTGAATTCCTGCCGCGGCCATCATTCTTCCGGTCACGCCTTTCTCATTCCTGTAGGAGAACAATAAATCTGTGCGGCATACCGTGCACAGCTGCGATATGTGGATGTTTTTGGCGGCGACGCCCGCGTCCAGGAGCTGACGGCAGTTAGCTTCTACCAGGTCGAGGAATATTTGAGTGGGTAAATCGCTGTGCCCGGGGGCGCGAGCGGTGAGGAAGAGCATGGGATATTTTTCGCGAACGGGGTCGAGCTCCTTGATTTCGCGGAAGAGTTCAGCCGCGTAGGCGAACTGCGCTTCAAACTGGACGCGGACTTCGGGGCCGACTTCGAAACAGCACTTGCCAATGCCGGGGCCAATGGCGGCTTGGAGATATCGCGGGTCACTGCCAAAGTTGCGGCGCATTTCTCCGACGCCTTTCTCGACGATGCGTCGCAGCGTGCCCCTCCATCCGGCATGGAACACGCCTACGGCTGGGCGCTTGGGGTCGACGAGGATCACGGGCAGGCAATCAGCGGTTTGCACGGCGAGAATCAGGCCTGGGGTGTTCGTGATCATACCGTCTCCGGCCACGGATTCTTTGGGAACCGCTTGGATCGTGAGAATTCGATCGGAATGAATTTGGTGGAGCGTGACGAGAGCGGCCTTCTTGGTTGCGCCGATATTGGTAGCTCCGAACGTTTGGAGAAAGAGTGCCCGGTTGCGTTCCACCGTTTTCCGGTGGTCTTCCTTCGTGAATCCCAGATTCAGGCTGGTTTGCCCGTAGCATTTGCTGAATCCGCCGGGGCGGGTACTAAAGCCGTGGAGGAGCCATGGGAATTTGCTCCACGGCTCGATGGTGAGGATTTGCGGCGGCGCGGGCTGAGGTTTCTGTTTGAGCTTCGGGCGGGCCTTTGGCTTGGGTGGGGTTTTCGTACTCACCCTTCTATCTTAGCTGGGAGAGCTTGGCTGCGGAGCTTTGCTCCGCTTGGGCAGGCGAGGGCGCCTGCCCCCACATGGGTGTGGGCTTGCGAAAACAAACGCGTTTGCCCGGGTCCGGCTGCGAACGTTATACTTCTCTTGCTATGTTTGATAACTTTCAGGCGCAAGACCGCTGGTCGAAAAAGGATGTTCATTGCCAGTATCAGGCCTTGATTGTGGCCATTGCCACGCGCCATGCTGATGCCGTGGACATCAAGTTCCTGGCCGATGGAAAGCCGGTGTGGATGGCGCTGCCGCATCGCGCTTGGGAGGAATACCAGCGGCGTACGGGCAAGGTCATTACGGACTCGCTGGCCATTCAGATTGCCGGCCACTATTTGAAGTCAGCGATTGAGACGGGCGAGCACACTGGGCAGGAGATGTATTCGCTTACCATGGCGGAAACCCTGCAGCACCTGGACGCGGCGCTCGAAGAGTTGCTGGCTCCCGCGAAAGCGTAGCGGCTGGTAGCTTCAAGAATTAGAACACACCTGCTTAGGCCACCTGTAACCACCTCACCCTATTTTCCTGGCGTATTTTGTTCTGGCGTAGTTGCACTAACAGCTGTGCCTGCGGTGGGTGTAGCCGAGAGTGCGTCTGTCACCGATTTCGGAAGCTTGTCCGCTTTCGCCACCAGTAGGCTCACCTGCCACATCTGCGTTTCGGTAAGGGACTCATGGAAACCCGGCATGCCCGTTAGTCGAATGCCGTTCGCAACTTTCCAGTAACTTTCTCCCGGCGGGTCGTCGGTAACGCCTGTCCCCACCATCAGCTTTGGAGGCGGAGGATACATGCCGGTAGCAATCACCGTTTTGGGTTGTCCGGGCAGCCCATGGCACACCGCGCAATGATCGTGATAGAGTTTCGCGCCTGCGAGTAGATTCGTCTCATCAGCCTGAATGGGCACGGATTTCGGCATTTCTTTCGCAACCCGCGCGTTCAGGGATTTGTGCGCCAACATTTTTTCGAAGGGCATGGGGTCGGCGTTAGTGGCAGCGGGAGCATTGCCGGTAACGAAGTAGAAGTACACGGCGAGCGGGACGGCGATCACGCCAAAGATCAATCCAACGATGAAGGTCTTCACCTAGTTCTCCTTAGTTGGGGTTCTACTTATCGAATGAGAGAGCCTGACACAATCACGTCACAACTTTGTAGCACTAAAATCGGTTTCTGCCAACCGACCGGTCGTTTGTGATTCCGGTCACATTCCTATGTTCATCTTCCCGCTTAAGCTTGGCTTTCGCGGCTCCACGAGGGACAATAGTAGGCGGGAATCATATATAGGAGCGTCATTATGGCAACTGCAAGTCATACTCCCACGGTAGCAGAACTCCTGAATCGCGGAGATGTTCACTTCAATTTAGAAGCTGCCCGGCTTGTGGAACATGCGATTCGCCGGCACGAGGGTCAACTTGCCTCGAATGGCGCGGTTGTCGCCACAACGGGCAAGAAAACGGGCCGATCGCCGAAAGACAAATTCGTGGTCAAAGACGCGCTCACGGCCGATAAAGTGGCTTGGGGAGCGGTCAATCAGCCGTTTGATCCGGCAAAGTTCGCCGCCTTGCACGAGCGGGTGTTGGAGTATTTGGATCAACGGGAGCTGTTCGTGCAGGATCTTTTCTGTGGCGCCGACACGAACTACCGGCTGCCGGTACGCTTCGTCAACGAATTTGCCTGGCATAACCTGTTCGTGCGGCAGCTCTTTATCCGGCCCAGCGCGGCGGAGTTGAAGGACCACAGGGCGGAATTTACCGTCATTGCCGCACCGGATTTTAAGGCAGACCCTAAGCGCGACGGCACGAATTCCGAAGCCTTTGTGATTCTGAACTTTACCGAGCGCATTATTTTGATTGGCGGTGGCGCATACGCGGGCGAGATCAAGAAATCGATTTTCAGCACCATGAATTTCCTGATGCCGCCGCGGAATGTGTTCCCCATGCACTGCTCGTCCAATGTAGGACGCAACGGCGTAACAGCCTTGTTCTTCGGGCTGTCGGGCACGGGCAAGACGACGCTCTCGGCGGACCCCACGCGGAATCTGATTGGCGACGACGAGCACGGCTGGAGCGCCAACGGCATATTCAATTTCGAGGGTGGATGCTACGCCAAATGCATCAAGCTCTCGCAGAAGAACGAGCCGCAAATCTGGAGCGCTTTACGCTTCGGATCGGTGCTGGAGAATGTGGTACTGGACCCGGAAACGCGTATTCCGAATTACGCGGATGACAGCCTGACGGAGAACACACGCGCGGCCTATCCTGTCGACTTCATCGAGAACTGCGTGATACCCGGCGTGGGCGGGCATCCGAAGAATGTTGTTTTTCTGACGGCGGATGCTTTCGGCGTGCTACCCCCGGTGGCGAAGCTTTCACCGGAACAGGCGATGTTCCATTTCATGTCAGGCTACACGGCGAAAGTTGCAGGCACCGAAGCCGGTGTTAAGGAACCGCAAGCCACATTCTCGACGTGCTTTGGCGCGCCGTTCCTGCCGCTGGCTCCGAAGGTCTACGCGGAAATGCTGGGACGCCGCCTGCGCGAACACGACGCCCAATGCTGGCTGGTGAACACGGGCTGGCAGGGCGGGCCGTATGGTGTTGGCAAACGCATGGATATTCCCTATACACGCGCTATGGTCGATGGTGCTGTCGAGGGAACGCTGGCTAGAGTTGAGTTTGAGGTGGAGCCGACGTTCGGATTCTCGATTCCGAAGACATGTCCGGGAGTGCCTTCGAATCTGCTCAACCCGCGCAATGCCTGGGCTGATAAAGCCGCCTATGACCGCGCGGCCGCGGATTTGTGCGCCCGTTTCGCCAAAAACTTCGAAGAGTTTGATGCTCCGGAAGAGGTGAGAGCGGCGGGGCCGAAGGCGCAGAAATAACAGATTGTCTAAAAGCGTTGACCAGTAGCGAGACCACAGGAAGTTTTCCACGCGGGCAGGCGAGGGCGCCTGCCCCCACGTTTACATTGCGATTTTAGGCTGTACGACGTTTCTTCTGGCTATGGTGCTAGTCCGTCTCCCGGATCTGACCCTGTGCCGCACCCATTCCTGCGCCCCCGGCGGCCGCAGACTCCGCTTTCTTTTTCTGCCAGTCTGCCTCGGCCAGGACCGGAATGGAGTCCAGTTTCTTCTTCTGCAAGCCTGCGTTGATTCCCGGCAATTCTTTTTGCGTCAATTTCTGGAAGTCAACGACTACGTCTTCCAGTTCATGACCTAGCGAATCGGTCCGCGCCACCTGGTAATCCGTGGGCTTGCCGTCGTATCCCGTCACCGCACCGTAGAGTTGTCCGAGCAGCTCACGGATGCGTTCTTCGCCCGTGATCATGCCGCCTTCCTTGGTGGCGACGATCTTCGACCTTAGCTCG
>Ga0210384_10007780_pt1 | contig 11270 bp, 9 predicted proteins | sample IncBWH2MmetaG_FD_160574 | JGI IMG/M metagenome (GOLD analysis project Ga0210384, IMG submission 160574) | Forest soil microbial communities from Barre Woods Harvard Forest LTER site, Petersham, Massachusetts, United States - Inc-BW-H-2-M | ecosystem: Environmental > Terrestrial > Soil >...
CAACCTGCGCATGATCACAATGTCGCAACAGCCAGGCATAGGAAAAGTAGCCGATGATTGCGCCGATCAACACCAGGTAAATAAACGCGCCTAACGACAGGCTGGAGATTGCGCTTGGATGAAACTTTGGCGCTTCGCCGGTGATGAGTCCCACCGATATCAACAACGTGCCGCCGCAAACCATTTGCTGCGCCGCGGCCAGAAATGGCGAACCGGAATTTTGGTTGGCGCTCGAATAGAGTGAGCCCCCGGACCAGATCAAAGACGATAGAAGCAAGATCGACATTCCAATCGCGGCATGAGTACCGTTAAGTGAAGAAAATCTCAACGCCGGAGCGAGCAGAATGGCGACGCCTACAAATCCGCCAACCAATCCGACGCCGACGATCGGCTTTGGTCGTGGCGCCATGCCGGTCAACCAGCTAAGCAGCGCGATGTAAATTGGCACTGTCGCGACGATCACTGCCGCAAGTCCCGAGTCGATATACTTCTCCGAGAGCGTGACGCCGCCGTTGCCTCCCAGGAGTAAGCAAGCGCCGACGATGAGCGATGTTCGCCATTCACGCCATGTCGATCTGAGCGTGCTTTGCATCCGAGCGATCACGAACATGATTATTCCTGCGAGAAAAAAACGAATTCCCGCCATCAAAAATGGCGGAATTGTTGCAATCGCGAAACGAATGCCGAGATACGTCGAACCCCAAATCAAATAGAGCGCGGCGAACGCAATGATGATTTGAAACCGTTTGGCACTCGGCATCTCTGCACAATGTGCGATTCGGATGTCGAAGCAAACGGCTTGACCAATCTTATAATTGGATCACTTGAACAGAATGAACATCGCCGCTGGCTTGGAGTTCTTTAAGCAGCTCTTCATTTGGTGCGGTGTCGAGATTTAGCACGGTCAACGCGGTGCCGCCGGCTTGATTTCGGCTGAGCGACATGGTGGCGATGTTGACGCCGTGGTTGCCAAGTACGCTCCCGATGCGACCCACAATTCCGGGACGATCGGTGTTTTCCAAAACCAGAACAACCCCGTGCGGTCGCGCTTCGACCGGCCTGCTATTGACACTGACGATTCGTGGCGTTGCTCCGAAAAACGCGCCTCCGACGGAAACCGTTTTCCCCTCTGCGATCGCGGACAGCTCGAGCAAATCACTGTAATCGCCGACTGCGCTCAGTCGTGTCTCGTTGATTTTCAAACCGAGACTTTCTGCGAACGCGGGCGCATTCACTTCGTTCACATCGGTGCCGCCCGCGGCTTGCAAGAAGCCTTTCAAGATTGCACGCGTAATTGCCGTTGTATCGACCTCGTTAACCTTGCCGCTGTAATTAATATTTAGTTGCTCGACGCGACGCGGCGCGACCTGTGACAAAAATTTCCCAAGCTTTTCGCCGAACCGCAGATGCGGTCCAATGATCGACAATGTCTTGGCGTCGAGATTTGGCACGTTGACCGCGTTGCGAATCGTTCCTTCGAGCAATGCAGCCCGGATCGACTCCGCGATTTCAATGCCGACGCTTTCCTGCGCTTCGGCCGTGGATGCGCCCAAATGCGGAGTAAGAACAAGATTCGGGGCAGCTCGAAGCGGAGACTCGTTAGGCAACGGTTCGATTTCAAAAACATCAAGCGCCGCGGCTGCAACATGTCGATCTTGCAATGCTTGTGACAGCGCGGCTTCGTCGATCAAACCACCGCGCGCACAATTGATGATGCGCACGCCTGGTTTTGCTTTGCGCAACCGCGCGGCATCGAGAATATGCCGCGTCTCGGCCGTCAGCGGTGTGTGCAATGAAATAAAATCCGCGGCCGCGAGCAAGTCGTCGAGCTCTTCTGTTAGCTCGACCTGCAAACTGCGCGCGCGCGTTGCGGAAAGGTACGGATCGTAGGCAACGACGCGCATGCCGAACGCGATTGCGCGCCGGCTTAATTCACTGCCAATGCGGCCCATTCCGATCACGCCGAGCGTCTTGTTGTAAAGCTCGACGCCTTCGAAATCTTTGCGCTTCCAGTTTCCGCCACGAACGCTCGCATCGGCCTGCGGAATTTTACGGGCGACGGAGAGCAAAAGTGAAAACGCGTGCTCGGCTGTGGAAACGGTGTTGCCACCCGGCGCATTCAGCACCACCACTCCGCGCCGCGTCGCGGCTTCGACATCCACATTATCCACTCCGACGCCGGCGCGACCGACCACTCGCAATTTGGCCGCAGCTTTCAGAACATTGGCGGTAACTTTCGTTTCGCTACGCACGATTAGCGCGCTGAACTCAGGAATCAGCTCGATCAATTTCGCTTCGCTCAGTTTTGTTTGAACGGAAACATTGAGAGCGCCATCGCGGCAAAGCTCGTCTACTCCTCGCTGTGAAATCTGATCAGCGACCAGAACTTTCGTCGTCATTTCGATAGCAATTAAACGGCAAACGGATACTAAACGCCAGTCCGGCGTCGGACCAAGTGCGCGACAGCTTCGATCTCCGCGGTCTGCGGGAACATGTCGAGGGGAGTGACCGATTCGATTTTGAATCGACGTTGCAACTCGGCGAGGTCGCGCGCGAGCGTCGGCGGATTGCACGAAACGTAAACCAACGTCTTAGGCGCAAGATCGACAATCGCTTGGCGGACGTTCGAGGTTAAACCGGTCGCTGGTGGATCGGCGATTAGCACATCCGGTTTTCCGGAAATTCGCTTCAGTTCTTCTTCGACGTCGCCGGTAAAATAAGTTTCTTTCCCCGTCGCGTTTTCCTTCGCGGCTTCGATGGCAAACTTGTCCCAATCGATTCCGGTGATGCGCTCGAATTTGTCGAGGAACGCTTTCGCGAAAAAACCGGCGCCACAATAAGCATCGATTAGTAACTTTTGATTGGCCGGGACCATTCCGACGATGAGATCACGCAACGCGCTTGCGACCGCGTCGTTGGTTTGGGAAAAAACGCGCGGGCCGGAGCCGGCGCGCAAAGTGTAATGTCCTTCGGGCGGTTTATGCGCTCGCAATTCGGCCAGGTTGCGATTCACTTCGTCCATCGCAATTGGGCAACGTTCGATGTCGATCAACTGATGCGAATCGCGGCGGAAAAATCCGATCACATCGTCCTGTGCATGGATCGTGATCCGGTTGCGATACGAATAGGGGAGCGGCGAGGGGACGATTGGTCGAATCGAAACGTCGGTGAGTTTGCCAATTCGCTTCAGCGCGTCTCGAACCTGACGCCATTTAATGGCAAGCTGGTGCTCGTAATCAATGTGTTGATAAGCGCAGCCGCCGCATCGTCCGAAATACGGACAAGCCGGTTCGACCCGATAATTTGAACGTTCTCGAAGATCGACAAGTTCAGCTTCAGCGAATTGTTTTTTCTCGCGAACAATCTCCGCGGTTACTGATTCGCCATCGATCGTGAGCGGAACAAAAACGGCTTTGCCATTTTCACGACCTACACCTTTCCCGCCGAACGCGATGTCCTCAATTCTTAGATCGACAATCCGCAAGCGCGTATTCACGCGCTCGTCGCGCGCGAGATTGCGTCTTCGAGTTTTTCCATTTTCACCGGCTTGACGAGGTGGTCGACGAATCCGGCTTCCAAGCTTCGCTGTATGTCGCCATTCATGCCGAAGCCACTAATCGCAATCCCTCGAATTCCGGTAATAGCGCGAAGATAACTCATCAGTTCGACGCCGGTGCCGTCGGGCAACGCAATGTCGCTTATGAGAAGATCGAACGGACTGCGGGCCGCTGCTTCCATCGCGGAACGCATGTTGTGGGTAGCAGCAACGAGATGACCGCGCCGAATGAGCAATTTCTCCAATGCCGTGCACGTGTCCTGGTGATCTTCAACGAGCAAAATGCGAAGCGATCTGGTACCGGTCGGCGCGGGTGGCGCTTCGGCGCGATCTTTCGGCGGCGCAATGGTGCGCATTTTCAAAACAAACAACGAGCCGCGTCCGGGTCCCTCGCTTTGCGCGATTAATGTTCCGCCGTGCGCTTGAGCAAGCGATTTGGAAATGGCGAGGCCAAGTCCGAGCCCGCCGTAACGTCGCTGGAAAGAATGTTCGCCCTGCTCGAATGGATTGAAAATGCGATCCATGATGTCGGGCTCGATCCCGATCCCGGTGTCGCGCACGGTGATTAGCAAAACCTGCGGCCCCGGATTCGTTGAGGAAATGGTAATGTCGCCGTGCTCAGCGGTGAACTTGATCGCGTTTTTGAGCAGGTTCCAAATGATTTGCTGAAATTTTGCCGCGTCGGCCGAAATGTAGTGCGCGCCGGCCCGCAATTGGAGATGGACATGAAGCTGTCTCGCATCTGATTCCGCGCGACAGGCCTCGGTCACATTGTGGATGACTACGTGCGCGTCGAGTGGATCGAACTTCAAATGTAACTTGTCTTTGGCGATGCGAGTCAGGTCGAGAAGATCGTCAATCAGTTGGCTCTCGAGTTCAACATTACGGCGAATCATCGCCAGCGCGGCTTTGGAATCTTCGGCCGAAAGCGATTCGTGCTCGAGTGACTCGAGAGCAGCCACTACCGGAGTGAGCGGCGTTCGCAGCTCGTGCGAGAGCATGGCCAGAAAATTATCTTTAGTGCGGTTCGCGGCTTCGACTTGGGATTTTTGATGTTCGAGCGTGGCCTGGGTGCGTCGATATTCGGCCATCGCTGCAGCCACCGCCATGGCAGTGACTGTGAGCACGGCACTCCACAATTGCAGAGTAAGCAGCGATTGGTTCTCCGATTGAAAATGAAACGGCCCGAACCCCTGAAGCGTTCCCCAAAGCGCGATGGCTGAGAGAACAAAAATGCCAGTGGCGGTTTCGCGCGGCGTAAACCGAAATGCGGTCCAAAGCACAATCGGGCCGCAGATGAACGAAACCGGATAATTCCGCGCTGAAATTGAAAACCAACCGCCAAAAGCAACTTCGGCCAAGCCGACAAGCAACAGCAAAAGAATACTTACTTCGATGAGCTGCGATCTTGTCCAATTTCGAGCCGGCGCGCTGCTCCAAAGAAGAATCAGCGGCGCGACTATAAGATCGCCGCAAGCATCACCAAGCCACCATGTAGTCCAGATTGCGCCGTAGTTTTTCCAGTCGGCAAAATGGCCCAAGGCGAGAGATGTTACGCCGAAGGTTGGGCTAACGAGTGTGCTGACAATGACTGCGCCAGCAAATTTGAAAACTGTTTGAGGCCAATCGAAGGCGCGTATTCCATCGGCGAATCGCTTAATCAGCCACGCGCCAGAGAGGGCTTCGAGAGTATTACCGGCGGCGATTCCCAGCGACGTTCCGATATTCCCGGCGGTGAAATCATTGACCAGGAACGCGCCGACGAAAATCGCCGGCCATGCGCGATAGCCAAATAACAAAATACCGGCCAGCGCGATCCCGGCCGGCGGCCAAACCGGTGACGCACTGACATGCACCAGTGCGAGGTGAAGCGAAAGTTTGCCAGCGACAAAGTAGACAAACGTCAAAACGACGATTGCCGCGAGCGTAGAAAGCCGTCGCGAATTTGGGTCTCGCGCCATCAAAGATCGCTTAACCACTACGACGTCGTAGCGCGTCGTCAATAGTTAGCTCGAAGATCGACCAGCAGGACGAGGACGCGATTGTTAGTAATCGCGGACGTAAGGATACTTCGATTCGTTCCCGAGCTCAGGCGGAAATTCGGAGTAGCCGGCGTGAATATATCGGGTGTCGTTAGGCAAAAGTGGCGCATAACTTTCGCGCCACATCGGAAAAGGAAATGTGATGATTTCGATAAAACCGGCCATGTGCCGAGTTGCGGAGCGTCCCAATCCGCGAACAACACCGTACCCGGCTGCAGCGGAGTTTCCCTCATCCTTGTTGATCTTGCCGTAAGTCACGAAGAATTCGGATTCGCCCAAGAATAAGTTCGAGAGGCCACGGCCAAGTTTCCGCGTCGGCCCATAATCGTTTGCCGGCGGATCCTGAATATCGGCGAAAGCGATTCCAGCAAACCCAGTAATCAGCGCGACGACGAGAATGTTTTTCATAAGCCGCTCCCCAAATAGCTAGCAGAGTTATTGCCCGTTGCGCAACTCTTCATTTTTTCGTTTTTTCGTCACGATCACCGAAACCGTGATGGTTGCAGTGAGGACCGACAGAATAATCGCGAGCGAAATGGGAGTCGGAATCACAAGAAAATGCGATGCGACCATTTTGAATCCGACAAATCCAAGTACGAGCGCGATCCCTATTTTTAGGTAGATGAAGCGGTCGATCAGTTTCGCGACCAGAAAATAGAGCGAACGCAGGCCAAGGATCGCGCAAATGTTTGAGGTATAAACGATGAAAGCGTCGGTCGTGATGGCGAACACGGCCGGGATAGAATCGATCGCGAAAACGAGATCCATTACATCGATCACCACCAAAGCGAGCGCGAGCGGGGTCAGCATCCAGCGGCCATCGACCTGTGCCTTGAAATCTTCGCCGTAAAACTGGGGTGTCACGCGGACCCAGCTCTTGCAACAGCGCATGATAAAACTATTTCCAAAATCCTCCTCGTCCGGTTTGGTGAAAAATATTCGGACCGCAGTGATGATGAGAAAGACTCCGAAAATATAGAGAACGAAACTAAAACGCTGAACGAGCGCGACGCCGAGAAAGATCATGATGCCGCGCATGATGAGCGCGCCGAGAATGCCCCAGACCAAGACCCGATGTTGTGCAATTGGCGGAACGCGGAAGTAAGAGAAGATCAGGACAAAAACGAAAATGTTGTCGACGCTGAGGGAGTACTCTATCACGTAACCGGTGAGGAATTCGAGTCCTTTGTCCGGTCCGCGTAATCTCCAAACCACCAAGTTGAACAACAACGAAAGGACAATCCAGATCACGCTCCGGAGCGCAGCGGCCCTCACGCTCAACTCGCGATCGCGCCGCTTAAAGCTGACCAGGTCGATAATTACCGCGAGGAAAACGCCAAGATTAAATGCAGCCCAAAACCAAATACTCGTCGACACCGCGCGTAGGGTTTCATGCGACGCGTTTAACGGCAAGCACCAAGCGTCGATCGAAACAGCGGTCTGGCTACGATAGCGCCGCCTCGGCATCCGAGTTTTTCTCTCGCGAAATCGCAGCTTCTTTGTAACTTGTCCGCACTCTTGATGGATAGCGAATTGGAGAAATTGGTCGAAGCCGGAAAGCTGACCTCACCCGCTGCTGAGAACCTGGATAAACTTAAGCCCGGAGCTTTTTGTCTGCACAAAAGCTGGGGCTTTGGTCGCGTAGCCGAGTGGAATTTATTGCTGAATCAAATCGTCATCGATTTCAAAGGGAAAAAATCTCATCCAATGCAGCTGCAATACGCTGCCGAGAACCTTGAAGTTATCCCGCCGGAACATTTTCTTGCCCGCAAAGCGACCGATTTGAACGCGGTCAAAAAACTGTCCAAAGACGACCCGGCTGCGCTTACCCGCAACATTTTGGAGAGCCGCGGCGGACAAGCGACCGTGCTGGAAATTAGCGAATGGATGATCGGTGACATTTTCACTGAAGCTGAATGGAAGCGCTGGTGGGAAACGGCCAAGCGCGCCCTGAAATCGAGCGGTTATTTTTCCGTCCCTTCGAAAAAGAACGAGCCGGTACAGCTACGCGCGGAAGCGGTTTCGCACACGGATGATTTAATTTCGTCGTTCAATCTAGCCAACAAGCCGAAAGAGAAAGCGGAGATCATCGATCAAATCGTTAAGTTGCACAGCGAGTTCAAGGAACCGGAAAAACAGCTCCAACCGATTATCGCGGCAATCGAAACCGCGGCGATGCGGAACCAGAAGATGCATCCGGAGATTTCATTCGACCTGATCGTCAGTCGCGACGAACTGCTTGATGGCGTTCCTTCGCTAAGATCGACAATTGTCGGTTTCACATTGACAAAATTGATCACTGAAGAGGAGCGGCGATTGGCTGCTATCCTGGTGAAATTACCGGCGGCAAAGGAAAAGAAGGTTTTGCAAGCGTTGCCGGCCGCGCTCGGCGAACGCTGGACCGAGCGGGCGTTGGAGTTGATGCGGACCAGCCACAGTCGATTGGTATCGCAAATTCCCCGCGTTTTGCATGAGACCGGCCAGCATGCGCAACTGCGCGCGGCCCTCGAACACAGCATTCGCGAGCATTCTGCGACCAGCGAAATGTTGGCTTGGTTGATTAACGAGCGCGAGCAATGGCCCGAGTTGATTAATCCAGATTTGCTGGGCGCAATTTTGTCGGCGATCGAAAGGGATCAGCATCGGAGCGCGGGCCGTGGCGGCACGAAATTGCAACGCCTGGTGGTCGACGATCGCGAATTGCTCGGCAAGATGTTTGCCGGAAGTGACATCGCGATCGCGCGTGACGCCATGCGACGACTCATGCTCAATCCACTCTTCGACGAGCTGAGCAAGCGGTCGTTGCTTGCGCGAATCGTAAAACTTTTTCCGGAACTCGAGAGCATGATCAGTGGTGCGCAGCCGGCTGAAAAGTCGACGCCGTTGATCGTTTCCTGGAGCAGCCTCGAACGGCGCAAGGCCGAATACGAAGAGCTCGTTAAGAAAAAGATTCCGGAGAACATTAAGGAAATTTCGCTGGCCCGATCGTACGGCGATCTAAGTGAAAATTTCGAGTATAAAGCGGCCAAGCAAATGCAGGCCGTGCTCGGGCGCCGAAGAGCTGAGCTTGAGCAAGCGTTGCAGCGCGCGCGTGGAACGTCGTTTGAAAATCCCGACACTTCGCGTGTTTCGATCGGCACCATTGTTACGGTGCGCGATCTTGGTTCAAAAAAAGAAGAGACTTACACAATCCTGGGGGCATGGGATGGCGATCCGGAACGTCATGTTGTTTCTTATCAAACCGCGATCGGCCAGGGGTTGTTAGGCCATGCAGCCGGCGAAGTTGTTGTTCTCAATGACGAAACCGGCAAAGGCGCGCGCTTCGAAATTATTTCGATCGAACCGGCGGCCGAGGACGTAATTGCGACAGCGGCTGCGGAAGATCAAGCCGTTCCGCTCGGTGCCGAATAATCGGGCGGTTGTCGCGGCGGCTCGCCTTCTTTGCGGGTAAAGACTTTTAGAACCAACACGATCGCCACGATGGTGATCACACTGACGGTGGCAATGATCGCAATCAATTTGGGCCTTGTTAGGTGACGATGAACGTTTTTCCACGCGCTTAAGCCGGCCGCGAAGATGAGCAGGCCGGCCGCGACGAAGTAAAGAGTGCTGTTCATTCTGACGACGATTTAAGCAAAGATCGAAATCGAGAGAACGCCGCGCTGGTAATTATCGAAAGCACGTGTTCCAGCTATCAATTTCACGCAAGATCGACAAGGCCAAATCGCGGTCAAGCCCTGGTTTGCGCTTAACTTGTTAGGCGCGCTCAGTGAAGCCCTGTCGAGGCTCGGATTTTGGATCTAGTAAATCCTGTTAATCCTGTCGAGTATTTGTATAGTTGAGTCGCGCCACATGACTCACAAGATTCATCATCTCGCGGTTTGGCTTCTGGTTGTTATCCATTTTTTCGTCGGGCTTGGATGGTATGCGCTCTTCGGTGAGGCATGGTTGAACTATCACGCGAAAACCACGACCGATATCGAAGCGCCGCATAGCATCGTTCCATACGTGATCGCAGTTATTGCCGCGATCATCGTCAACTACACTTTGGCGTGGCTACTTGGGCGGTTGCATGTTAGCCACGCGCTCACCGGATTGGCGATTGCGCTCGTCTGCTGGTTCGCATTTCTCTTTGTCGAATACGCAACCATCTCCGCATTCGCCGCTTTCGAAACGAATCCGTGGCCGCTTGTCTTCATCGACATGGGCCGCGCCTTCGTCGCATTCGCGATCAGCGGCGTCGTGCTCGGTGCCTGGCGCAGGCGCGAACTGTAATTGCTGTAGGGGACGCTGCTAGCGTCCCATTTCGGAAAGCAAACTGCTTCCCCTACAAAATAATGGATGCAACGTCACGTTGCTATTCTTTAGCCGGTTCCGGCATCGTTTTGATTCCGACGCGCGCCAGGTATTCGTCAGCTTGCAATAGATCCGTTCCAGCCCGCTCGATAATCTTGAGCAGATTGTCCATCGACGAAACTTCTTCGAGCTGCTCGGTCAAGAACCACTGGAGAAAATTGATCGTGATGTAGTCGTCCTGTTTCCGGGCGAGCGCCACCAGGCCGTTGATCTGTTGGGTGACGTGAATCTCTTGGTCGAGCGACAGTTTCACCGCGTCGCGCGCTGTTTTAAATTTCGACTTCGGTGCATCAATTGCCGGGATCTCTACCCGTCCGCCCGCATCGACCACGTATTTAATAAACCGGAGCGCGTGACCTTTCTCTTCCTCAGCTTGCTGGAAAAAATGCTGCGACAATTGCGGCAACGCTTCGGCCGCAAAATGCGCCGCGATCGCGTAGTACTGCAACTCCGCGCTAAACTCGTAACCGATCTGTTCGTTAATCGCATCGATGACTTTCTGACTCGTTAGCATTCCTGAACCTACCGCGGATTACGCGGATGCAAACGAATAGAAACCTGAGGCCCAGAAAACGAAAAACCCGACATGTTTTCGCATGCCGGGTTTTTTGTTCTGGCGACGTCCCATTGATTCGTTCGTTCCCACGGACTCACCCGCTACCCTCGCGGGTTTGACCATCTACCCGCCGGCTTCCCAGCACGGCGTGTTCTCTTCTCGAGCAGGCAGTAAAAAAAAGCCCAGCACTTTGACTAGCAAAGTGCTGGGTTCTGGCGACGTCCTACTCTCGCACGGCCTATCGCCGTACTACCATCGGGGCTGCAGCGTTTCACTGCCGTGTTCGGAATGGGAACGGGTGGTGCCACTGCGCTACTGTCACCAGAGGCCCGAACCGGGCCGGGTGGTATCGGTGCTTCGCACCGAGAAAGGCCGACGCGGATCTCTGGAGACTACCTAAAATTTCGAAAGAACAATCAACTATCAGCTAGTCACTCTCAACTGATTCGCTGCTTCTCTGAAATCTACATACAGGGGGTGGGAACACGCACTTTAAGGCTTCGTTTTGTTTTGAGATCTTTTCGTCTCCTCTGTTTGCCATCCCGCTTGCGCGGGATGGGTTAACAGAAAAGTAAAAGATCAAGCCGAACGGGTTATTAGTATTACTTAGCTGAACGTATTACTACGCTTACACCAGTAACCTATCAACGTGGTGGTCTACCACGACCCTTCAGGGAGAACTCATCTTGGGATAGGCTTGGCGCTTAGATGCTTTCAGCGCTTATCCTTTCCGAACATAGCTACCCAGCACTGCCGTTGA
>Ga0210384_10007782_pt1 | contig 11268 bp, 6 predicted proteins | sample IncBWH2MmetaG_FD_160574 | JGI IMG/M metagenome (GOLD analysis project Ga0210384, IMG submission 160574) | Forest soil microbial communities from Barre Woods Harvard Forest LTER site, Petersham, Massachusetts, United States - Inc-BW-H-2-M | ecosystem: Environmental > Terrestrial > Soil >...
CCCATGAGGATGGGCGGCGCAAACAGTGGCGTCAGTCATCTTGAATCCCGACCCTCCGCGGTTGCGTTTCCCCCTACGATCGGGGCGGAGGTGGACCGTGCCTAGAGACAGAACGCGAGCTTCTGGTCTCGCCGAAATGTCCCCCGTGGTGACCTACCTCAGGGAAGAGGTGGACGCCCTTCAGAAGGGAGCCGGGAAGGAGTTCGACCAGGCTCTAGCGCGGGCGCAGGCGATGCTCGAGACGCTACAGGCGCACGGGGGAGATCCGCGGTTTGTTCTCTGCGTGCTGACGTCCGCCCGCTGGCGGCGCCTCCGTCCCCTCGGCGCCGAGTTCGGGCGATGGACGCGCCTGCTGGGCCAGCTCCTCGGGGAGCTCGAGCTACATCAGCTGCTGGCGACCGAGCAGGCGTCACGCGGGACGCTGAAGCAGGCGGCCGAGGACGCCCGGGCCTTCCTGCAGAGCTTTCACTGGCAAGACGAGGGGATTCTGGACAGTCGAGGCACCGGCTTGGTCACGGCCCATAAACGGCGGGCTTCATTTCACTTCAACCAGGCGGCAGGCGTCCTGGCTTGGCACCTGCGCGAGGGGACCACGGGCCACTTCGACCGGCTCGTGGCGCTGGCTGAGCTCCTAGGCGCGTTCTGGCCGGTGCGCCGTAAGGGGTCGAAAGGCATCGTCGACCCGATCCCGTTCGAATTGGTGAAGAAGCGGCTTCAGCGCAGCGACAGGGATGCCAACCGGCGCTTCGTCGTGACCTTCGAGCGGATCAAATTCCATGATTTGCACCGGTTCCTGGCGATCACGCGCGCTGACCAACGGTTGACGCCTTGCGGGACGGCATGCCCGCCTGGGGGCGATGATCCCGACGATCCCCTCTCCAAGGGCAAGATCTTCATCGAGTCACCCCAGCCCGCGCCTCGCGTCCAGGACGACCACGGATCGAGAACAGGCGAGGCACAGGAGGTCACTGGGGATCCGCCAACTGTGGAATGTCCTGTCACGATCGTCGACGAGAAGCCGCCGGAGTTGGGTCCCGTTCAGCCAAGCCCAACCGGCGATCAGCCCAATGGGTCGGCTAGTCTAAAGGCTTGCGAGGAGCAAAAGAACTCGTAGTCTTCACCACCTGAGACTTGTGTGGGAAAAGGACTGGGAAACTGGGAATCGGGCCGGTCGTACCAGAGCGATTCCAAGATGACCCGTTACCATCCCACCACGATGGTCCGAAGGCGCCGGGCCTCAGACCTGCACCCTTGGATGTTCCACCCGCAGGTCCTCCAGGCCGACGCCACCCGCGCACTTAGCGGGGCCTAACTGCGCCGACCGACTTAGGGAACGTTGGGGCGGCGCCCCAACGTTCCGGGCCCGCCGCCGCCGGGCGGTCTTGGGTCTATGACTCGAAATCTCGGGCCCCGAACCGCTCCTGGTCCCCGTCGGCCCGCCGCACCAACTCGGCGCCGCCACTCAGAGCTTGATGAATCAAGCATCGTTTGCTACAGTACGCGGCATGGCAAGCGATCAGCCTCGTCAGTTCGGTGAGTACCTCAGATCCCTCCGCAGTACGTCGAAGCTCTCCCTTCGCGACGTCGAAGGTCAGACCGGCGTGTCCAACGCCTTCCTCAGCCAGATCGAGTCGGGGAAGGTTAAGAAGCCGTCCCCGACCATGCTCGATAAACTTGCACGGCTGTACCGCGTCCCCTACGCCACGCTGATGGAGCGGGCAGGCCACCCCGTGCCGAAGACGAGCAGCGGGACCGAGCCGCAGAAGACCCCTCTCGGCCCTATCAGCCGACGGGAAGAGCAGGCCCTCCTCGCGTATCTCGCCTTCCTCCGCTCACAAGGAGGCACCAGGCCAGGGAAGCGACTGTACCGATCAAGGAAGGAGAAACCGACTTGACAATTCCGAAGCGCCGGAACCCGTACGACTACGTCGCGGACGTAAAGGATCCGAGCCTCTTCGCAGGCCGGCGCGCTGAGCGCGCGGTGATCGGAGAGGAGCTGCTTCGCCTCAAGGCCGACCCGCCGATGTTCCCGATCATCGCCGTCGTGGGGCAACGCCGTGTTGGAAAGACGAGCCTTCTCCACCGCGTGACGGAGTTCGCGCGCGACGAGCGGATCCTACCCTGCCACGTCAACTTGGTGTCCAGCGTGGCGGAGGACGCGTGGGAGTTCTGGCATGAGACGCTCCAGGCCGTTCTTACGGCTGCGTACCGTGTGGGCGCCGTTCACGTCGGGGGCGCGACGCACCCCTTCGGCTTCCACCTCCCCACCGCCTCCAATCCGGTATCAGGGGACCCGATCCCCGAGCTTGTCTTTGCGCGCCTGTACCTGGATCGACCGCCCGTAGGCGGTGCCCCCGTGCCGCCCAGCGCCGCACTCGTGAATGACCTGCGCTCGCTGATGGTCCCCGTCACCCGCGCTGGCTACCCTGGCGCGCTTCTCATCTTCGATGAGGCGCATCTCCTTGCGCCGGCGTCCGACATAACCCAACAGCTCCGCCAGGTCGCCCGCGCAGTCGAGGGCTTTGCGCTGCTGTTCGCCGGCGAGCCCGCGCTCAGCCAACTGTTCACCGACCAATCAGCGCCCTTGTACCTGCAAGCCAAGATCGTCCCGGCCGAGAACTTTGTGAGCAAGCAGGACATCGCCGAGTGCGCGCTGCTCCCGCTGACCGACTCCGAGCGACCACTCCTGGATCCCATGACGGTCGAGCACCTCACTCGCCTGAGCCGGGGCAAGCCGAATCAGATCAGGCTGCTGTGCCACAGCATCTATCGTCGCTACGAACGAGACGCCCAGTCGGACCTGACGCTCACCATCGAGGCGATCGATGAGGTGCTTGACGACATTCAGGCGTCTCATGCGAGCGAATACGACGTGAAGGACCGCATCGACAGGATTCGGCGGTTGGGCAGCGTGGACCTTGAGGTGCTCTACCTGGCCACTCGGTATCCGGAGTGGCGGGTCGAGGACCTCGTCGCACTCGACGAGGCGTTCAGAGGGCAGCAACGCAGTCCGAGGGCGGTCCATAGGCGGACCGAGCAGCTTCGCGCCAAGCACGGGATGTTCGTCGCTATGGGGCTCCTTGAGGATCGTGTCGACCGGTACGCCCTCGCAGGCGGCGAGTTTGCACGTTTGTATTTGCGCTTCCGGTACGAGGTGCAGAAGTACGGGGACCTTCGCCGGCGACTCCAACTGGGTGAGGGTCCGCCGACTCCGTTCGGCGAGAAGGTCGATAAGCTGGTTGCCTCTCTGGCCTGGGAAGCGGGGCGACGCGCTGAGTTCATGCGGGTTGGTCTGTCCGCCGATGAATCGCCTTGGGAGCAAGCGATCGTGAAGGTCCGCCAGCGGTTCACGGCCCTCGATGACGTAATTGGGTCGCAGACGCCAGACGCCAAGGCCAGACTGCGGTCGCTGTTGGACTGCTTCGACATTTGTGAGTTGGTTCGCGAGCCAGGCCCTCACCACCTCGTCGCCCTCGCCATCAGAAATCTCGAAGACCCGAGAGAGTCGGTCGTGGCGGAGGTCTATTTCTCGGGCCGTGAACCTGTGGTAGTTCCGCTGACCTTGCTGAAAGAGCAGGCCGCGAGCGCGAAGATCTCGGTTGAGGACTTTGACGCGTGGCTTGTGAACGTCCCGAGTCTCGAGGAGTTGGTCAGGGCATCTACCCGGGTGGATCTCGAGGAGATCCTTGCCGTAGCACCTCCAGCCGACGTGTGGAGGATCAGGTCTATTCGACGGCACATAGCAAAGGGCGGCGAAGCAAAGAAGGAGTCTGAGCCGACCGGGGAGTGGATTGCGCTCTACCGGAGGGGGGACAAGGAGGCGGCGGTCGACGCGATTAGCGCAGAACTAGGGAGGAGTCCCGCACGACCGATAGCGGCGCGGCTCTACAACGACCGAGGGTACATCCGCTACGAAATGAGGGATCAAGTCGCGTCGGCCAAGAGAGATCTGGAGATGGCGCTCGACCTGCACCACAAGTCGCTCCCGTTGACGCTGCTCAACCTGGCCGTCGTCGCACTTGACGCCGAGGACTTCGCGACGGCAACCCGCTACATAAACGACGCGTTGCTCATCACCCTCGGAAGAGAAAGCGTCTCGGCCGCGTTCTTGAGGCTTCGGCTGCTGCCAGGAGCTCCGATGATGGCGCGGCGGGAGAAGTGGGAGCAAAATCCCTCTAACGTGCTTGAAGCCGCCTACGTAAATCTCGGCTACGCGGCAGCGCGGACGGGTGGCTACGAGAGCGCTCTGGAGGTGTTTGAGGAAGGCCGCGAGCTGATGCCTTCGTCCGCGCGCTTGCTCCATGCCCTAGCGCGGCTCCATCTGTGGGGGCGTCACGCGAATGTGGCGGGTCCGCTCTATGCGGAACTTGAAGGGATGGGCGGGCTTGACCGCGAGACGTTGCATGAAGTGCGGCTCTATTTGAAAGGCGGAAGAATCGGCCGCCCGAAGAGGCGCTAGCCAGAGTTCGCGCCTTGAGACGGCCTTGTGGGAGACCACGACGTAGCCGCGCTTCGGCGGCGGGGTTTCCGGGGGCAGGGGGAGGAGGCGCGGCCTGTGCACTGGCTGTGCACGAACTGGGTCGAGACGGCGTCGACCCGCGTGTCACCCGAACCGGGAAAGCGCTTTTGCTCTAGACCCTTGTTGATTGGTTTCGCGTGGCCTCGCACGGGACCGCGCGCTCATAACCCAACGTTCCTTGCCGAGGTCGATCACCGTCGGCGACCCGTGGAGCAGTGATCCAAAGGTCAACCTCGCGGTGACGCGGCACGGTTTGTACCGCGGTTTATCTTGAGGGTCGATGTCGGTGGTTGCAGGGGCCCGCAACCACCGATATCAAAGATGCTCAGCTTCGAGGTCGATTTGATCTAGACGCGTTGCGCGGGCCCGCAATCACCGAAGTCGACTCGCCTCACCTTCGCGTTGGAACTCAGTTGGTTTCCCACGTCGATTCCTTCTTCATTCCCACGCGTGAGGAGATGGGCCGTTACGAGATCGGCAACTTAGACGACGTCGGTGCCGGACCTGGTTGGTTCCGGACCTGAACTAGACCTGAGGGAACTCCACTCAGCGCTGAGGCTCGCTCGCGGGCCCCTTGGGCCAGGTGAAGTGGAAGGTCGCCCCCTGTCCCTTGGCCGACTCGACCCAGATCCGGCCCCCGCTCGCCTGAACGATCCGCTTGACGATCGCGAGCCCCACCCCGGTCCCCTCCGCCTCCACGTCCTTCAGCCGCTGAAACACCTCGAAGATCCGATCATGATACGCGGGATCGATCCCGATCCCGTTGTCCCGGACCGAGCACTCCACGAACGCCCCCCGGTCCACCGCCCCGACCTCGACTCGCCCCTCGGACGTATCGCCGAGATACTTGACCGCGTTGCCCACGAGGTTCCCCATGACCTGCTCGACCTGCGTCCGAATCCCCCAGATGGTCGGCAGCTCACCGCGAACCAGCTGGACCGCTCGCGCGCGGATCGGGCCCGCGAGGTCCGCCACCACATCGTCCACTACCTCGGCGAGGCTCACGGCCGTGGCTGCCCGGGCCTCCCGGCCGATGCGCGACAGGGCGAGGAGGTCGAGGATGAGCTGTTCCATCTGTTGGGCGTTCGCCTGGATCCGCCCCAGATAGCGCGCCGCCGCCTCCGGAAGGTGCGCCCGATACTCCTCGAGCAACAGTCCCGCCATCCCCTGGATGGTGACCAGGGGGGCCTTGAGATCGTGGGAGACGCTGTAGACGAAGGTGTCGAGCTCGGCGTTCTTGCCCTGCAGATCAGCCCGCGCCCGCTGGCTCTCGGCGTAGAGCCGGGCGTTCTCCAGCGCCGCCGCCACCTGGCTAGCGAAGACCGCGAGGTACTCGACCTCGTGGTCCGCGAACCGCGCGCCGTTCGGTCGATACGCGACGAGCGCGCCCAGGACATGCTCCCGGATAAGGGGCACGGCGAGGATCGCCCGGCCGCCGATCTCCTCGATCCACCGGCGTGACGCCGGGCGCAGGCGGATGCGGGAGTCCTGCAGGACGTCGCTCGTCCACACCGGCCGGCGCTCGGCGAGCGCCCGGCCGACGACCCCCTCGTCGGGATCCATCGGCTCGGCTCGCTGAATCAACGGCCCCGAGAACTGGCCGTGCCCTGCGACGAGGCGAAACAGGCCACTGTCGGCATCCTCGAGCCAGATGCCGATGTCGAGCAACCCGAGCGTCTCGTGCGCCTGCGTCACAACGAGCTCCATCACCCGGGATTCCTCGAGCGTGGACACAAGCACCCGGCCGAGCTCGGCGACGACCCGCATGCGCTGGGCCTGGTCGGACGCCTCGCGGTAGACACGCGCGTGATCGATGGCGATGGCCGCGTGGTCGGCGAGTTTGGTCAAGACGGCCTGATGCCGGGCCGTGAAGGGGCGCGCGCCGCGGTTCACGACCCAGAGCACCCCGAGGATCTCGCCGTCGCGCAGGAGAGGGACCGCCAGGTTGCCGACGAACCCCTCCTGCTCGGCCAGTGGATGGTAGTCATGGCTGAGGCGGGGATCGTTCAGGTAGTCACTGGTGATAAACGGTTGCTTGGTCTCCAGCACTTTTCCCCCGATCCCCTTGCCGGGCCGGATGCCCACGCCGATGTAGACGTCGGTGCGGGTCCCGACGGACGCCACAATGGTGGCGACCTGCTGGGCTCGGTCATAGGGGGCGACGAAGGCCATGTCGCTGCCGCAGCACTCCTTCGCGTACTCGATGATCTTGCGGAGGACCAATGCCAGGTCCAGCGACGAGGCCAGGTCCCGGGTGATCTCGGACAGGAGCTCGGCCTCGCGTCGCTGCTCCGCGATATCCGCATACAGCCGGGCGTTCTCGATGGCGATGGCGGCATGCTGAGTCAGGCTCGTCAGGAGTCGCACCTCGCGCGCATCGTAGGCGTGGGGCTGGTCCCAGTAGAGGCAGACCGCCCCCAGCACCGTCTCGCGGCTGGCCAGCGGTATACCCAGGATCGCGCGATATCCTTGCTGCCGGACGACCTCGCGCAGCGTCACCCCGGCCTCCGGCCATGGTTCGTCGTACATCGGCAGCGGCTGCGACTCGACGTCGGGGCTGAAGATGACCTGCCGTCGCAGGGCGGCGCTCCCGGCCGCCCCTTGGCCCAGTCTGATCGGCCAGAACGCTTGGCTCGGCGGCATGCCCCGGGCGGCCCGCGCCTTCAGTCGCTCATCGAGCGGATCGAGCTCGAACACGGCGCAGCGCTGAGCCCCAATGAGCGTGAGGGCCTGGTCAGCGATGGCCTCCAGCACCGCCGGCAGGTGCAGCGTCGAAGTCGAGGCCTGCACCGTTTCCCGCAGGGCGGTCAGCGCCATCTCCGGGCGGGTGGCGGCCCCCAGGGGCCAGGCCTCGAACGCGAATGGGCCCGCGGGCTTGCCGTCCACACCCCTGGTCGGTGGGCCAGGCGTGGTGTCGGGACGAACTGGATTCATGGACGCCTTCGTGAAGAAGCGGGATCATCACGGTGCGGAGCGGAGCGAGCACCGACGGAACTGCCGCGGGCTGCCTCGCAAAGGGGCAGACGGGGTGACACTGTGTCGAGCACTTCGCGCACCGTGCGAGCCAGAACGTCGGGTGTCAACGGCTTCTGGAGGAATACCCCGGCGGGCTCGACGATGCCTTGTGAGTTGACCATCGATTCCGTGTAGCCCGACATGTAGAGCACGCGCGTAGCGGGATGGCAGCCCAACACCCGCGCCGCGACTGCGGGTCCGCGCATCACGGGCATCACCATATCGGTGAGGAGTAGATGCAGCGGCCCCCGATGCCGCTCGCTAATCTCAAGGGCTTCCAGAGGGTTGCCGGTGCCCAGCACGGTATAGCCGCACGCCGTCAGGATCTCCGACACGAGCTGCCGCACCTCCTCTTCATCCTCCACGAGCAGGATCGTCTCCTCGCCGCGAGCCCATGCGGCGGCGCTCGCCTGAGCCTCCGGGGGGTCTGCCACCCCGGTGGTCCGGGGGAGGTAGATCGTGAAGGTCGTGCCGCGACCCACCGTGCTGTCGACCCCGATGAATCCGCCGCTCTGGTGTACGATCCCGTGCACGGTCGACAGGCCGAGTCCCGTGCCCGCACCCGGATCCTTAGTCGTGAAGAAGGGCTCAAAGATCTTGCGGAGTGTCGTGGCGTCCATCCCGCATCCGGAATCCTGGACCACCAACGTCACGTATCGTCCGGCTGGGATCTGTCCCTGCCGGTGCGCGACCACCTCCCGGAGATCTCGGCCCTCGGTCGCGATTTTGACCATGCCTCCGTCCGGCATCGCGTCACGGGCGTTCACGACCAGGTTCATGACGACCTGCTCGAGTTGCCCGGGATCGGCCATCACCTGCCCGAGCCCACTCCCCGGCATGATGGTCAGCTCGATGTGTTCACCGATCAATCGTCTCAGCAGGGGGGCCAGCTCTCCGACGAGGGCGTTGAGATCCAGCACCTGGGGCTGCAGCACCTGTTTCCGGCTGAAGGCGAGCAGCTGGCGGGTCAGGGCGGCCGCGCGCTGGGCCGTCTCGTCGACGAGTTCAATGTCTCGGCGGCCGGGATCGCTCGCGGGGGCACGGAGGAGGAACAGCTGGCTCCGGCCGGTGATGACCATGAGCAGATTGTTGAAGTCATGCGCAATGCCCCCCGCCAGCTGCCCGATGGCCTCCATCTTCTGGGCCTGGACGAGTTGTTCCTTGGTCTTGGAGAGCTCGTCGAAGGCGCGCTGCGTCTCTTGGTAGAGGCGGCTGTTCTCCAGCGCAATGGCGGCTTGCGAGGCAAACGCCGTCGCCATCTCGACATCCGCCCCCGAGAAGCCCTCGTCTCGGGAGGTTCGGACCGTCAGAACCCCAATCACCTGGTCGGCGATCTTGACCGGCACTCCGAGGAAGGCGCGCACGCCCAACTCGCGGTAACCCTCCCGAAGAGCCGGGTGGAGCCGGGGATCGCTGAGAGGGTCCCGAACGACGAGCGGCGCTCCGGTGGTGGCGACAATCCCCGTGAGGCTCTCCCCGATCTTCAGCCGACCCGGCGTCATAAACTCGTGACCGGGACTCCAGGTGCCGCAGAGCACCAAATCCTCGCCCTCCACGAGGCGGAACCCGACCGAGCCCGCATCGAAGAGACGCCCGCAGGCCTCGGCGATGCGGGCCAGCAATGACTCCACCGGCTGGATGCGAGACAGCTGACGATCCACCGTCAGCAGGGCTTCCAAGCGAGCCTGGCGCGCCTCCAGCTCGGCCAGCGTGTGCTGCGCCTGGGCGTACAGCCGCGCATTCTCGAGGGCCAGCTCGTGCTGCTTGAGGACTTTCCGGATGACCGTCGGCAGCGTCGTCAGGTACCCGGTGGTCTTGATCACGTAGTCCGCGGCGCCCGCGCGCATGGCCTCCACGGCCACCCGCTCGTCCCCCTGGCCCGTCACCATCACCACCGGCACCGCCTCGCCCCGCCGCCGGATCTCCGCGAGTACCTCCAACCCGCTCAGGCGCGGCAGGCTGTAGTCCAGCAGGACGATGGTGTAGGTCTGCCGCGTCAGGGCCTCGAGACACGCCGGCCCGTCCCCCACGCGGGTGACCGCGAAGGGCGCGTCCTGACGACGCAGGGTCCGGGCGACCACCTCGGCCTGGTCGGCATCGTCCTCGACCAAGAGTACGGCGATCCGCTCGTCCGGGGTCACCGCGGCCCTCGGCGTCAACAGTTGGGGTCGGGCAGGAGACTCGTGAGGACCCAGTACAGCTTCACGTTCCTGACCCGCTCCACGAAGTCGGCGAACCGCACCGGCTTGGAGACGAAGCTGTTGGCGCCCGTCTTATAGCTCTGACAGATCTCGTCCTCCCGCTCCGAGGTCGTCAGCATGACCACCGGGATCGCCCGCAGCGCCTCGTCAGCTTTAATCCGCCGCAGCACCTCGTGGCCGTCCACCTTCGGGAGCTGGAGATCGAGGAGGATCAACTCGGGGCGGGGCGCCGTCATCGGATCGGCATAGCGCCCTCGGTGGTAGAGGAAGTCCAGGGCTTCCTCGCCGTCCTTCACCCAGACGATCGCGTTGAGCAGGTTCCCGTCTTTCAGGGCCTTGAGCGTGAGCTCGGCGTGGTCCGGGTTATCCTCCACCAACAAGATATTCACGTCTCGCTGCGGCCGCCCCATGCCGTCCTCCTCATTGGTCGCTGGATGCCCGTCTGGGCCCCTCGGCCGTGAGAACTCGGGGCCCGGGCCTCTCCCCGTGAGATACGTTCCCCTAACAGGCGCGTGCGTCCCCAATGGTGATAGAACGCACGATCGATGCCACAACCCGCAAGGGCCTTAACTCCGTAAATTTATTCCCTTCCCCGAAGGGAGACTCCCGTGGGGTGGTACCCTCAGTCTGACCCGCCCTGTCACCGATTGCCCATGTTTAGTTCACGCGCATGAGTGCGTGACCGGGAGCGACGTGCCTGTCTCCCGAGACCCGCGGGCGCTGGCAGTCGGCACGGCGCGGGCGCCCGTTGTGCTGCCCGCGTGCTGATGAGCGCCTAGACGGTGGTTGTCTGGATGTCCGCGTGCCGGAGGTGTTCCTGCACCGTGCAAGCCTGAGCACTTCTATAACCCATTCGACCAGTCTTGGACCGACTCCGCAGGCGGTATCGCCGTTTCAACGGAGGTTCTCCTGCGATCGGGGCAAGTAAGACTAGCTGACCCGTGGAGCATTCAAAGGTCGGCGTCAGGTTCAGCAGCCTCGAATACCGGTTCTCTGGCTCCCGCCTCTGAATCGGCAGTGCCGGGTGCCGCTAAGGACGCTGAATGATCTGACTAGAATCCTCCGAGCCGCTTTGTCCCGGAAACCTCACTTGTTCCAATGGCTACGAATTCGGACCGATATATCCGGACCTCGCACCCGGTTGTGGCCGGTTGCACGAGGTCTCGAGGGCTTCTCCGGACGATTCGCAGCTGGCGTACGACCGGCTCGCTATCATGCGCCGAAGTTTGCGCAGGACACCGGTGCGCTTCACGCGGATGCTACCCTTCCCTGTCACGCCAAATTCGGTTTCGCGACGGCCCGAGTCAGGCCGAGATGGTGGTCTGTACGTTCTGCGCCATCGCGCTGCTCAAACAAATGCGGGACATACGATCACGCCTCCGCGACATTTGCGCACCCATAGACCTGGCCGCGAACCTGCATAGCCTCTCCTTAGAAGCAATTCAACTTCCATACTCGGCCGCAAGGCCACAAGCTTCCAGGAGGAAGAGCAATGAACAGGTTCTGGAACCGTAAGATGCTGGGCAACCAGCG
>Ga0210384_10007783_pt1 | contig 11268 bp, 9 predicted proteins | sample IncBWH2MmetaG_FD_160574 | JGI IMG/M metagenome (GOLD analysis project Ga0210384, IMG submission 160574) | Forest soil microbial communities from Barre Woods Harvard Forest LTER site, Petersham, Massachusetts, United States - Inc-BW-H-2-M | ecosystem: Environmental > Terrestrial > Soil >...
CATTCCTTGCAACCAGTTTCGAGATGTTTCTGCATGGCATTTCTTTCATCGTGCTCAACCACGTTCCTTGCGAGATCCGCCCAATCTTCCAATGAAAAATGTTTCATCTCATCCCCCGAAATTTTATTTCCTGGCCTGCCCACCCAAGAAGCGCGCCAGGCACATATGGAGCACCTGTGAATAAGGGTGCGGAGGTGTGAAAAAAATATAGGGGGCAGATAAAATTCTCAGCCTATGCGGGGTGGACTTTCCCGATGAGTGTAAACGGAGCCCAATGATAGGGATGCGGACATGTGGCACGCAATTGCTGCATGGCGCCTTGCAAGGCAGATGCCTTGTCCACGCCCTGTTGCAATCGCCGATAGAACGAAGTCATGAAGTCGCTAGTGCTGCGATCGTTGACGTCCCAGAGGGTCAGGAGCAGAGAGTGCGCGCCAGCATACAGCAGTCCGCGAATCAAACCCAGGAGCTCGTCTCCCGCTGCGACCACGTTCAGGCCAGTGGCGCAGCCGCTCAGGGTGACCAGGTCGGCCCGCAGCTTGAGTTGGTATAAATCATAGAGATTCATATATGCCGAGCCCAGACGAATTCCTGAAAACATGGGGTTGTCCTGACGGAAGCTGCCATGCGTGGCGATGTGAATTAATCTGCTGTGCGAACCCTTCTCGCGGATGGCCATTTCGTTGGCCGCCGCGCCAACGAGTAGATCCGCGCCGGGCATAATTCGAGCTACGGACTCTACTTCGTCCAGGATTTGCGGCGCGCGTGCGTCCGGAACTCCCATGATCAGCGGGGGGCCGGTTGCATGCGTGGCATTTCTCTGACAAATAGCAAAAATGCTGGCGCTTGGCGCGTAGGAAACAGTGAAGGAATCGATGAGGTAGCCATGCCCATCAAACAGTGCATGAAACGGGAGATAGTGGAGTACGCCATGCGGCACGATCACAAGATGGCGAGCGCGCAAGCGGCCGCTCAGCGGAGCGAATAGCTCCCCATAGATTTCTCTAAGATGCTCCTGCGTGGCAGCAAGCAAAGGCTCTGCGAAGGCATTCAGGTACTCATCGCCCAAGCGAAACTTGGAGAGCTGGAAGTGCAATAGTCGAAGCTGATTCACGATCCGCGCGACGGGAGTAAGCGGAATGATTTCAAGCGATTCGTGCGTCAGAACGGTCGCGATAAACTGCTGTTTGATACTGAAATACTCGATCAATGCGGCATCGGCAGGAAGCGACGCGCGGATGCTCTTGAGGGAACCTACGGCCTCGCCGGACTGCACCGCGGCTCCGGATTGCGAAGCCGGGAGTTCGCGGAGGGCGCGGAGCAAATCATTTTCGTGTGAGAGCGCTTGCTGCTGGAGTTTTTCAATCCTTACCGGGGAGGGAGCCTCGGGGCGCAATTGTTCTACCTCAATGCGGTGATAGTACCAATTCAACTCCTCCCGCATTTCGCGAATGCGCCGAACCAATCCGCTCTGCCCCGTCTCCGGTGCACTTAGACCTTGCCCATGCTGCAGAAGACTCTCGGCCAGGCTGCGCGACTTTGCGAGCTCCATGTACCCGAACGACTCCTCGCTAGAGTTCTTCCCCGCACTGGAGGCGAGACAAAGCTCAATGAGACATTCGTATACTTCCAGCCGGTTCTTCATGAAGCCAATCTTAAGTTCCTCGCCGTGGAGACTGCTTCGCAACGTTTCCAAAGCTTCCCGCGCTTTTTGATAGGAATCGTAAGCCAGGCGGTGATCGCCTGAAGCTTGATGAATCTCGCCCATCAGGAACTCAGCCTGGTATCGAAGTACGGGAGCCTCGATCGAGGCCAGGCGTTCAAGAGCGTGCCAGCAGTGAGCCCGGGCGGTTTCGATATCACCAGTCCGGAGTGAGATTCGCGAGAGAAGCGATCGGCAGAGAACTGCCTTGCCAGGGAGGAAGGAAGTGTCGAAGAATTTTGCTGCGCGGGAGCACAATTTACGGGCCTCAAATAGACGTCCTTCGTTGTAAAGAACCACGGCCTGGTAGAGATCAATCAGCCAGGGCCACACAAGATTTTTTTCGCGCAGGAATTTTGGGCGAGCCTGCGCGAATAGCTCCAGGGAGTGCAGCGCCTTGCCGAGCTGGCTGAGGGCCATGGCTTCGTTGGCCTGGCATTTCGCCTCTTCGTAGCCCATGCCCAGTTTCTGGAAGCGCAGGTAACCCTCATGAGCAGTTTCCTTGGCTTCGGCGCTGAGGTTCAACTCCAGGTAGATCTCGGATAAGTCCAGATAACAAAGCGCCAGGACATGGGCGTCGCCATTTTTCCCACACTCTTCGCGCGTGGCGCGAAGCATTTCGATCGCTCGGCCGTACTCGCCTCGCAGGTAGTAGAGGTAGGCGATGTTGTAGTCGCTCTGCGTTACCAGCAGCGTCATGCCGTGCTGCACGCACATTTCCCGGGCGCGCTGATAGGTGGCCAGGGCCCGAGGAAAATCGTTCAGTGTGATCAGGCAGACAGCCATGTTGTAAAGCGCCACGGCCAGCCCTTCCGAATCGCGAAATGGAAGAAGCATTTCATAGGCGCGCTCGTAATAGGCGAGGCCTTCTTCGAAGCGGTCCTGGCGGTGATAGATATTGCCGACATTAATTTCGACGTGGGCCAGCCGTCGGTGGTCGCCGATTGTGCGAAAAAGTTTTCTAGCTTGATCGGCGGCCTCGAGCGCGTGGCCATACTCGCCCAGCAGAAGGAATGGCTGGATAGAGGAATTAAGCGTGCGGGCTTCCTCTTCGGGATTGCGGATTTTTCGAAAAATTGCCAGGGCCTGGGCGTGAAATTCGAGGGCCTTCGCATTGTCCCCGATCATGTACAAGGCGTTGGCCTTGGAGCGAAAGCTGGATGCCAGGGCATCCTTGGCGTGGAGCTTACGTGCGATCGCGACAGCCGTTTCGGCCAGTGAAAGCGCTTGCTGAGGATCCACGCGGAGTTTTTCACGAGCAGCGTCGTTCAAATTCTGAACAACGGTGGTGGTGCAAAGTTGTTTCCTGCGGGCCAGGAAGCGAGCTCGGCTAGCGTCATCTTTGAGGCTGGCCAGTGCCAGAAGCAGCTTGGAGGGAAGGGGAACTTTCTTAGCTGGCGCGATCACGAAAAACCCACGTCCGAGAGTCGCTTACGCAAGCGTTCCAGGCAGCGCTGACGGATAAAACCTATGGACCCGGGAGCAATTCCGAGGGTCGCAGCGATTTCCTGATATGGTCGCGGCGGCTCTTCGAAGAACAGCATCTGGACGAGCTCACGGCAACGTGGTGGGAGCTCAGAGATCACCTGGCGAAGACCTTGCTCCTCCTCCGCTTCGCGCAGGATCGCTTCGGCAAGAGGCGGCTCACTTTGTTCCAGCTTTTCGTGGTCCAGTTCGGAGGGTTCCATCCGCCGCTGTTGGCGTTTCCAATGGAAGCACTTGTGCGCGGTGATTTGTATGATCCATTTTGGCAGAGCGTTGGGCTTGCGCAGCTTGGGGAGCTCAGAAAGGAGCTCCAGGCAAACGGCCTGAAAAATGTCGGTAGCGTCGTCCGGGGAAAAACCATACTTAATCGGGATCGAGAAGATAAGGTTTTTGTACTTATCTACGAGCGCAGCCCAGGCATCATCCTTGCCATGTAGGCATTCCCGGACCAGGCGCGCGTCTGGCCATGCCACACGCAACTCTTCCAGTGTCACGGGACTCTGAGGAGCCATGGGGTTCGCACTCGCTGTGCTAGCGCACGAAAAGCTGTTCGATATTCCACAGTGTGTAAGGGTCTAAATTCGCAGGGCGGAAATTTCCGACCCGATCCTTGGCGCCCACCAGAATGTTAGGGCTGGCCAGACAAATCACCGGAAGTTTTTCGGCGATGATTTCCTGAACCCGGTCGTACACCTGCTTTCGCTTCCTGTAGTCGAGGGTGATCATTTGCTGCTGCATGAGCCGGTCGATTTCCGCTTCCCACTCCGTTGCGGGTTTGGTTTGTTCCGGATGCCAGAGATGGGTCTCGCCGCTGGAGAGCCATACATTCATTTCCGGCGTCGGGTCTGCATCGCTTGTCACCAGGCCCATCACAGCAGCTTCGTAGTCGTAGGTATTCAACAGGCGGTCCACCATGGCGCGGAATTCGAGAGAGACAATATGGACATTCATTCCCAGCTTGCTGAGGTCGTCTTGAATCAGGGTCGCCATTTTCGAGCGCTGGGAATTCGATGAGTTGGTAAGAATCGAGAATTCGACGGGAGTGCCGTGAGCGTCCACTAGTGTGCCATCGCCCTTCAGCGAGAAGCCTGCCGATCGGAGGAGCTCGCGAGCACGGTCGAGCGATTGCGCAGGATGAGGGAGAGCGCTATCGATCCAAAGTTTGTTGCCCGGAGTTACGTTGCCCCATAAAGCCGTAGCCCGACCACGATAGACCAGGCGGATGATGCTTTCACGGTCGATGGAGGCCGAAACGGCTTGTCTGAATCTCGGATCCTGAAACCAACTTTGTTTTTTCGCAATTTCGGGATGACCCTTGGCGGCGAGGTCGTTCAGATTGAAGAAGAGAAAGTTGTACTCAAACCCTGCGCCGAGATCGTACAAGTGGTAGTTTCGCGCGGTTTGCTCTTTTTCAAGCACGGCGAAGTTTTCGGCGCTAAACCGGCTGAGGATGTCGGTATCGCCAGCCTCAAATCGAACAACCTGCGCGTCTTCACTCGGGACGAATAAGAAAACAATCTCTTCGAGGTATGGCAGCCGGTTGCCCCCACGATCTTTCTTCCAATAGTAGGGATTTTTCTCCAGCACGATGCGCTGCCCTGGAACATACTCTTTCAGCCGAAATGGCCCTAGCCCGGCAAATTGATTCGGCAAGGCCGAGAGTGTCCAGGCATGCGCAAAGTTGCCGCCTCGATATGTGTCTTCCAAGAGGTGCTGCGGGAGAATTGCCAACCCGTCAAAGATCCGTTCGGCGGCGGCATAGGGTTGCGCCAGGTCGAAACGAATTGTGTAGTCATCCAGTTTTAAGACATCAACAGGTTTTCCGCCGATGACGAGAAGGTCGCGCTGCGGAGAATGAACCTTCTCATCCAGGTAGAGGTGAAAACTGAACAGCACGTCGTCTGCATTCAGCGGCTGGCCGTCAGAAAAACGCAGTCCTTGACGGAGATGCAAAGTGTATTGCCTACCGTCGCGCGAGACACTCCAGGACTTTGCAAGGGCGGGCTCGGTTTTCAATGTTTCGCGATCGATGTGGATCAGGTCGGCTGTCATACAGCGAATTACGTCTCTGGAAGTGTCATCAGCAGCAAGCGCTGGATTCAATGTCTTAGGCTCCGTGCGTAGCCCAACCACGATCCTTCCACCGGCGCGACCCTGAGGGTTGTCCGTCACCATCAGTTCTTCGCTCGGCGCGACCGATGCGGCCGAAAGCGCGGCCATCAGGGGAAGAATCAACCAGGCGGCACCCATTGCCCGTCGCAACTGAAAAACTTTCGCCATACACCCACTCTTAGCAGAGATTGATTCGTTTTTACAGGGAGACGGACTTGAAGCGTTCCTGCAATGCATCGGCAGCCAAGTAGTATGAGAGGAAAACCGGCACCAGGAGCAACGCGGGGAGCAACATCCACCAGTAGGAAGAGAGAACAGCGTACTGCTGCAGCGAGGAGAGCAGGCTTCCCCAGCTCGCTAAGGGCTCACCCACTCCAAGACCTAGAAAGGTCAATGTCACCTCGGCGAGAACAAATTGAGGTATCAGCAGCGCGATCTGGGTCAGCACGACACCTGACGTTTGCGGCAGCACATGTCGGAAAAAGAGGTAGTGATCCGAGGCACCGAATCCCCGCGCAGCAAGCACAAAATTTCGTTCCTTTGCAGTCAAAACGACACCGCGAATCAGCCGTGCCGGACGCGCCCACCCTACCAGCCCCAGCACCACCACCAACATGAGGAACACTTGAGATTGGGTGACCTGCAATGGAAGAGCTGCGCGCACAGCGAACAGTAAGTACAGCCAAGGGAGCGCAAGGAGGAGCTCAGCACCCCGCATCAAGAGATTGTCCAGCCAACCGCCATAGAACCCCGCAAGTCCTCCCATGATGATTCCAACACCGACGGAAAGAGTGGCAGCAATCAAGCCCGCCAGGAGAGAGAGTTGGCCACCGTAGAGAAACCTAGAGAGTTGATCCCTGCCGTAGCCGTCGCTGCCGAGCAGCAAGATGCGGCCCGGCTCTTCGACGCTAAACAAATGGGTATGAGCTGTGAACAGGCCTGCAACTTTGTAGGATGCGCTTGCAGTGAAGAAGTGGATGGGATACCGCTGCGTAGAATCTATGCGATACGCGCCATAATTTCCCGGATCGATCTTGAGGCCGTAAACAAAAGGCCGGGCATGGAACTCCCCTTGCGCATCGAAAAAGTGAAGCGGAGTCGGCGGAGCAAATGGCGATCGCCGATCCTGGGCAGTGCTACTGTACGGGGCGAAAAATCCTGCGAAAAGGATCAGCAACTGGAATCCCACCAGCAGAATAATCGCGACGCGTAATTTGTGCTGCTGCTTCACCACTTTACTCCACTCGAATCCTGGGATCGTTTGCAAAAAGAAGCAGGTCCGCAACCAGATTGCCCACTACAAGAAACACCGAAGACATCATGACCACGCTCATCACGACGTACAGATCTCTCGCAAAGATTGCTTCCACGAGCAGCGGTCCCAGTCCCGGCCAGCTCAGCATCACTTCCACGAGCACGGAAGCGCTGAGCATGGTCGCGATTGAAAAACCTAAGAGCGAGATCAGTGGATTTGCCGCTACCGGAAACGCGTAACGGAACAACACGCGCGTGCTCGCAATTCCATGGCCGCGCGCCGCTCGGACGAAAGGAGATTCGAGCACCTCAATCATCGCCGAGCGTACGTGCCGGATGAGTGCTGGCGTAATGGTGAGTGCCAAGCCCATGCAAGGCAAAAACAGATGGAGCGCGACATCTTGGACCTGCCCCCATCCATCCAGCTGGCCGGCGCCGAGTGAAACCATGCCGCCGGCCGGAAACCAACCAGTTCGAACGGCAAGGAAAAGCAAAATCAAAAAGACAAGGATATCCGGAGTGGTGAGAAGCGTGGATGTAGCAACACCACAGGCACGGTCGCCCCACGTTCCGCGATTCTTTGCACTCCAAGCACCGATGGGGATAGCGAGAAGCCATGCGAGTGTAGTTGCGGCGCCGGCGAGGAGCAGGGTGTTGCGAGAACGAACCCAAAGTAGGGTGCCCACAGAGGTGTTATAGGCAATGGAGTAGCCGAATTCTCCCTTGAGGACTGACAGAAGCCAGTGCCCGTATCGCACAGCCAAAGAACGATCCAGACCGTATTCCGAGCGAATCCCCGCGATGGTCTGTGCAGAAATCTGTGGGTTCATGCGCAAGGCATCGAAATAATCGCCCGGAGCCAATTGCAGCAGGACGAACGATAGGAACGAGATTGCAGCCAACAACAGTGCCGCGTAAGCCAGCCGCCGGCGAATGTATTTCATGGCCATGGCCTAGGCGAATCTTTCCTGGCAAATGGACTGAAGCGTAGGCATCGCCATCAGTAGTTCCTGCGTATAGGGATGCTTCGGCTCAGCAAATATGGTTGCGACGTCTGCGTGTTCCACGATTCTGCCCTGATGCATAACAGCAACTTCCTCCGCAAATTGCGAAACCAACCGCAAATCATGCGAGATATGAAGGTACGTGAGGCCATGAAGCGCTTGCAGATCGGTCAGAAGCTTCAAGATCATTTCCTGGTTGGCGAGATCGAGACTGGAGAGTGCCTCATCGAGAATCAGAAGTATCGGATCGAGAACCAGAGCTCTGGCGATTGCCAGGCGTTGTCGCTGCCCCCCGCTGAACTCGAGCGGCGTTCTACTTTTCCATCCCGGTGGCAACCCAACTTGATCCATCAGTTCCAGCGCTCGGGCGCGCTGTTGAGCTTTTGTACCCCTCCCCTGAATCAATAGGGGCTCAGCGATTATTTCAGCCGCACTCAGTCTCGGATTCAGCGCTGAAGTTGGATTCTGAAAGATTATCTGAATCTGGCCACGTATGGGGAGAAGTGCCTTTCTTTCGAGTGATAGCAGTTCCAGGCCTTCAAACCAGATTTCACCTTTGTCGGGCCTCTCCAGAAGAGCCAGGCAACGCGCCAGGCTTGACTTGCCGGCGCCCGACTCACCTACCAATGCGAGAGTTGTGCCGGCGTGGATGGTCATGTTCACCTCGGCAAACGCCTGCACGGCGAATTTCGCGTTCGTCACAGGGTGACGCTGAAGATGGTTCTTTTTTAGATTTTTAGTGCGGAGAAGCGCGTGGGTGCTGCCAATCATCGTGAAACGTCCATGTGATGAATCAGAGCTCGTTGTGAATCTTCCATCAGTTCCTTCGAAGCCTTCCGCCGGAGCATTGAGCGCGTGTAGGCATGACGAGGGTTTCGGTAAACTTGCTCGAAGGTTCCCTCCTCGATGATCTGCCCTTCTTTCATTACCAGCAGGCGGTCGGCAATACTTGCCTGAATTTCAGGAGTATGGCTAATCAAAAGAATTGCAATGCCCAACTGTGATTTCATTTCCAGCAGCAATGCCACAAAATCCGCCTGACTCCGTGCGTCGAGGGAAGCTGTGGGCTCATCGGCAACCAAGAGTGCGGGTTGGCAAGCCAATGCCTGTGCAAGAATCACTCGCTGGAGCTGACCCCCGCTTAACTGGTGGGGGTAGGCCGAAAAAATTCTCGCAGTGCCCGGCAGCCCTACGCGCCCGAGCACGGACTGTGCTTCCACGCGGCATCTTTTCCATTTCCAATCCCGGTGAGCGTGAATTACTTCGGCGACCTGATCGCCTACACGCAGAACCGGGCTCAACGAAATTCCCGGCTCCTGCCATACCATCGAGATTCCAGCACCGCGAATCCGCTGAAGGGCATGCTCATCCATCCCGAAGAGGTCTTCTCCGCGGAACAAAATCGAGCCGGAGCCCCTTGCATAGTCCTTGGGTAGGAGGCCGAGCAGAGCCAGGGCGATGCTTGTTTTTCCGCAGCCAGATTCGCCCATGAGGCCGACAACTTCTCCTGGTGCGACATGGAAGCTGACTCGATTGACCGCCTGGTGGTCCAGGTGACCAACAGAGCGGTATTGAACGTTCAGTTCGCGAACTTGAAGCACGTTTTCCATCTGTTCTGGAACCAAAAAGTTGCTCCCCGGCTGCAGAAAGGCAGCCTGGATCTAACGTAACTGCGGGCAATGCCCCTGTCGATAGAACGTTCATTCCGATGCGCATTGAAAATAACAGTACCAAAGTACTGCCGGGGCAAGTTGCCGGCCGGGAAGATACAAATTGTTTCCGCCTTAAAAAAAAACAATCAAACCCCCCTGCCGGATACCCTTATTGAAGAGCAGGAAGAAACTCGCACTGGGAGGTGTGCCATGAAGACAGGAATCGGGTTCGCGGGGCTGATTCTACTCTTTGCTCCAATCACGCTGGCGAAAGACCCGCCGGACTATGGCAAAGGGCTTCTGCTGTCGATGGATTCCGCGTCGTGTGGTTATGCCGAGAAGGATGCAAAGACAATTACGGGGCAGATTATCGGAACCGATTCTGCGCACAAGAACACAAAAGAACTGCTATGCCAGGAGTATGTGATGCAGGCGGAACATATCACATACCGCATCCGTCCAAAGGACGACAAGCATCCAGCGCTGCTTCCGATTGGCGAGGCCGTCCAATATCGCATCCACAAGGACAAGATGTACCTGCGCGTCGCGGAGGGCGACGGAAAGGAACGAGAATATCTGGTCCTTTCCATGAAATTGCGGGAGGACCCAAAGCAAGCGAGGCTGAACCAGTAGTGTAACCGTTTCAAAGAAGAAAAATGGCGAGTGAGTCTGTAAGCCGGATTCTGTCCGCAGGATCTCGCGCAGCAACTCGCGTTGCAACACGATTGGCGCTCCCGGCAAAATCAGCCGAGACTAAACCGACCCGAGCGCGATGATCATTCCTCTAGGTCCCGAATCGCTCCGGGACTCCAGCAGCCTACCCGAGGGTCAGAGCGCTGCGCTTCTTCAAGCACAGCACATACGGGCTGGGCCAGCCCTCCCCTCCTATTTGGCCTTGCTCCACGCGGGGTTTTCCCTGCCCCAGATGTCGCCACCCAGGCGGTGGGCTCTTACCCCACCTTTTCACCCTTGCCAAATGCGCCTGACCGAAAGAGGCCAGCCCTTGGTTTTGCCTCAGGCCTGCCGCAGAGGTGCAAGCATCACCGGCGGTTTATTTTCTGTGGCACTTTCCGTGGCCGGCACCTCGCGTCCCGCCTTCGCGAAACGCGTGGTACAGCCCCCTGGCGTTACCAGGCGCGTTGCCCTGCTGTAGCCGACTCTTGCGAGTTCACCACAGCCGGAGTCCGGACTTTCCTCCCGCCGACCCTGTTTCCGCCTTACAGCGTGCTCAGGGCAAGCCGGCGATCATCCGACTCACTCGCCAGCTCTAGTATACGCTGCACATGAGAGCCCGACAATCGAACGGTTTATTGCGCGGGCTCAGCGAGTAATTCGACCTGCCGGACATGGATGATGTTTGTCTTGCTGTCTAGCGTACCGGTAATTTGCACTCTGTGACCGGCATACTCCCGCCCGAAATCCTGTTTGTCGAGCTTGTACACTTTGCTTTTGATCTGGAGAACGAAGCGGCCGCCGCGCTCCTTAACGCAGTACCAAACGCAGTCCGCATCTGTCTTGCCGACATCTTTGCCCTGCAGCATTTCCTTGTGCGACTGGCTCAGAGAATGGACGTTCATCGCGCATTGAGAATCGGCGATCAGTCCTTTGAAGACTTCGTCACCGCCGCCGTATGCGGCCCGCCCAAGCACGGACAGCGAACCGCATAAAAGCAAGCAGGCAACAAAGTTTCTGGTTTTGCACATCAGCATAATTCCCCCCGTTGACCAGATAATTCGGAGCTTATTCGACCTTTGGTAGCACGACAAATTTCATATTCATGCCTTCATGTTCGCCGCTGCAGATAACGGTGCAGACGACCTCGTATTCTCCTGCTTCCGCGGGCGCAGTCACCGCGAATTCCTGTGTGCCGGGCTGCAAGAGAAAATCCCAGCCCGGGACCGGCGTGCGATCCTTCGCGCGCAAGAGTGTAAAGCCGTGAACCGAACCGTCTCGATTGCGAGTCTTCGCACGAATGGCAGAGATCCGCAGTTGGAGTGATTCACCTGCAGTAACGGTGATCACCGGTTTCGCCTGGCCGGCAATCTTGTAACGGCTGTCG
>Ga0210384_10007784_pt1 | contig 11266 bp, 10 predicted proteins | sample IncBWH2MmetaG_FD_160574 | JGI IMG/M metagenome (GOLD analysis project Ga0210384, IMG submission 160574) | Forest soil microbial communities from Barre Woods Harvard Forest LTER site, Petersham, Massachusetts, United States - Inc-BW-H-2-M | ecosystem: Environmental > Terrestrial > Soil >...
CGCAGTTTCGCGAACCGGCGTGACCGGAACTCGCCAGCAATTGCCGGAGGACGCGGCCGCGCTGGTGCGCCGTCTGCGCAAATACACCAAGCTGCCGATCGCAGTCGGCTTCGGCATCTCCACTGCCGAACAATTCAATGCCGTGGGAAAATTTGCCGATGCCGCAGTCGTAGGCAGCGCGATTGTCCAGACGATCGAGCGCAATCCGGGCAAAGAAGCCGATAGTGTGGCACAATTTGTAAGGTCGTTGGTCGTTGGTCGTTAGTCGTTGGTCAAGGGATCCGATCCGCGACTCTCCTCTCGTTTCAGCGGTGCGATTTGAATTCGAGGCTGCATCGGAGCGAGCTTTTATCAGAGAACGACAGGCTGACGACTGAGCACCAACGACCAGCGGCCTGCTCATGGAAATTTCTGATTGGCGCAAGAAAATCGACGACCTGGACCGCCAGCTGGTGGAGTTGCTGAGCCAGCGGGCACAGGCAGCCCATGAGATTGGCAAGCTGAAACGCGGCGTGGGCATGCCGATTTACGAGCCCGACCGGGAGCGTAACGTGTTTGCGAATGTGCGAAGCGTCAATCCTGGACCTTTGCCGGATCGTGACTTACTGCGCATTTACGAACGGATTATGGATGTCATGCGCCAGATCCAGCAGGAGGAAATCGCCCCGCGATCGGAAGCGCCAAGCGGGGGCGATACCGAGTTGGATAACGACGTGAACGATTGAGAGGCAGCTAACAGCTTTCTTATGATTGTTGCCATGCAGGACACAGCGACCGATGAGCAGATCCAGCAGGTGGTGGAACACCTGATCCGGATGGGCTTCTCCGTGCATCGCACTACAGGGGAGCGGCAGACAGTGCTTGCCGCGGTGGGCGCTCGGGTGGATTTCGACACTCGCAATCTGGAAGTTCTTTCCGGCGTCGAACATGTTCACCGCATCAGCGCACCTTACAAGCTGGCTGGGCGTAGCTTCCGTCCGCAGGGAACGATTGTCGAACTTCCCAGGGGAGTACAGATTGGCGGCGACGAAGTAGTGGTGATGGCCGGTCCCTGCTCGGTGGAATCACGTGCGCAGCTATTCACCGTGGCCGAACAGGTGGCCAAGGCGGGGGCTCGGGTACTGCGAGGCGGGGCTTTCAAACCGCGCAGTTCACCTTATTCATTTCAGGGAATGGGCGAAGAAGGTCTCAAGTTGTTGCGCGAAGCGGGTGATCAATTCAATCTGCTGGTGATCAGCGAGGTTATGGAGATTTCGCAGATTGCGCTCATGCTGCCCTACATTGACATTTTCCAGGTGGGCGCCCGCAACATGCAGAACTTTAATCTTCTGCGTGAATTGGGAAAGGTCAAAAAGCCGGTGCTGCTCAAGCGCGGGATTGCCGCCACCCTGGAAGAGTTGCTGCTCTCCGCCGAATACATCATGGCAGGCGGCAACTACGACGTGATTCTGTGCGAGCGCGGCATACGCACTTTTGAAACCTATACTCGCAACACTCTGGATGTTTCGGCGATTCCGATTATCAAGAAACTCTCGCACTTGCCCATGACTTCGGATCCGTCGCACGGGACGGGACTTCGCGACAAGGTGCCGCCCATGGCTCGGGCCTCGCTGGCAGCGGGTGCAGACGCGCTTCTGATCGAAGTCCATCACGATCCGGATAATGCGTTTTCGGATGGCGCTCAATCCCTCTTCCCCGAACAGTTCGTAAAACTGATGGACGAGTTGCGCATGATCGCTCCGGCTGTCGGACGGAAAGTGGCCTGATTTTTCCTGACGACCTCGGCAGCATGTTAAAGAGTTGAATCGCGGCTTGCTTTCGCAATCTGCGGAACCGCATAGCTGAGTTCCGGGCTGGTTCTTGAGTCCCATGGCAATTCGCCAGATCACCATTATCGGCACAGGCCTTATCGGTGGTTCTTTTGGGCTGGCGCTGAAGAAGCGCGGTTTTACTGGCACGATTGTCGGATGCGATCGCGCTCCTGTACTGAAACTGGCGAAAGAAAAGAGCGCAATTGACGAGGCCAATACGGATCCGGTTGAGGCGGTGCGAGGGAGCCAGGTGGTGCTGCTCGCAGCTCCGGTCGGAGCGATTATTGAACTAATCAGGCAATTGGGCCCGCATCTCTCTCCGAAGACTCTGTTGACCGACGTGGGCAGCACTAAGGCTGAAATCCTTTCTCGTGCGGTAAGCACTTTCGACAAAAACGTAACCCGTCGATTTCTTGCGGGGCATCCCATGGCCGGGAAAGAGCAATCCGGCGTAGAGGCGGCCGATGCGGATCTTTTCCAGGGCGCGGTATGGTTTGTAACACCGGCTCCAGGACAGAAAATATTCGAAGGCGTCAGCGGAGAATTCTTGGAGTGGGTGGGAAAAATAGGCGCGGGGGTGGCGAGCATGGAAGCTAATGCTCATGACCAACTCTGCACCTGGATCAGCCACTTGCCGCAACTGATTTCCACCGCTTTGGCTGCCAGCCTGGTGGAGGAGTACGGAGAAGATGCGCCTCTGCTCGAGACCGGCGGCCGTGCCCTGCGCGAGATGACTCGGATTTCGGGCAGTCCCTATTCGATGTGGCGCGATGTGGCGCTCACCAACAAGAGCAATATCCAGCAAGCGCTATTGAAGGTGGAACAGCGGCTGGCTCACATCCGCGAGAATCTGGATACACGGGAACTGGCTGCGGAGTTCGAACAGGCGCATCATCTGCGAAAACCAGGGGCTGTAGCGCCGAAGATGCATAAGAAGGCGCGCAAGACGCGAAGCAGGAAATGATCTTTCAGCGGCCGCCTGGCTTGATCCGCCCACGGCCCCCGACTTTCATTTAGAATTTCTGCCTTATGAACAAGGTTGTCGCCAGCGCCGACGAAGCTATCCAGGACGTCTTCGACGGCGCCACGATCATGATTGGCGGCTTCGGACTCTGCGGCATCCCGGAAAATCTGGTTCGCGCCCTGGTCCGCAAAGGCGTCAAGAATCTCACCACCATCAGCAACAACGTTGGCGTGGACGGTTTGGGCAACGGACTGCTGCTCGCTGCCGGTCAGATCGTCAAACATATCGGGACTTATGTCGGCGAGAACCGGTTGCTCGAACAGATGATCCTTCAAGGCAAGCTGGAACTTGACCTAGTGCCGCAGGGAACGTTTTCTGAGCGCATTCGTGCCGGAGGCGCCGGTATCCCTGCCTTCTTCACTCCGACCGGAGTTGGCACCGTGGTGGCGGAGAAAAAGGAAATACGCGAGTTCGACGGGCGTGAGTACGTAATGGAACGCGCTCTCAAGGCAGACTTCGCTTTTGTAAAGGCCTGGAAGGGCGACAAATGGGGCAACCTGGTCTATCGAAAGACGGCGCGGAATTTTAATCCCATGATGGCTGCAGCCGCCGAAGTAACGATCGCGGAGGTTGAACACCTGGTCGAGGTGGGAGAATTAGAGCCCGACCTGATTCACACGCCTAGCGTGTACGTGAAACGCATCTTCCAGGGTGACTTATTTGAGAAGAAAATCGAAAGAAGAACAGTGAGAAAAGCGCGTTAGTTGGTCGGTCGTCGTTGGCCGTTCGTCGTTGGCCGTCGGCAGGAACGAACGGTGGATGACGCCAAAGTCGATGGCGAAGGGCCAAAGACCAATGACCAAGGACCAACGACTGATCCCATGAAAGATACCGACAAACGCGAGCGCATCGTCAGGCGAATTGCCCGGGAGCTGCGCGATGGCTTTTACGTAAATCTTGGCATCGGAATGCCGACGCTGGTTGCCAATCACGTGCCTCCGGGCATGGACGTGATTCTGCAATCGGAGAATGGAATGCTCGGCATTGGCCCTTATCCGGTGGAAGGCGAAGAGGATTGCGACCTGATCAATGCTGGCAAGGAAACCGTAAGCGAGATGAAGGGGACAGCCTATTTTTCCAGCGCCGATTCCTTTGCCATGATCCGTGGAGGGCACATCGATTTGAGCGTGCTTGGCGCCATGGAGGTTGACGAGGACGGCGATCTGGCGAACTGGATGATTCCCGGAAAGATGGTGAAGGGCATGGGTGGGGCAATGGATCTGGTGGCGGGTGCGCGACGGGTGATCGTGGCCATGGAGCACACCACCAAAGATTTACAGCCCAAAATCCTGAAGAAGTGCACCCTGCCTCTGACCGGGGTCAAAGTTGTGAATACGATCGTCACCGAGATGGCGGTGATTCAGGTGACGCCGACAGGGTTGGTGCTGGAAGAGGTCGCCCCCGGCCTTACTGCCGACGACGTGCAGCGCGTCACCGAACCCACGCTCATCCTCAGCCCAGAGCTCAAGATCATGGAAGTCTGAAGAGGATTGGAAACACGAAGGCCGAGACGGGAAAATCCCGGCGAAGTCATCACATGCGGTCAGGGGAATTAAGGGAGGAAGCCAAACGTAAGACTGGGTTGGAGGCTGGGGACCAACTCAGAGTTCGAAGCGCTCTTACTGAATCGCGCTTCCGACCGAAGAAAATACGTTGTTGGCGTTGGAGCCGATCAGCCGGATCGTACCCACTACGATCACCAGAATAACAGCCAGCATCACGGCATATTCAGCAACATCCTGCCCTTGATCGTCCCTCCAGATATTCACAAGCCACTTTTTCATCTTGCCCCCTTGAACTACTGATCGGCCTTTCTTAGCCCGCTTGATTCTGAGTAAGGGTCGACCTCAACTGCTGTCAGGCGACAAAACTCAGAGTGCAAGTCTTCCATTAGGGTAAACGGCGGATATGAAGCTGCCAATAGCCCAATTGTGGAAAGACATGGCACCAAAGTGCTAGCCCTTTAGGCGATCGTCTTGATTGGCAAGGCCTGATTTACGGCAAACAGGGCCAATTCCAGGCGGGTAGAGACACCCAGCTTGTCGAAAATGTTGCTAAGGTGATGTTTCACCGTGTCTTCGCTGATTTTGAAGTATTCGGCGATTTCCTTGTTGGAGTAGCCGGCAACTACAGCGGAAACAATCTCCAGCTCGCGCGGCGTCAGGCCGAATTTCTTCTGCTTCGCTTCCTCCCCGGAGGACTGCACCAGATTCCTCAAATATTGCACCAGGTTGGAAACACTCTCCCGGCCAACCCAGTACTCCCCCGACATCACGGTATGGATACTCTTCAGCAGCAGTTGGGTAGCGGAATCCTTCAATACCACGCCGCGGGCTCCCAGTTGCAGGGCCTCGACAATCTGCTTTTTCTCGGCGGCAGCAGTCAGAAGAATCACGCGAACAGAATTAGAAACCGGGCCGGCGCTCATCTCGCGCAGGGCTTCCAGTCCTGGCATGCGAGGCATGGCCAGATCGAGAAGCATGACGTCCGGTTTTAGCTGTCGGGCCATCTTCACCGCTTCCGCGCCATCACATGCTTCCCCGATAACTTTGAGGTCGGGCTCGGCTTCCAAAAGACGGCGCAGGCCATCGCGAAAAATCGGGTGGTCATCGGCGAGAAGAATTCGTATTGGCTGGGATCTTCGATTATCCATAGGCCACTTCGGGCTTTTGCGGGACGCTGATCTCGAGACGCGAGCCCTGACCCGGAGTTGATTCTATCGCGAGTTCGCCTGCAATGACACGCACCCGTTCCTTGATGACCAGCGGTCCCCGTCCGAGCGCGTCCAGTTCCACCTGAGACAGCCGGCCGGCGAAGGAGAAGCCGACGCCATCGTCTTCGATCACCAGCGTCCAGCGGCCATTTTTCGCGCTCAGCCGGACCATCACGGCGTGAGCCCGGCTGTGTTTGCGGACGTTCACTAATCCCTCCTGCACAATGCGGGTTAACTCGCGGCAGACTGGTTGCGGCATGTCCGGCTCTTCCAGATCGGACGAGAAGCGGGCAGTGATGCCGGTTTCGCGCTGGAACCGCTCGACGGTGTCAGCCAGGAATCCAATTAGTTTTCTGGAGTCTACGTCGAGTGACTTCATCTGTTGCATCAGCTCTCTGAGCTTGAGAACCTCTTCGCGCAATAGTCCCTGAATTCTTCCCAGTTCCTCGGGAACCGACTCCGCTTTGGTCGCCGACTGACGCCGCAGCACATCAACCTGCATTTCGACCGCAATCAGCGACTGGACTGCGCCATCGTGCAGTTCGCGGGCAAAACGGGCGCGCTCCAGAGCTCCCGCTCGCAGGCGCAGACGCCGCAACAAATACACGTTGTAGACCGCCGGACCGATCTGCCGCACCAACTCCTGCAGGAAACGCAACTCTTCGGTTATTTCTCCGGTCAACGACGGATCAAGAAAGAAGATGCGGCCCCTCCATTCCTGGCCGAAAGTAAATGAAACCGTCATCAGACTCTCAAACCCATGCTGCTGCGCCAGCGGGTCAAGCATGGTGGAGGAGGCGTCGGGAATTTTCATTCCCTCCTGGTCCAGGCCCAGCAGGGTGTAGCTTCCGCCCCGGCTATGGCCGTTTCGCCAGGCATACGAGGTTTCTGCCGGGCTCTTAAACAGGTACATCTCGTGATCAGAACGAACTGGGTCGAGCCAGCGAAAGAAGGACGCTTCGCCGTTTCTGAGAAGCATTTCGCCGACGTATAAGTGATGGCCGTTGGCCTCCTGCGAGGCGATGAGGGCCCTCCCCGCGCCGTACATGACCAGCAACTCTCCCACAATCTGCTGCAGTGTCCCACTCAGCCCGGCCTCCACTCGAACCTTCCCCAGGATGCGGGCAATCACGGCCTTCTCCGAGCGAAGTTGTTTCTGCTGTTCGGCCAAATATCCCAGGAGAAGGCCCATAACCAGAAGGTAGATCGAGAGCATGAAAAGACGTTTGGGCTCGAAATCGGAAGCCTGGACCCCGAGTTGCGGCAAGTGACGCTGCAAGAGCAACCGCTCCACCCAGTCAAAGAAGCCGAGTTGGAAGGCAAAGCTCTCCAGCCACAACAGCAAGACCTCGGAAGCAGCTGTGGCGACGGTCTCCCACACGCCCCATCGATAAGCCGCAGCGGCCAGGACAAAGACAAAGAAAAGGAAAAAGGGATTGGCCTCGCCGGTGGCGAAAATCGAGATCAACGCCGGCCAGATAATGTCCGCGGCATGAACCAGGAGGCGAAAGGAAGGGGTCGATTCTTCCCGGCGGCGCAGAAGCAGGATAATAATCACGCCCTGGGCGATATAAAACGCCAGCAAGCCATAAGCCCAGAAGGAGTAGCGGATCTCGCTGGGATCCATTCGTATTGCGACCAGGGCGGAAATAGCCAGAAAAACGCGAGCGGTAGCCAGCCATCGCTCGATGCGGCGGGTTTCGCCGGGACCGATGGGAGCTCTTTGCCGCCACAGAAACCGATGTCGCAGCGCTTGGAATGGCAATGGAATTCGACCCGATTATTCGATGCTCAAGATATTATGGCTGGGAAGCAATCCAGAGCAAGCCCAAAGGCGGCATCGGCGCGTTGCCGAAGCCGTGTGGTCGCGGGCGACTCGCCCGCGCGCAGCCGACTTTAGCGTCGCGTGCGCAGATGCCGAGAAATAAGTCCGGAACGGAAAAGCAAACCTCAGCGGCTAAAGCCGCAATTCGCAGCGGCGACATGCGGCATGACTGAAGTCATGCCCTTCCCGGAACCATCCCGTTTCTGACTAACTCGCCCGCAACATCATGCCCTTCCCGATGTTGAAGCGCGAATTCGTGACATAGAAAATCCTCGTCTACCTTTGACTTGCAGGCTTCAAAGTGCGGCCAAGAAATTCCGCCGCCGCGGTGTAGGACCTTATCCAGTCCTTCCACACCAGGAGATCGTGGATTTCGTCCGGAAAGATCAGCTCCTCAAACTCTACGTGCTGCTCACGCAGCCGTTGCGCCAGGTCCACGGTTTGCCCGAAGGGGACATTGCGGTCGTCGTCTCCGTGAATCAGGAGAACGGGTGATTTCCAACTCGAAACCACCGCGTCCGGAGAAGACTCGAAAGCCAGCTTTTCCGCTTCTTTGGCGTCCGGCGCGCCAGGGCGATTTTCCCAACGAGGCAGGAACGCCGACCAGTCATGCACGCCATGCATATCAACTCCAACCGCGAAAATGTCGGAATTGCGGGCTAATCCAAGAGCCGTCAGAAATCCGCCATAAGAACCTCCCCAGAGTCCAATCCGTTTGGGGTCGACTGTGGACAGACTTTGCAGGAATTTCGCGCCCGCAAGCACGTCTTTATACTCCGAAGCTCCCCGCCAGCTTGAGTTGGCTGCTTCGCGAAAAGAGCGGCCGTACATAATGCCCAGCCGATAATTTACGGAGAGCACAACATAGCCCTGGCTAACCAGGTATTGATTCATGGCGTAGGCATTGTGGTAGTAGTACATGTAGTGAAATCCGAGCATCATCTGCCGCATCGGACCGCCATGCATAAAAATGACGGCGGGTCCAGGCTGGGTTCGTCCAGCCGGAACAAACAACTGGCCGTGAATTTCCAAACCGTCCTCGCTCTTGAAGATGACTTGCTTGGGCGTAACTAATTGCTTCGACGGAAAATCGGCGGGCAGCGCTTCCTTAGCGATCAGTTCCCTTCCCTGCGCGGTCGCGTGAACCGGCATCGCAGGAACGGTCGCGCTGGAACCGAGACACACCACCTGACCGCCCGAGTCGGTCTCAACCGGGGTCCACTCCATCGTCTCTCCCCTGGTCAGGGCTTGCGGCGCTCCTCCTTCAAGGCTGACCCGCCAGAGGTGACGGCGGTCAACGTCGTCTTGATTCGATGAGAAAATGACGGAGCGCCGGTCCGCGCTGAGAGTGACATCCTCCACCTCGAAAGATCCGGGGGTGAGCAGCGCGGGCACACCGCCCGACACTCGAACCGAGTACAGGTGATTCCCGCCGTCCTGCTCGGAGGCAAACACCAATCTGTCGTTGCCGGCAAAGTAAAAGGATCTGTCGGCGGTTTCCTTCGGAAACGAATCGTTCGCTTCTTTACCACTGTGCCAGATTTCTTTTGCCTCGCCGGTCGCGGAATCCGCCACCCAGATCGCCCACGGCATCGGACGCACTGGAATCAGCGGCAGCTTCTGCTGAATGCCGGGAAGCCGAACAAAAGCAACGTGGCGCCCGTCCGGCGACCACCGGGGCATGCCATCGCGATCTGCGCTCGGGGAAAGGTAGCGCACGCTTTCGCGGCCGAAATCGTAGATGGCGATAAAGCTGTGATCGCCACGATCGCTGACGAGTGCGATCTGGCGGCCATCGGGAGACCACCTGGGATTTGAATTGTCGCCGCTAAGGTCGGTCAACTGGTGGGCCGGCGTCGCTCCGGTGACTGGCGCAATCCATAACTGCTTGCGGGCTGCCCAGACGGCAAATTGTCCGTCCGGCGAAAGCTCGATGTCTTCGCATTCTTCCTGGCCGCAACCCATTTCACCCAACATGCGAGGCACGCCCGTATCTACATCGACAGCCCAGACCTGCTGCTTTCGCGACGACACTCCGCTCGTGGGATCGGCGACTCGTCCATTTTCGTTGGTCTCGCTGCCAAGGACGTACACCAGGGTTCTTCCGTCCGGCGTAATGCGCAGGCTGGCGATGGGTATACCGTCGTCGCTGCCGTAGTGCGTTACCTGCCGGGCGGCGAAGTTGGGCGCGTCCGCCACCCAAAGATTGCGAACTCCTTTCGCATTGAATACCCAGGCCACTCTGCCGCTGTGAGTCGCGGCAACAAGGTTCGAGGGGAAAGGCGAACTCATCACCTGCTCGAGCGTGAAGTTCGCAGCAGCGGCCGCAAAGGGAGAGAGCAGTAGGACCAAAAGAGACGCAATGAATGTACGACGCAGGAAAGCAGGCGCTCGAAATATCCGCATAAGAAAGAGAGCCTACTCGGTTGATTTGCAATTTGCCAAGCCCTCATCGTCTTAAATGTGGGCGCGAGCGTCCTCCCTCGTGCGATCACGGAAAGTCAACCGCCAGAGGCGATGCACGCCAGATCCGTCGGGACTGAAGTCCATCAGGATGGCGCCGGCGCTGGGGCTTGGTTGCGGTTATGTTTCGTCGTGTCTTGCGTCAGCGCCTGGTCCGAACCGCGCCTATCGTGAAATCGCGGCACCCTCTATAATGCTCAGTCCGCTCGAAATGGTTGCTCCGATGACTCTCTTCCCGACGGAGGAAATGAATGCGCGCTGGCGTCCGGCTCGTCCTGCTGGTACTTTCCTGTTTTCTGCTTCTGGCCACAACTCCCGACAATGAACAGCCGCTTGGCGGATATTCTTCCGCCTCATCTCGTACCGAGCGCGATTGGGAAGCAAAATTCCGCGCCATCCCGGAACCACAGAACGAGCGCGACTACATGCAGCGGCTCAGCGCCCGCCCGCACCACGTTGGCTCGCCCTACGACAAGGACAACGCGGAGTGGATGCTGGCCAAATTCAAGGAGTGGGGCCTGGACGCGAGCATTGAAAGTTTTGATGTTCTGTTTCCGACTCCAAAAGCGCGCGTCGTGGAGTTGCTGGAGCCAACCCATTTCACCGCCAAGCTGCAGGAGCCCGCGCTGGCCGTCGATCCCACGTCGAACCAGCAAGCGGAACAGCTTCCCACCTACAACGCCTATTCCGCGGACGGCGACGTGACCGCGCCGCTGGTCTATGTCAACTACGGTATTCCTGACGATTACGAGAAGCTTGAGCGGATGGGGGTTTCGGTGAAGGGCGCGATCGTCATCGCACGCTACGGAAATTCATGGCGCGGAATCAAGCCCAAGGTCGCCGCCGAGCATGGCGCAGTCGGATGCCTTATTTATTCCGATCCGGCCGACGACGGCTACGTTCAGGGCGACGTCTTTCCTAACGGCGCCTGGCGTCCGCGCGATGGGGTGCAACGCGGCAGCGTCATGGATATGCCAATCTATCCTGGCGACCCTCTAACGCCGGGAGTGGGAGCCACCAAGGGCGCAAAACGCCTCGAACTGAAAGAAGTGAAAACCTTCACTAAAATTCCGGTGCTCCCCATCTCCTATGCTGACGCCCAGCCGCTGCTGGCGGCATTAAAAGGTGAAGTTGTCCCGGACGACTGGCGCGGTTCCCTTCCCCAGACTTATCACGCCGGGCCCGGACCGGCGAAAGTTCACCTCAAAGTACAAGCGAACTGGGACATCAAGCCCATTTACGACGTCATCGTGAAGATTCCCGGCTCCACCAGCCCGGATGAATGGGTTGTGCGCGGCAATCATCATGACGCCTGGGTGAACGGCGCCGAAGATCCCATCTCGGGAGCGGTAGCCTTGATGGAGGAAATGCGGGGGTTTGCTGCGCTGCTCAAGCAGGGATGGAAACCTAAACGCACCATCATCTATTGC
>Ga0210384_10007786_pt1 | contig 11264 bp, 7 predicted proteins | sample IncBWH2MmetaG_FD_160574 | JGI IMG/M metagenome (GOLD analysis project Ga0210384, IMG submission 160574) | Forest soil microbial communities from Barre Woods Harvard Forest LTER site, Petersham, Massachusetts, United States - Inc-BW-H-2-M | ecosystem: Environmental > Terrestrial > Soil >...
TAGCGGCTCGCCGTCCGCACGCCAGAGCGTCCCCGTTCCGTTCCACACCGCCGGCTCGAACAGAAACGTATGGGTCATGGGTGCATTATGGCGCGCAGGGCCGGTTTCGGGGTACGTTGCAGAGCAGCGACAGCGGGGACGCTCTTATGTTGACCGAACGCATCTGGTCGGGAAATTCCTTGCGCAACTTTCACTTTCTCATCGCCTGCCCGGAGAGCGGCGAAGCTCTGGCGGTCGACCCGCTCGAGTGGCAGCTGTGCCTGGAGGCAGCGCGCCGGCGGGGCTGGCAGATCACGCAGATCCTCAACACGCACGAGCACACCGATCACACCGGCGGCAATGCCGGGCTCAAGGCCGCGACCGGCGCGAAGGTCGCAGCGCACGCCGCAGCCGCGGCACGCATCGGCGGGGTGGACCGCGGTCTCTCCGCGGGCGATGTCATCCGCGTCGGGCGTACGGTCGAGCTCGAATGCCTCGACACGCCCGGGCACACCATGGCGCACATCTGCCTGCTGTCGCACAGCGAACCGCCGGCGCTGTTCTGCGGCGATACGCTGTTCAATGCCGGCGCGGGCAACTGCCACAACGGCGGGCACCCGGAAGCGCTCTACCAGACCTTCGTCACGCAGCTGGCGCGCCTGCCGGATGAGACGCGCGTGTACCCCGGACATGAGTACCTGGCGCGCAACCTCGAGTTCACGCTCGATCGCGAGCCGGGGAACGCGGACGCCACCGATCTGCTCGCGCAGGCACGCCACCATGACCCGGCGCAGGCGGTGGTGACCACGCTCGGCCGCGAAAAGCGCATCAACACTTTCTTCCGGTTGCAGAACCCACAGGTGATCGCGCGGCTGCGGGAGAAGTTCCCGGAGATCGGCGAGCAGCCGGATGCGGAGACCGTGTTCGTGAAGCTGCGCGAGCTGCGCAACCGTTGGTAGGGGCAGGGCGCGGCCAGCTCGTTTCCGAGCCCTACTTCAGGTATTTCCCCATCCAGTCGAGGTAGCGCCGGTAGCGGTCGACCAGGAAGCTCGGTCGCTCGAGGTCGTGATACTCGCCCGGATACACGATGAGCTGGGTGGGAATGCCGAGTGTGCGTAATGCCTGGTACATCTGCTCGCCGCCGATGATCGGGACGTTGAAGTCCTTCTCCCCGCCCATGAACAGCGTGGGTGTGCGGATCCGATCGGCATGAAAGAAGGGATAGGAGACCTTGATCCACAGCGGCGTATCCCGCCAGGGCGGCCCAAGCTCGGCGTTGTACTGCACCACGTACTCATCGACCCCGTAGGTGGAGAGCTGATTGCCGCTGCCCGCGCCGCTGATCGCGGCGCGGAAGCGGGCATCGCTCGCGATCACGTAGTCGGTCAGCAATCCACCGTAGCTCCAGCCGCCGATCCCTAAGCGCGCCGGATCGGCGAGGCCCTGCCGGATGGCGTAGTCGACGCCCGCGAGCAGGTCCTCGACCTCCTTGTGGCCCCAGTCGGCGCTGATGCTGCGGGCGAATTGCGCGCCGCGGCCGGTGCCGCCGCGATAGTTGATCGCCAGCACGACGTAGCCGTGCGTGGCGAACAGCTGCCGCTCGAGGGGCGGCCCGTAGCTGTGCAGGTCGAGCGAGTGGTCGTCCTGGCCATTGGGTCCGCCGTGGATCCACACGATCGTCGGGTAGCGCCGTCCTGCCACATAGTCCGCAGGCTTCACGATCTGTCCGTGGATCTGTGTTCCATCGCGGCTTGCGAACGAGATGTCCTCCACGGACCCGAGCGAGAGCTCCGCGAACAGCGCCTGGTTGTGCGCGCTCAGGGAGCGCAGCTTCGCCCCCTCGAGGGCGAATACCTCCACCGGCGCCTGATCGCTCGACACCAGCACGGCGGTATGGCCCGCCGCCGCCGCGAGCTCGTGCACCACCATGCGAGCGCCGAGGCGCGCGATCGCCCCCGTGTCGAGCGCAACCTCGGCCGGGTACTGGAATCCGTCGTCCTCCACGGCGAACTGTAGCGAGCGGCCGCCGGCGGTGAATCTCGGCGAGATCACCGCGCGGTCGAGGCGCGCGGTCAGCTCGCGCACGCGGCCGGAAGGCACTTCCGCCACGGCCAGGGTGTCGGTCATGTAGGCGTTGTATTTCAGCTCCTCGCCGTGCAGGAAGGCGATGAGCCTGCCATCCGGGCTCCATTCGAGCCGCTGGTGATTCGGCGACCAGGTCGAGAGCAGCCGGCGCGGCGCCGCGCCGCTGGCGGCGGCCAGGAGATAGATCTCGTCGACGCCGGCATCGCGCGGGCCGCCGATCCGGTGGCCGACGTAGGCAATCTGGCTCCCGTCGGGCGAGAAGGCCGGCAGCGAGTCCTCGCGCTGCGGATCATCGGCGAGCGCCTCGCACGCGCCGCCGCCGGCATCGAGCAGATACAGGTGCGTGCGCGCCTCGGCGGTGAGGTAACCGTGTCGGTCCGCCTTGAACTGGTAGGCGTCGATGACTTTCGGGTGCGGCGAGGTGGTGTCCTCGCTCGCGTGCATCACGAGCACCAGGTGCCGCGCGTCGGGCGACCAGGCGTAGCTCGTGACCTCGCCGGTGCAATGACTCAGCTGGCGCGGCTCCCCGCCGCGCCGGTCGAGAACCCACAGCTGCTTCGTCTCGCCCGCAGGTCGCGTCGACAGGAAGCTGACGTAGCGCCCGTCGGGGCTGAAGCGCGGGTCGCTCACGCTTTCTCCCCGCGTGAGCTGCACGCTCTGCTGGCCCTTCCAGTCGGCGAGCCACAGTGCGCCGCGACTCTCATCGGGCTCCTTCTCGTAGCTCGTCACGAGGTAGACGACGGCGGCACCGTCGGGAGCAATCTCGAGATCCGACACCGCCTGGAAGCGAGACCAGTCGGCAGGATCCAGGGCGCGTCCCGCCTGCGAAGCGAGCGGCGCCGCGCAGATAATCAGGGCAAAGGGAATCGGCAGCAGGCGTTTCACGTGCATGATCTTTCCGCGTTGTATCCCCGCAGCGGACGGTGCGCGGTCCGGAAAGTGTAGCCTGAGATCCCGCCGGCGGGGCAAACTGCGCTTGCCGGCACGTTCCGGAAACCATGAAAACGTCGAACGCACCTGCCGCATTCGAGGAGAGCCGCCGCCAGGCGCACGCCATCCTGCGCGCCGGCCGGGCCGCGACCGCGGAACGCATGCTGCGTGCACTTGCGGCTCAGTGCCCGGGCGAGGTGAACTGCCAGTGGCTCCTGGGCGTCGCGCTGTTGGATCAGGGCAAGGTCCCGGAAAGCGTTTCCAGCCTGGAAGGCCTGCTCGCGCGCGCCCCCGATTTCGCGAGCGCGCGGGTGGATCTGGCCCGTGCCTACCGCCGCGCCGGCCGCGCCGCGCAGGCGCGCGAAGAAGTGCGGCGGGTGCTGCAGAAGGAGCCGCACCATCATCGCGCCTGGCTCGCGTACGGCGACGCGCTCGTCGAGCTCGGGCAGTACGATGACGCGCGCATTGCCTTCGAGCGCGCCCGCCTCCTCGATCCGCAGCGAGCGCGGATCGAGGAAGCCACCGCTGCGCTCGCCTGCGACGACCGCAGGAAGGCCGAAAGCATCCTGCGCGCGATTCTGCAGGAGGATCCGAGTCATGCAGCGGCGTTGTGCGGGCTGGCTGCGGTCTCACTCGCCGCCGACAGGGCACATGATGCCGAGCGACTGCTGCGCCATGCCCTGAAGCAGACCGAGTACCTGCCGCTGGCATACCGCGGACTTGCGCCGGCGCTGATGGCGTTGGGACGACTCGAGGAGGCAGATGCCGTCACGCGCCACCTGCGGCAGATCGAGCCCGAGAGCCCGCAGAGCTGGGTCACGACCGCCGGCGTCGCGACGCGGCTGATGCGACAGGAGCAGGCGCTCGAAGCCTATGAGCGGGCTGCCCGTCTGAAGCCCGAAGAAGTGGGGCTGCGCATGTCCGTTGGACACGTGCAGAAGACCCTCGGCCGCCGCTCCGACAGCGAGGCTTCCTACAAAGCCGCGCTGCAGATGGATCCGGGCCGGGCCGAGGCGTGGTGGAGTCTTGCGGACCTGAAGAACTATTTCTTCAGCGACGCCGAAGTCGCGAGCATGCAGCGGCTGCTCGCGAGCGATGCGCGCGAGCGCACCACTGAGGCGCAGCTGAATTTCGCGCTGGGCAAGGCTTTCGAGCAGCGCCGGCTGTATACGCAATCGTTCGCCTGCTATGCCCGGGGCAACGCGCTGCGGCGCCGCGACGCGCCGTTCGACATCGAGGGCTTCGAGCGCCGCAGCGCGCGCATCCGCGCGTTCTTCGATGCGGCGTTCTTTGCCGTGCGCCCCGGCAGTGGCGACGCGAGCGCTGCACCGATCTTCATCGTCGGACTGCCGCGCTCGGGCTCCACCCTGCTCGAGCAGATCCTCGCCAGCCACTCGCGCGTGGAAGGCACCATGGAGCTGCCGAATATCCTCAACATCGTCAGCCAGTTCGATGATATGGCCGCGGGCCGCGACGCCTACCCCGAGTCAGTCGCCGCGGCGGCGGCCGCACAGCTGTGCGCACTCGGCAAGCGTTATCTCGAGGAGACGGCGTCCCTGCGTTCGGGGCGCGCGCACTTCACCGACAAGTTGCCGAACAACTTCAGTCACGTCGGACTGATCCACGCGATCCTGCCGAACGCGACGGTGATCGATGCACGGCGCCACCCGATGGATGCGTGCTTCAGCACTTTCAGGCAGCACTTCGCCGAGGGGCAGACCTTCAGCTACGACCTTGAGGACCTTGGGCGCTACTATCGCTGCTACCTGTCCCTCATGGACCACTGGGACGCGGTGCTGCCGGGCAAGGTGCTGCACGTCCAGTACGAGCAGCTGGTGCGTGATCCGGAAGCGAGTATCCGCCGCCTGCTCGAGCATTGCCGGCTGCCTTTCGAGCCCGCCTGCCTCAGCTTCCACGAGACGCAACGCTCGGTGCGCACCGCGAGCGCCGAGCAGGTGCGGCAACCGATCTACACCACCGGCGTAGGCTACTGGCGCCACTTCGAGAAGGAGCTCGAGCCGCTGCGCGCGGCGCTCGGCGACAGCCTCGAGCGGTTCGCGCACCTGGGCTGAACCGGCTCCGAGCATTGACGACCCGTGAGCGCACAAAGGATGATCGGGAGTGCGCCAGGCGGCGGCCGAGCGCGCGACTCACCAAGAAACGCTGTCAGGGGGTTCTGATGGGTTCAAGTAGCCGGAAGGGTGCGGCCCGTTCCGTTCGCGCAGCGTCCGCGCCGGTCCGGCGTGGCACCGGCTCGAAGATCGGCCTGGCGGTAGCCGCGGCACTCGCCACGGCCGCCGCGCCCCGGGCGCCCGCGCTGGACGCGGTGACGGCCGCGGAGGCCTCGGGCGGCGGGCCGCTGCAGGAAGTCGTGGTCACGGCACGCAAGCGTGAGGAGAACCTGCAGGAGGTTCCCATAAGCATCAACGTATTTACGCAGAGGGATCTGCAGAACCTCGCCATCAACAGCATCGATGACTACGCGCAGAAGGTCCCCTCCATTTCCTTCATCAGCACAGGGCCGGGAACGCAGCTGTTCGTCATGCGCGGTGTCTCCGACGGCAGTAACCCCAACTACGCGAACACCTCCTCGACGGGCTTCTTCGTCGACGACATGTCGATGAGCGATAGCGGCTCACAGCCGGACCTGCACCTCTACGACATCGAGCGCATCGAGGTGCTGAACGGCCCGCAGGGCACGACGTTCGGCGCGGGGTCCATGTCGGGCGCGATCCGCTATATCACCAACAAGCCCGACGTGCATGCCTTCAGTGCCGGCGTCGACTTCGACGGCGGCAAGATCCACGGGGGCCAGAACAACCAGACCTACGAGGGGTTCATCAATGTCCCCATCGTTGAGGGGGTTCTCGGCTTGCGCGCCTCGGCCTTCAGCGACTCCCATGGCGGTTTCATCAACAACCAGCTGACGACCCGCACCTGGGTCAACGGCACCGTCTCCGACAATGCGCTGTGGGCGCGCAACAATTACAACCGCGAGCACGTCGAAGGCGGCCGCGCGGCGTTGAAAGTGGTGCTGGGTGATCGCTGGAGCGCCTTGCTCACCTACGGCTTCCAGCGCCAGCACACGCTCGGGGCCTGGGACGAGGATCCCACGCTCCCTCCCCGCACGGTGGCGCGCTTCGGTCCGGAGCTCAATGACTTTCAGACCAAGATGCTCGACTTTCACGTGGACGGCGACGTCGGCATCGGCGATCTGGTGTTCGCGAGCACCTACTGGTCGCAGCCCCGGCGCCAGTGGAACGAGTACTCGCAGTACGAGGAGCGCTTCAACGCCGGCGCCAAGACCAACCCTCCTTCAGGCTTCCCCGGCACCCAGGAGGGGTTCACCTGCCTGGACGACCCCTACTTCGGTGGTGCTTACAGCGGCTGCAAGCCGCCGACGCAGTTTTACTCCTACAACATCAACCCGCAGCGCTGGTCGGACGAGGTGCGGCTCGCGTCCAAGCCCGGCGGACGCTTTCACTGGCTCGCGGGTCTGTACTGGGAGAAGACCAGGGACAAGAACTACAACAATACCTACTACATGCCGGGACTGCAGTACCAGGGCGTTGCGTTTCAGTCCTACCTCTCCTATTACGGCCTCACCCAGCCGACGCTGCCGCCCGGAGTCTGGTACGCGTACACGGAGACCTCCAACTACTGGCAGACCACCGAGTTCGCGAATATCAGTTTCGACCTCACCGACAAACTCAGCGTCGAAGCGGGCGGGGTGCACTTTCACTCCAGGTTTGATTACTACACCCCCTACGCCCAGTTCGCTTACTACAACTCGGGCCCGAGCTACTACGCGGGCTCCTCGAGCAAGTGGAACAGCAGGCTGGGCGCGAACTACAAGGTCACCGACAAGGTCATGGTGTACGCCGATTTCGCGCAGGGCTTCCGCGACGGCGGCACCAATGCCGGCGATCCGCAAAGCTGCTACAACAGCGGGGTCCCCTATACCTACGTGCCCGACACGCTCAACAACTATGAGATCGGCTGGAAGACGACGAGCCTGCAGGGTCGCCTGCTGTGGAACGGCGCGACCTACTTCATGGACTGGAAGCAGCTGCAGACGCTCGTCTACAACCCGCTGGTTTGCCCCTCCTCCAGCTACAACATCAACGTGGGCGATGCGCGCATCTACGGCGTGGAATCGAACATCGACTACCGGATCAGCGACAACTGGTCGCTCCAGGCTGCCGGCAACTACACCGACTCGCACATCATTTCCACGGTCAACCCGAACTACCAGACGTACGTCGGCGAACGCCTGCCGTTTGCTCCTTACTTCAGCTGGAGCTGGAACGCGCGCTACGAGCATCCGCTGGGCAGGGACCTGCGCGGCTACGCGCAGTTCGACGTGGCCCACAAGGGTGACATGTGGAACGGTCTCAATCCCCAGGACAAGAACACCGGGCTGCCGCGCATCCTGCAGCCGGCCTACACGATCATGAATCTGCGCTTCGGCTTCAGTTCCGCGGGCGGCAACTGGCTCGCGGAGCTTTACGTCGACAACCTCGCGGACAAGAACGCGATCGTCTACAGCAACACCGGTAACTTCGACCTGCGGCTGACCACTAATGAGCCGCGCGTTTTCGGCCTGCGTGTCAACTATCGCTGGGGCAAGAACACCGGGGGCGCAGAGTGATGCGCGGCACAGCCGACCGCGCTGCAGCCGTCCACGCTGCAGCGCCGCGACGCCTCCTGCGCGGGAACGGCGGGGTTGCGCCTGCGTAGTTTCCAGGGTTGCCGGCCGCCGCCCGCGGTTGCAGCATAGGCTTCCGCGCGCCCTGGGGCGCCGAGTAACAAGGAGAGACCATGCGCATCGCTCTTCAGGTGCTGTCGGCCTGCCTGCTGGTGACCGCGATCCCGGCGGCCTGGGCGAACGGCGGCGGCGGAATGTCCATGCCGTCGATGCCCGCCACCCCGCGCACCGAAACGCCGCAGCAGAAGGCGCGCGATGCCTACAACGACGGCGTGCGCTACGTGAAGAAGGCCGACAAGGCGCAGAGCGCTTCCCTCGAGGCGCACGAGCTCTACGGCAAGGCGCTCGCCAGATTCAAGGAGGCCGTGGAACTCGATGCGACGCTGCACGAAGCCTGGAACTACGTCGGCTACACCAGCCGCAAGCTCGGCAACTATGAGGACGCGCTCGCCGCCTACGGCAAGGCGCTGTCGCTCAAGCCGGGCTACGCGGATGCGCTCGAATACCGCGGCGAAGCGTACCTGGGGATGAGCCGCATCCCCGATGCGCAGCAGGCCTACCTCGACCTGTACGCCGGCAACCGCGCGCTCGCCGGCAAGCTCCTCACGGCCATGAAGAACTGGGTCGCGGCCCAGCGCGCCAACTCCACCGGCAATACCAGCGTGAATCTCGACGACGTCGACAAGTGGATCCAGGAGCGGGGACAGATCGCAGGTCAGACCGCCGCGCTGACACGCGCGGGCACGACCGCCAGCTGGCGCTGAGCCCGCTCGCGCAGCGAGCCGACGCAGCGCGCCCTCAGCGCGCCCGGCCCCGGCTGCGCGTCCGCGCAGGCGCGGAACTGCTCCTCGCCGCAGCGCTCGCATTCCCGGGGATCATGGGGGCAGCACCTGTGGCGCGGACCGCGCCCGCACAGGTCACAACGACAGCGCTGAGCATCGCGGCGGCGCCCCCCTGGACCTGGCATTTGCCGCGCGGGTTTCCGACCCCCGCAGTGCCTCCCGACAATCCGATGTCAGATGCCAAAGTCGCGCTCGGCGAGCGGCTGTTCTTCGAGCCGCGGCTGTCGGTGAGCGGGCGCTACAGCTGCGCGAGCTGCCACGATCCGGCGCGTTCCTTTTCCGACGGACGCGCCGTTGCTGTCGGTGCCACCGGCGAGGCGCTGCCGCACAACGCCCTGGCGCTGGTGAACGTCGCCTACAACGTGAGTTTCGGGTGGGAGAAGCCGCAGGTGCGCTCGCTCGAGGCTCAGATGCTCGAGCCGCTGTTGAATGAGCATCCGGTGGAACTGGGGCTTGCGGGCCGCGAGGCCTCGGTGTGCGCGCAGCTCGTTGCGGACGCCGGGTACGCCGCCGCCTTTGCGGCCGCCTTCCCGCGAGAGAACCGGCCCACTGCCGGCACTGCCGGAACCGGGGCCGGCGCGGGCGCAGCAGGCTCGGAGGGCACGGCAGGCGCCGACGGCGCAGGCGCGGTGAGCTTCGAAAACCTGGTCAAGGCGATCGCGGCGTTCGAGCGCACGCTGATCTCCGGCCGCTCGCCTTTCGACCGCTACGTGTTCGACGGCGAGCACGCTGCGCTCAGCGATGAGGCCAAGCGCGGCATGGCGTTGTTCTTCTCCCCGGCGGTCGGGTGCGCGAAATGCCATTCCGGCTTCAACTTCTCCGGCAACTGGCGTGATGCCCAGGGAGACACGGGCCGGGCGAGCTTTGCGCGCAACGGCACGAGCGAGCATCCCATGCGCGTGCCGACGCTGCGCAACGTGGCGCTCACCGCGCCCTACATGCACGACGGCCGCTTCGCCACACTCGCCGCGGTGCTCGAGCATTACTCGCGGCTCGCCACCCGCGCGCGCAGCGCGCGCGCTGAGTCCCTCGATCCGCGCCTGCCGAGCCGGGCTCTCACCGACAGCGAGCGCGCCGAGCTGAGTGCCTTTCTCGGCAGTCTCACCGATCAGGCCTTCGTCGAGCATTTCGCGGTACGCTTGCGCTGATGCCTTCCTCTTTCTACAAGCGCTGCTTCCAGATCGCGACCGCGGCGGTCCTCGCGTATGGGCTCTACGAGATTCTCTCGCCGCTGCGCAGTATGCTCGGCTGGGCGGTGGTGCTCGCCTTCATCCTGCACCCGCTGCACGAGCGCCTCGCGCGGCGCCTGAAAGGCCGGCGCGCGCTGTCGGCGGGCATCCTCACCGCGCTCACGCCGTTCTTCGTGCTCGCGCCGCTGTCGGTGCTCGGAGTGGTGTTCGCAGGCCAGGTCACGCGCCTCATCACCTACCTGCGCGGGGTTGCCTTTCCCTCCTACGCCGAGCTCATCGATCGCCTCTCGCAGTATCCACTGATCGGCCGCGCGGTGGGGTGGGTGCGCGAGAACGCCGCGGTCAGCGCTGCGGACGTGCAGGGCTGGGTCACCGACAACCTGCAAACGGTGCTGAAGTCCGCCGCCACCATGGGCGGCAGCGTCGCCCTGGGCATCTTCGGCACGCTGGTGGGCTTCTTCATGATGCTCTTCATGCTGTACTTCTTCCTCCGGGACGGGCCCCGGATGATCGAGGGGCTCACGCGCGTGATCCCGGCCGAGCGCGGCCGGCGCGCGCAGCTCCTGAAGTACCTCGGCGACGTGACGCGCGCGGTGGTGTTCGGCTCCGCGACGACCGCGCTCGCCCAGGGCATTTTCGTCGGGGTCGGCTTCGCGATCGTGGGGCTGCCCTCGCCGGTGGTGTTCGGCGTGCTGGCGATGATCGCAGCCTTCCTGCCGGCGGGAGCTGCGGTGGTGCTGATTCCCGCGGTGGTAGTGCTCGCCTTCAGCGGACGCTGGGGAGCGGCGATCTTCCTCGCCTGCTGGACCGGGGCGCTGTCGATCCTCGAGAACATTCTGCGCCCGCTCCTCACGGCGCACCAAGCCGAGGTGTCGCCGCTCGCCATCTTCGTGGGCGCGATCGGCGGGGTCGCCGCCTTCGGGGTGCTGGGGCTCATCATCGGACCGGTGTTACTGAGCTTCGCCGTAGCGCTGGTGCGTTTCGCGGCGCAGGAGAAGCGCGGGACGGACGGCTGAGGCCAGGCCTCAAGTCTCTGGGCCCATCCCGTATAGAATGCGCCCCCCATGGATCTGTCCCCGATCCTCAACCCGCTGAACGACGCGCAGCGCGCCGCCGTCACCGCACCGGTGGGGCCGGTACTGGTGCTCGCCGGCGCGGGCAGCGGCAAGACACGCGTGCTGACGCACCGCATCGCCTGGGCGATCCAGGCGCTCGGGGCGTCCCCGCAGGGAATCCTGGCCGTGACCTTCACCAACAAGGCGGCCGGCGAGATGCGTGCGCGGGTCGAGCAGCTGCTCGGCGTGCCGGGCGCGCCGCTGTGGATCGGCACCTTTCACGGCATCGCGCACCGGCTGCTGCGCATGCACTGGCGCGAGGCGCAGCTGGCGCAGGGGTTCCAGATCCTCGATTCCGAGGATCAGCAGCGCCTGATCAGGAAGGTGCTCAAGGCCTCCGGACTCGATGAGACGCGCTGGGTGCCGCGCGAGGTGCAGTGGTTCATCAACTCCAACAAGGACGAAGGCCGCCGGC
>Ga0210384_10007787_pt1 | contig 11263 bp, 8 predicted proteins | sample IncBWH2MmetaG_FD_160574 | JGI IMG/M metagenome (GOLD analysis project Ga0210384, IMG submission 160574) | Forest soil microbial communities from Barre Woods Harvard Forest LTER site, Petersham, Massachusetts, United States - Inc-BW-H-2-M | ecosystem: Environmental > Terrestrial > Soil >...
TTCCTGAATGGTGTGTGTTTCCGAATTTTCATTCGGATAGATATATCACGTAAGACATCTTCTCCACAAACGAACTATTTCTATTGCACAGCACATGTCGAGGGACCCGCCGAACACCTCACCAGGAAGCTGGCAGGAAAAGCCAGTTTCCGATAATCCCGTTTCTCAGATGGGATGAGAAGGCCGGTCTCCGGCGGGATGCGATACGCTCCCAACGATTGACGCGCTCAAGACGCAATGGAAAGGAGACCGGCTATGAAGAAGATTAGCACTGTGAAGCCGTAGGAACCGTGGCGTAGAATTGGGTACGAAGAGCCGAGCTCAACCGCCGAGTCCAGGTGACTGCGACTAAGTCCTGGGGCCCAACTCCCACAGAAACGGTGGGAACAGAGGTCGATTATCAGGTAGCAGCACCTACTGGGTCGAAAAAACTAAGACTGAGTACAGAGGGCTTAACCCGATCCCCTTGTTTTTCATGCGGTTTCGCGGGCCGAAGGCCCTAAAGGACTGAAACGAGAACACCCACCAGGCATCGAGCGAATATCGCTCACCAAAGAGTGCGGATGGAAGGATGGCGACAAAGGCGGCTCGGTTCTAAGGAAGACCACTCGACCACCAAAGGCAACTACAAAAGCGACTTGACACTAACCGGCCTTCTCATGGAAGGACCTATCCTGGTGAACAACGGATAGGATCGTCAGCTCGAGTTTTTGCCCCAGTTCCAGTGCGGGCGTCTACCTCACGAATAGCGCGATGTTCTTGCCAGTTTCGATTTCAACGCGATCATATGCCCGATGAGCTCTACCGCCATCACGGCACGCGCGTGACAACTCGGGAAACAGTGCCTCCCTACAAAAAGAGGCTGGCCAATTCGCCAGCCCCTTGGTACTTCATGTTCGGTCCGGGTCTCTTCAGCGAGCCCCTGCTGCGGCTGCCAAGGCCGGCGCTCCCACATTTACCTTGATCTGCTTTGGCTTCGCTTCCTCACGCTTCGGGATGCTCAAGGTCAACACACCGTTTTTATACTCGGCCTTGATCGCATCTGAATTCACGGTGTTCGCCAGCGAGAAGCTTCGGCTGAAGGAGCCATAGGCGCGTTCGATGCGCAGATAGTTCTCCTCCTTCACGTTCTTCTCAAAATTGCGTTCTCCGCGGATCGTGAGGATATTGTTCTGTATCTGGATGTCCAGATCCTTCGGATCCACATCCGGCAGGTCTGCTTTAACAACCAATTCATGCTCGGTCTCGAAAATATCGACGGCTGGCGCCCACGCTGTCAGGTTCGATTCTTCGCCCGTCCGCTCCAGCACATCCGCAAACACTCTATTGATCTGTTCCCGTAGAGCACTAGGCTCCCAGCGATTCGTTATTCTCATCTTGTTCCTCCATTTTATTACTCACGCCTGGTGGAGTTACGCTCCTACGCATGGCGTAGCACACTTACATGTCTACACCCCAACGGCCAGTTAGATTCCGAATACCGTAGCGTCATATCCGGTCTGCAGGATGTATGTCTTGGGGCACAGGAACCGTCGCCCGTGGCGGGCGCGGCGGAAGGTGTGTGACTAGACGCATAGAGTATACACCCGTTCGCCATCGGTTGACCGATCGGCGGGACTCAATTCAGCTACCGGAAGGGTGACTCGTGATTCGCAGCCAACTCCTGAGAAGTCGTGCCGGCTCAACCGGTCGATGCAACACCCTATAACCAGTTGATCTGACAGTACTTCTCATCGAGAATCAATCAGTACGGCAGTATTCAATCAGAACCTAAACAGGGCTTTTGTTTTGTTTGATATCGACGCCGGCTAACAAAATCAGCTTCTTAGGCTCCTACAAGAAGGCTTTGACCAGGTGTTGCAACGACCCATTGAGACCACCCGTTGAGACCGCCCGTCTTATCGGAATGTGGCTTTTCGACACTGATTGAATGTCCGATTTCAAGTTAGGTGCGCGACCTCGTAGGAAAACCCCGCCAGCCCTGCTTCCTGGATAACACGATACATACGCTGTGAAATAAGGATTAAGGGTGATGGCCTCAGAAGATTTCGACCGGGACCAAACAGATCGCTCGTGGTTGCAATATCCGACCCATCCCAAGCATCTCTATGGACGTAAATTTCTGAGAGAAAGTTCGTTACCATTGCATGTCCGAGAGAGCAGCGCCAACTGACTCCCGTTGGACTAAACGGGTCTCTGCCAAGTTTGGTTTTCTCTGCCAATGCCCCCGCCTTGCCACTGACTATTAACTGATGCCATTCGCTGGATTGCTTTATGGGATTCTTGAATTCGAAAATCGGTCTGAACTCTGCACCGGTCAAACTGTTTTCCGCGAAGGCCCGAACGAACTTTGAAGATACAATCCATTCGATCCAAGCGATGGTCTCAGATATATCCTTGCGCTGGGGGACTCGACGAAGGTCGAGGATCAGATCCGACATTTGGCGGCACCAGTTGCACTCTTTGCAAAGAGTCTCATAGACAGTCCCGCATTCCTCCCCGCACGGCTCGAAGTGTGAAGAAATTGTGAGCCGCAAAACTTCCGCATGCTGCAATTCTGCCTTCGTATATTTCCGAAGGTGCCATCCTATCGTGAATTTAGTGAACCCGTGCAGACCTTGTTTTCTTCTTGCGTCGATAAACTCGCGGATTTCCTCAAATTCGGGAGAGCCAGAGGGCACGCGCACTTCAACACACTCCGTTCCCTTGACAACCGTTCGTTCCACAAGTTTTGTCTTTTCTGGGAACCGAGACTTCAAAAATGCGACCAGCTCTCCTTGGTCTAATGTTTCGGAGGCCTGCACGTTTACATATTCCGTCATCTGTTGAGTTCCGTTTATGTTTCGCGTCCGGGCAAATATAGCTCGTGGCAATCTTCTGAGCCAAGTCCAGTGAAGTCCGCTTACCGGAATGTGGCTATTTGTCCCTAATCGGAGTTGATTCCCACATTTCGATAATCCAGGCGGAATGTGGCCCTAATCCAATGAGTGGGAATAAAGCCGCATTCCGCTTAGTAGCCCCTCTCAGTTTCTATCCGAACTCCCATGCGGAAGGCCCTTCCGAGAGTAGCTTCCATGGAGCCACTCATCCGGCCACGGTAACTAAATCTTCCCCAACGCCCCATATAAGATAGTCGCATTGATCTTGAGTTACCTCTCTGTCAGAATGCGAACAGTTTGGGATCACCTGATTGAGGACGTTCATGATCACAAGGCTCCCCCCGAGGCCTCTTCTGCTCGCACTTGTCGTTGCAATGACTGCCATCGCAACCTGCGCACATGCGCAGAGCACATCAGCACCCGCCATGATGCTTGTGGTAGATGAATCGCAAGCAGCGCGACGAATCGCGTCTGTTCATGAGGAAATTCGTGTTCGACCCGGTAACGTCGCACTCGCGTATCCTCTTTGGATTCCAGGCGAGCATGGACCGACCGGCCCCATTCAGGAATTCGCGGTGCTCCGAATACATTCCGGGAACGCACCCCTGACCTGGACGCGCGATCCCGAGGAAATCGCCACGGTGCACGTTGAAATTCCAGCCAACACCGATCGGATAACCGTCGACTTTGATACCCTGCTGGAAAACACGATCTCAGATCATCAACTCTTATTGGCATGGAATACCGTAGTGCTTTATCCGCGCGGCATTGACAAGCGCCAGTTAATGATCGAGCCATCGATCCTCTTGCCGTCAAACTGGCAACAAGGCAGCGCGCTCGTTGTTGCCAGCCAGACGAGCAACCGCGTAAATTTCGCGCCGGTTTCGCTTGAGCGTCTGATCGATTCACCGGTGCTTGCTGGGGAGTTCTTTCGGGTTGTCCCACTCACCTCGACTTGGCCCGCGGAACTCGACATTGCCGGGGAAAGCCAGCCCGCCGTCGACAAAGCGGATGACGCGCACGCATTCACTCTTTTCGGGAAACTGGTTGACCAAGATCGAGCCATGTTCGGCTTCCGACATTGGAAAACCCTGCATATCCTTGTGTCACAAAGTCAAGCTCGGCCCTTCGACGGGCTGGAACATGAGGATTCGCCGTACAATGCAGTTGGTGATGCCGCGCTTTCAAAGAAAGAGCAATTAGAAAAATTTGGCTGGCCGCTTTTCGCTCACGAGCAATCGCACTCCTGGGACGGCAAGTACCGGCGCCCGGCGGAGCTGTATTCAAAGCCTGACTATCAGGGCCCTGAACGGTCGTCTCTCCTTTGGGTGTATGAAGGCCTGAACGAGTATATCGGGATGCTGCTGGCCACCCGCGCCGGCTTCAATGACGCGGCCTACATGCGCGACTATATCGGACGGGTGGCCGCGGACTTTGCCATCGAGGCGGGCCGCATTTCTACCCCTCTGGTTGATACGGCCACGGAAAACTGGGTGCTGCGCACGCCCGATCCCGGGTGGTCCTCTATCCGCCGCGGACAGGATTACTACGACGAGGGCGCCCTGATCTGGCTGCGCGCCGATGTCCAAATCCGCGAACAAACGCATGGCCGCCTTTCGCTGGACGATTTCCTGCGCAGCTTCTTCGGCCAGCGCGACACGGACCCGATCGTCGCACCCTACACGCGGGAGGACGTCGAGGGGGCGCTGTCGGCGATCTGTCCGTTTGACTGGCACAACTTCTTCGAAACCCGCGTCTACCAAGTGAACAGCAAGCCGCCTACCGACGGTATTGAAGCTGCCGGCTGGCGCGTGGTGTACAACGCGACTCCCAATAACGAGCCTTTCTATAGTGAAATCCTTCCCATCAGTTATTTCGGTGAGTATTCCGTCGGCATGAATCTGAAGAAAGATGGCACGATCGTGGATGTCTTCCCTGGTACGCCCGCATATGACGCCGGTCTCGGGCCGCATATGACGCTAGTCGCGGTGGATGGCCACGTCTATTCCGACGATGCGTTGAACGAATCGATCGCGCATCCGCGAAACGGCAAGATCTCGCTCATCGTTCGCAACTTTGACTCTGTGGAATCCCACGAAATTCAATATGGCGACGGCGTCCGTTACCCGCATCTCGAGCGAATACCTGGAAGCCATGACTACTTAAGCGAGATATTAGAGCCACGTAGCTACAAAGAGCACTGACAATTACACCGGAACAACATGGTGCCTGACAAAGCGGGTTCCTTGGCAACTGGGAAGCCCACCCTTCCTACATTCCGATAAGCACGACTTATCAGCAGGTGGGACAGGCACGTTGGTGTCAGATTCTCAATTCGGACGAGCGACGCCCCGGGCACTCCCATGACACTGCCAAACTCGTAGCGGAGTTCGATTCAGTGGACTCAGCTAGAATACCTATGAGGGACCTTGCCAGGTACACTGTTCGAATCGTATTATAATTAGTTATTGGATTGGACGATCGGTTGAAAGCACAAAGGTTCAAGAGATTCATCGTTTGATGTCAGAATGCGGCACTCACTTTTTCCATCAGACGAATCACTACCGACATGGCTACATACCCTGCTATTGCTCCTCGTAGTATCACCGTTCTCAGCTTTCCTGCTTTGGCGTGGTGTCCACGCGGTCACCACTGCGCAAATGGAACCGTTGAGCGGACCTGATTTTGGAGAGTTCTTCTTTGGGGCTGCGGCTATACATGGGAAGGCAGCTAGAGTAGCTGGGGTCTCTCTCATCCTCCTTGGCTGCGCTTTTGTCGCACTCGCTTTTAATTACTCACGGCTGGCGCAAGGGAACAAAGTTCTGCGCCTACTCCCTTGGGTTTTGGTAGCGATGAGCGTAGCAATGTTGTTCTGGGTAGCGTCGCTCGCTTGAATGGTACGCCAAACCAATTCACTATTCATTATTCGTTTTGCCGAACGTGCAACTGCGCGCGCCCTTATGTGGAAACTTATTACTACCTGGAGGGCAAGCGCATAGTCGGCCAGATCGTTTTGCAGAGGGTTGAAGGCCCATTGGGATGGCGTTGCGCGACTTGCAGGCTTCCGTGTGGCGCTGATCTAGGACAAGCAAACTTCGACAACCGGTAGCCATCGGGCATGCCAGATCCTGAGAAACCTTTCTCGGGACTTGGCGACAAGCCGTATAATTCGGTGGCTGTTTTTGAGTAATCGGCCCAATCAAGATTCACAGTCCATGATGATATGAACTCGCTCACTCACCTTGTACAAGAACACGGTCTGGTCAAACTACCTTGCAGGCCGCCAAGAGTGGCTCAGTTTCAGCCACCGCTGGTTCTTACCCCGCGCGTTGCTTGACCCGTGTGGCCTGGCTGAATAGAGTAGCCGCTCAAGCGGCCTATTTGAGCGGGCGGGCGTTGCCTGAGTGAGCGCGGCGGACTGAATCAGAGGTCCGGTCTTCGGAGGGAATCATGCGAAAGCGTATGGTGTTTTTGGCAATTGTTCCGCTGATGGCGGCGCTGGCGTTTCAGATCGCCGCGTTTGCTCAAAATGAGCAGAATGAATCGAAGGCAACCTGGCCAGATCCGGTCTGGAATAAAGCTCCGATCGCGCCGGCGAACCGCAAACCCGCCCCAAAGCGAAATTTGACCGGCATGTGGGGGACGCTCGGGGCAGGCTCTGGAATTCAGGCCGGCGGCGTGCAATTGAAGCCGAACAACGGCAAGCCGGAAAACGCTCTCCCGTACACGCCGTACGGTCTGGAGCTGTACAAATCGCACAAGGCGCTCGAGGGCGCCGACGCGGTCCTGCTCCTGCAGACCAACGATCCCCGGAACAAGTGCGAGCCGTTGGGAATACCGCGCTACACTCACTACAACCTCCGGCTGACGCAGATCTTCCAGGACGATTACAAAGTGGCGATCCTGTATCACTACGATAACCGCTGGCGCATCATTTGGACCGACGGGAGGCCGTTGCCCAAAGTACTAGACGGCGCCGTCGAACTGGACGGACAGATCCGGGAACAGCGATTTTTCGGCTATTCCGTAGGCAAGTGGCTGGACGATTACACGTTCCAGGTCGATACGGTCGGAACGATGCCGGAAGATCGCGTCTGGCTTGATTCCACCGGCCGGCCCATCAGCGACCAGGTACACGTGACGGAAACCTTCCATCGGATCAGCGCCGATGAAATGGAATGGTCAGAGACGATCGACGATCCGAAGATTTACACTAAGCCGTGGGAAACCATGAAAATGCCCCTGCGGTTGCAGGATCCCCGCACCGATATTATGGAGTATTACTGCTCCCCCGTGGAGGCCGAGAATTACAACAAGCGTTTCGGCAGCGCCGCTAGCGCGAATGGAAAGTAAGCCGAACCCGGTTTCCGAGACCTTGATCGGCGGACCCACGGCTGGCCCGACACTTGCCAAATGGCCGGATGATTGGAGTATACTTGCGGCAATCGTCGGACGGCGGGCCGACACAGAGCCATCGTCAAGGTCAGGAGACCAATCACCCTGGAATATCGGCATTGACGGAACGGATGAGCAATGAGAAAAAAGTTTGTTGTCTTGGTGGTTCTCGTCATCGGACTGGCGATATCAGCGCCGTTATTGGCGCACCATGGCGCCGCCTCGTTTGACACCGGGAAGAAAGTGGTCCTCAAAGGGACCGTCAAGGAGTGGCTCTACTCCAATCCGCATTGCTTGTTGACCATTGATGTGAAAGGCGAAGACGGCAGGGTGACGGAGTGGATTGCCGAGACGCAGTCTCCCCTCGTGACGTACCCGGCCGGTTATCGCAAGAACTCTTTTAAGCCCGGCGATCAGGTGACGGTAAAGATTGAACCGGTCAAGAGCGGCCAGCCAGCGGGCCGCATCATCGCCGTATTGACGGCGGACGGTACCCAACTGGGTGATTCGAGCTCTCAGGCCGTCACGGGCGTTACGGAGTTGAAGTAACAGTCCGGAAATCCTGACCGATGGGCCGCCTGCCCGGGCGGCTCATGGATGACAGTGACGCGTGCTTTGAAGACCCGAGCGGAATTCCCATCTTCTTCCTTCTATCAACCACCCGTTGACACTGGCGCCTGATAAGTTCTCTCCAGAAACTCCCTGAGGTGGTGCTTTAGGCGGCGGGAGCCTGGACCAGTTGGAATCCGAGCTTGGCGGCTTTTTGTTTGAGATGCCTGATCTGTCGGGTACGCTGTTGAACTTCGTAGAACTGTGTTCCCCGGTCGACGTATTTGATTCCGTAACGGAGCATGCGATAGACCAGACGGGCTAGCTTGGCGGCCATGGCCTTGATCGCGACGGGGGTATCCAGCCTGGCTCGGAATCGACGGAACTGCGCTCCGAGATAGCTCTGACTCGTTCGCAGGTTGCTGGCCGCCAGCTTCAAAGCGACAGTGACCCGATTGGTGGTCGGCAGCCGACCTTTTCCAATGATTCTGTCTCCGCTGATGCGATTGTCTGGAGACAGCCGCAACCAGGAAACAAAATGGTCCTCGTCCTGCCATTTGATCATGTCCCATCCCGCTTCGCTCAGGATCGTAGCCGCGGTCATGACGTCGATGCCGTCGATCTGGGTTAGGTCTGTACCCGTCATGCGAAACAACTGCTGGCGCAAGTCGAACTTCGGTTTATTTCCCTTCCTCTTCTGTAGCCGATCCTTCCGCTTCTCTTCCGGCAGACTGGCCCCTTGGCTCCGATCCTCCAGTTGCCGGAGATACTGCTCGAGCTGGCGATCACACTCGGCCATCTGCTTCTGGCAGAACTCGTAACCCGCCTGTTCCTGCTTCAGCACAAACAACAGATCCTCTTGCCAGGTCCCCTCCAAGCTTTGCGCGATCTCCTTCTCGCTGGCCTTTACCCGTGGATCGCGAAATGCCGCTAGCTTCTGCGGATTGCGTTCGCCAGCCAGAATGGCCTGAATGATCGCTTGTCCGGTCACTCCGCTCACATCGCTCAACACATTGGCCACCTGGATATTCATCTGCGTCAACGTCTTCTGCATCCGTTGAATGTGTCGGCCCGCGCTCTCGATCAGATCCTTGCGCTGCCGCCAGTACGTCCGCATCCTGCGGATCTGCTGCGATGGCCGGAACGAATTTCGCAACAGCCCGTAGGTGTGCAGCTTCATCAGCCATTGGCACTCTTGCACATCGCTTTTGCGCCCCGGCAGATTCTTCGTCTCCCGTGCGTTCACCAGGTAGACTTCCAAACCCGCCTGCTCCAGAAGGTCGTACACCGGGATCCAGTACACGCCCGTGGACTGCATGGCGACGGTCCGAATTCCGCATCGCTTCAGCCAATCGGCCATGGTTCTCAGCTCGGCTGTCGTGCACCCGAAGTGCCGTACTGATTGGTTGTCTCGGTCCGGCGGCACCGCCACGTAGTGGGATTCGTTGCCGATGTCAATGCCGGCGGCGTCGGGATGTACCAACTGTAAAGTGAGGTCTGCTCTTTGGATCTTCCGTTCCATGTCCCGCCGTTGCTTGCGATTCATCTGGTGCCAATTGGGCTGGGTAGACTGGCCGGTGGCTTTTGGGGCTGGCTCCTTTGGCGTGGCTTTCATGGTAACCTCTCGGTGTTCAATTCAACGTGGCTCGGCCCGGTTGACGAAAACCGCTCAATCTCTCCATCGGGGTCGGGCCATTCTCCTTCTCAGGACAACGCCTGCCACCACCCACACAATCGTCAGTACCGGAGCCATGCTATAAATCGGGCAGAAACGCTCCATAGAACATTCGGCCTTAGCTGCCAAGCCATGTTGTGCCTCCGATGCTACGTCAGTTCACGGTCACCAATCTCTGCCGGAGTTTCTGGTTCAGACAACCACCCCGCAGGGGCGGCCAACGCTATAAAGCTAGAAGTCAAGGAAAAACACTCCCGCATCGGCTGGATTTTTTCTTGCTTCGCAGCCCACTGGATGGAGCAGGATCGGTTCTGACCGCCCGCACCAGGTGCTCGGATGCTGGACAGTATCGCCCAGCGGTTGGGTTTTTCTCTACCAGCGGTTTTCATCACTTCTTCGCAACGAAGCCTGTCCGTTCCGAAACCAGCAAAGCAGAACGGTGGTCAAATTTGGCAACCATAGTTCTATTGGGGACTCGTTGGCCCATAGCTTCTTCTGGTTGTCCGAGAGGGCCTAGGGTCATCAAGGAGACTGAGTGCCCGAAGCACACAGCGCCTAACTTCTCAGCCGAGACTCGCTCTCGAACCAGAGTGTCTCGAGAACCTGACGGCCATCGAAATACTTTCCTTATGCACATCCATGCCGATATATTGAGGGCCAGTAGCGTCCGGTTGAGCATTTTGGACTTTTCGACAAGCAATTGGCAAATATGAATTTAGCAGCGACAACACGCGTTTTCGATTTGAATTCTGGCGGCCCCGTTCCGCATCCTTCTGCACGAGGAGGGATGCGAAATGAACTCGGGCAAAACGGTGTTCTCGCAGTTGATGGATTTCATTCCCGCTCACGAATTTCTTCGCTGCGTGGCGCGTTACCGAGGCCAGTATCGCGTCCGGAGTTTTTCTTGCTGGGATCAGTTTCTCTCCATGGCCTTTGCCCAGCTCACCTATCGCGAGAGTCTGCGCGACATCGAAACGTGCCTGCGCGCGCTCGGTGGAAAGTTGTATCACCTGGGCATTCGCGGTCACCTTTCGCGCAGCACGCTGGCCGACGCCAACCAGACGCGCGACTGGCGCATCTTCGCCGATCTGGCTCGCGTGTTGATCACCATGGCGCGCCCGTTGTACGCAGGCGATCCGTTGGGTGTGGAGTTGGAAGAAACAGCCTATGCGCTGGACTGCACGACCATCGATTTGTGTCTGTCGCTGTTTCCTTGGGCGCGCTACCGGCGGTTGAACGCGGCCATCAAGATGCACACGCTGCTCGACCTGCGCGGCAGCATTCCGGTGGGAATCGATATAAAACCCGCCAAAATCCACGAAATTCGTGCGTTCGATCAACTGCTGCCGGAGCCCGGCGCTTTCTACCTTCTCGATCGTGGGTACTTGGATTTCGCGCGTCTCTACACCTTGACGCAAGGCCTGGCATTTTTCATCATTCCTGCGCGAAAAGATTTTCGCTTTCGCTGCGTGGCTTCGCAGGCCGTCGACAAAAGCACCGGCCTGCGCTGCGACCAAACGATCCGCTTGGTGAGTTTCTATCCGCTTCACGGCTATCCCGAGAATTTGCGTCGCATCCGCTACTGCGATCGGGAGACCCATCGCCAGCTGATTTTTCTCACCAACAATTTTTCCTTGCCCACACTCACCGTTCCGCAACTGTACAAGGGTCGCTGGCAAGTCGAGCTGTTTTTCAAATGGATCAAGCAGCACCTGCGGATCAAAGCGTTCTACGGACTCTCCGAGAACGCCGTGAAGACGCAAAT
>Ga0210384_10007788_pt1 | contig 11261 bp, 9 predicted proteins | sample IncBWH2MmetaG_FD_160574 | JGI IMG/M metagenome (GOLD analysis project Ga0210384, IMG submission 160574) | Forest soil microbial communities from Barre Woods Harvard Forest LTER site, Petersham, Massachusetts, United States - Inc-BW-H-2-M | ecosystem: Environmental > Terrestrial > Soil >...
TGACTTCAAGTTTCGATCGGGCGAGAAATTGCCGGTGTTGCGCTTGCACTACCGGACGATTGGAACACCGGCGCGCGACGCGAAGGGGAACGTCACCAACGCGGTCCTGCTGCTGCACGGAACCGGCGGGACCGGGGCGCAGTTTCTGGTGCCGCAGTTTGCCGGTGAACTCTTCGGACCGGGGCAACCGCTCGACAGCAGCCGCTATTTCATCATTGCGCCGGATGGGATTGGGCATGGAACGTCATCGAAGCCGAGCGACGGCATGCACGCGCATTTTCCGCAATACGATTACGACGACATGGTGGCGGCGCAGCATCTCCTGCTGACGGAGGGGTTGAAAGTGCAGCATCTCCGTCTGCTCTTCGGTACGTCGATGGGATGTATGCATTCGTTCGTGTGGGGAGAGACCTACCCGGATTTCGCGGATGCGCTCATGCCCATGGCCTGCCTGCCGGTGCAGATTGCCGGGCGCAACCGGCTGTGGCGCAAGATGCTGATGGATGCGATCCGCAACGATCCGGACTGGCAGGGCGGCGAATACAAGGAAGAGCCGGCGCGGGCGCTGCGCACGGCGCAGGACTTGCTGATTCTCGCGGGCAGCGCACCCGTACTAATGCAGAGGACGCTGCCCACACGCGACGCGGCGGACAAATATCTCTCCGATGCAGAAGCACGGCCGGGCGGGCCGGATGCGAACGACCTGCTGTATCAGGTGAACGCCTCGCGCAACTACGATCCGTCGCCGGAACTTGAACAGATTACTGCGCCGGTGATGTGGATCAACTCGGCTGACGATTTCATCAACCCGCCGGAGCTCGGGATCGCCGAACGCGAAAGCAAGCGGCTGAAGAACGGAACGTTCGTGCTGCTGCCGATCAGCGAGAAGACGCATGGGCACGGGACTCATACCTGGGCCGTGGCGTGGAAGGAATATATGGTCCAGATTCTGACGCGAACGGCCAAGTGATGGGCGTCCTCTGTGCCCCCCTGTGCCCTCTGTGGTTGAGATTCAAAGACTCAACCACAGAGGGCACAGAGGGGCACAGGGTACGGCGCCGGTAGACTAGTAGAATTACCTAAGCCATGATCAACGGCAAACGCATCGCGGTGGTTATGCCCGCTTACAATGCGGAGAAAACGCTGGCAGCCACGGTGGGAGAAGTCCCGGAGCTCGCCGACATCCGTATTCTGGTCGACGACCACAGCTCGGACCAGACGGTGGAAGCCGCCCGGCGGCTAGGCTTGCAGGTGTTTCAGCATGACCGCAACTACGGGTATGGACGCAATCAGCAGACCTGCTATCGCGAGGCGTTGGAGGCGGGAGCCGATGTCGTCATCATGCTGCATCCGGATTATCAGTACACGCCGTTGCTGATTACCGCGATGGCGAGCATGGTGGCGTACGACGTGTACGACGTGGTGCTGGGCTCGCGCATTATCGGCGGGCGGGCGCTGCGCGGCGGCATGCCGTTCTACAAATACATTTCGAACCGGCTGCTGACGGCGTTTGAGAATCTGTTTCTGGGCGTGAAGCTGTCGGAGTATCACACAGGATATCGCGCCTTCGGCCGCAAGGTGCTGACCGACCTGCCATTGCTCGAGAATTCCGACGACTTCGTCTTCGACAACCAGATGCTGGCGCAGTGCGTGCACTTCGGTTTCCGCATCGGAGAAGTCTCCTGCCCGACGAAATATTTTGAAGAGGCTTCATCGATCAACTTCCGCCGCAGCGTGAAATATGGATTCGGCGTGCTGGGCACGACGTTGCAGTTTTTCCTGCAGAAGATTGGCTTGGCGCACCTGGCCCGATTCAGCAATAGCGGGCGCAAGCTGGAGACCGCCCCGCAAAGCTACTACGCCCGCCGCAGCGAAACGGCGCGCCCGGCCTGACCGCTCCGTCTCTCTTCCCAATGTCTGCCCCCCCGCAGAAATCGTCGCCTGCCGCAACGCAGGTTGGTGATTTCTCGGCAAAGAGTCTGGCGCGACTTTTCGCGCTCACCGCGCTGGCCTTTTTTTTCATGGGCTACCATCCAGGGCTGGAAGACGACAATTTCTATCTGGCGGCAATCAAGCGGCATCTGAACCCGTCACTTTTTCCCCACGACGCGGATTTCTTCACCGTTCAGTTTCAGGCGACGATCTATGACAAGCTGATTGCGTTCTTCGTGCGCCTGACGCACTTGCCTTTAGCCTGGACATTGCTGCTGTGGCAGTTTGCGGCCACCTTTTTGATTCTCTGCGGCTGCTGGAGGATCAGCCGCCGGTGCTTCACCGACCGTTCTGCGCAGTGGGCCGCTGTAACCATGATCGCAGCGCTGCTGACGCTGCCGGTGTCGGGCACGGGAATCAACCTTGCCGACCAATATCTGCATCCGCGAAATCTGGCGACGGCGGCGATTGTGGCGGCGGTTGCGGAAATCCTCGACCGGCGATTGTGGCTTGCCGCGATCCTGCTGGCCTTTGCCTTTGCCAACCATGCGATCATGGCGGGCTTTGGCATTTCCTTTTGCGTTTTCCTGTGGTGGAACCTTCGCGCTCGCGACCACCGGCAGTCACCCATATCAATCGCGGTCGCACTGCTGGCGCCCCTGGGATGGATCTTTGAGCCCGGATCGGACGCCTGGCGGCAGGCGGCTTCCACGCGCAGCTTTTACTACCTGAGCCGGTGGGAGTGGTACGAATGGCTGGGGGTGTTCGCGCCTCTGGTGCTGATTTATGGATTTCTGCGTTTCCTGAGGCGCAGGCCGGAGGAGTTTCCGGAAGGCTCCGCCTTGCTGGCGCTGGCTTCGAGTCTTTTCTACTACGGCACTTTTCAAACGGTCGTGGGCTTGATGGTCATGTTTCCACCCAGCCTGGAACGGCTGCGGCCGTTTGAGCCCATGCGGTACCTGCATCTGCTGTATCTGTTTTTCTTTTTGATTGCGGGCGGACTGTTGGGACGGTATGTGCTCAAGAGCCGTGTCTACCGCTGGGGTCTGCTTTTTGTACCGCTCGGGGCCGGCATGTTCTACGCGCAGAGGCAGATGTATCCGGCGACGGAGCACCTGGAGCTTCCCGGAGCCGAGTCGCGCAACGAATGGCTGCAGGCCTTCGCATGGATTCGTCACAATACGCCGGCCGACAGCATGTTTGCATTCGATCCCCACTACATGACGCTGCCGGGCGAGGACTATCACGCATTTCGTCCGCTCGCCGAGCGCAGCGCGATGGCTGATTATGAAAAAGATGGCGGCATGGCGGCGCGGGTTCCGCGCCTGGCTCCGCGATGGTTGAAGGAGGTCAACGCGCGGAAGGCCTGGAGAGATTTCCGGCCTGGCGATTTTCAAAGGCTCAAGAGTGAATTTGGCGTGAACTGGATCATCCTGTCGCCAGCCGATGCAGAGTGGCCGGCTGCGCCGGGGTCGGCAGCGGGAATCACGTGCCCGTACGAGAACTCGCGGGTTCGCGTCTGCCGGCTCGACTGAGGCCCCGATCTTCCTTGCCCAGCTTTCCTACCGATTTTTCTGCTGATTCTCCTGCCACTTTTTCTGCCGCACTTCGCTCTCTCGGGATCTCTCTTCGCACCAGGGTAACCTGCGGCGGTAACGGAGCAAGATGACCACGCTCCGTCACGAAACGACACATTGTGTCATTCCTGAGATTACTTCCTGGGTACGAACAGCACAGTTCCGGACTGTCAGGCAGCCACGCGATGACCCGCAACTTTCCATATCCACAAGGGTTAAATCAATCCAGAAGGGTTTGGGATTCGTACTTAAGAAACAGGTGGGAAATTCGGCAGCATGATTGCATGCAACTTCAGTAGCTGCCGATGAGTCTAATACGGCAAAGAGGTAACAGGTCGGAGTCGGAGGTGATGACGGCCATGCTGGATACGAAAAGCGAGACGATGAACGACAGAGTGATCGACAAAGACAGATTCACCATGACCGAGCTGGCAGCTCTGCGGAGCGACCTGCTCCAGGGTGGGATGCTGGACTCCTACGAGGCCGCTGAACTGCTCCAGGTGTTTCTGATGGGCCGTGGCTACGGGGTTTCCCCCAAGGCAGCGCTGGACGCGGCGGGACGGGTGGAGATGGCGGGATGCGCCATTCCGGTTCTGCAGCATGAGCTGGAAAATCTGGCGATGGTGATGTAACTCAGCGGGCCGGTGAACCCGCTGCGCGAAATCCAACATTCCGGACCGGCGATCCGAAACTTGATTTGCTGGTCCGTTACACAGACGGGAAAGCCGGGCCAACCAGCCCGGCTTTGTGGCGTTTGAGCGATGAGCGATGAGTCTGCTGGCGCTCTTAGTCTTCCACCGGCCGGACCTCAGTGGCTAAAGGCGGCATTGAGAAAAGTCGTTTTATCGCAGCGCTTCAAGCGCTGCGCCACCCAAAATCAAGCGCTATCGCGAATTTCAGCAGCCTCTTAGCTCGAGGCTCACTGCTCATAGCTCACTGCTCATAGCTATCTCTCACTCGTACCGAAGGCTTTCCACTGGATCGAGCTGTGACGCGCGCGTCGCCGGGACGGTTCCGAAGATGATGCCGACGATCGAAGACACCACAATGGCGATGATCGCCGACAAGCCTGAAATTGGAATCCGGTAGTCGGTAAGGAAACGCACCGAGTAGGGGATCGCCGTGCCTACGACGATGCCCACTATTCCGCCAGTCATAGAAATCAGAATCGCTTCGGCCAGAAACTGGATGCGAATGTTGCGGTTGGTGGCGCCGATGGCTTTGCGAATCCCGATTTCGCGAATGCGCGAGGTCACCGTCGCCAGCATGATGTTCATGATGCCGATACCACTGACCAGAAGGGTCACAAAGGCCACCAGCATAAGCACCGCGGTCAGCGCGTTGGCGGTGCGCTCTGCGACGGTCAATAGTTGGGTTAGGTTTTGCACGTTGTAGACCGATTCGGCGCGATGGCGCGACTGCAGCACCCGCCGGATCGCCGAGGTGGCAGGAGCTACATCCTGCGGCGTGGCCACGGAAAAATAGGCTTCGTAGATCTCCGACGTTGGCGTGAAGAACCGGCTGACCGTGTACGGGATCAGCATAGTGTCTTCCTGGATTTCCGATTGCCCGAATGTGTCTACGCTCTCTTTGAAAACCCCGACGATGGTGAAGGGCAAACCGCCGCTCAGCTTGATGGTTCGGCCAACGCACTCCTGGGGGGCGCAGTAGAGTTTTTGCGCAAGCTTCTCGGTGATCATCCCGACTTTGTTGCGGCCGGCAGCATCTTCGGGATCGAAGAACCGGCCAGCCAGCACGATCAGATTACGCACGCGCTGGTATTCGGGCTCTACGCCCAGGACAAGGATGTCGCGCTGTTTGCCTCCGCCAACGTTGATGCGATCGCCCAGCGCGACTGTGGGAGAGGCCGCCACGACGCTCGGCACCTGCGCGCGAATGGCCTGCACGTCATCGATGGTCATGGGATCTGTCGTCGAATCGATGCGCTGCGTGCCGCCCGAGTAGCTGGCATAGATCATGTTGGCGCCGATAGCCTGAATCTGCCGCAGCACATACTGTTTGCCGGTGAGGCCGATGGTGACCACCAGAATCACCGAAGCTGTGCCCACCGCCATGGCCAGCGCGGTCAAGATGAACTGCAGTTTGTTGCTGCAAAATGAGTCGTAGGCAAAGTTCAGGATTTCGTTGATCCCAATGGTAAGGCGGGGAGCCAGCAGCGGGGCTGTGGTGGTGGCATTCGCCATTGAGTTGGTTAGATGTTAAACCCGCGGTTGGGAAGCCGCAATCGCAGCAGTTTTCTGCAAATCCGCTGTGAGCATGCCGGTCACAGCTGCAGCTGCGAGCATAACAATCAGCGGATCGACCGGCCGAAAATAGTAGGTTTCGGGATGCGAAAAGTAATAGGCCAGCGGAAAGAAGAACAGAACGATGGCAAAGCGCATCCCCAGACCTGAATCGGCGCGGAACACGCGTCGCAGGCCGAGCAAGGCCAAGATGGTCAGCGCCGTATCCACAAAGATGTTGGGCGGATCGAGCGGCTCCTCTTTCAAGTAATCGCGGCTGAAACTCCAATATCCCGTCCACATGTACACGATGCGGCGCGCGGTCATCCACGCATACCAGCCGGGGTGTGAACCGATGTAGTCCATCGCCTGGTGTTTTTTGTGCTCCATGTAGGCGATCTCGCCGACGCGCTCATATTCGGCGAGTTCGGCATCGCTGTGATTGGGATGAAGCGCGCTGTTCACCCAGCGTGTAGAGTACCCATTGTTGCCGATATACAACTCCAATCCAAAACCGCTGCGCACCGGAATGAAGCGGTGGAAGGTCGTGTAATTTCGTGCGATCCAGGGCGCCAGCACAGCCAGGGCTGCGAGCCCCGCGGCCAGCATGGGCACTCGCCAGGGCTGACGCTTGCGATAGCGCCGATAGAGCGTCCATAGCCCCAGCAGCGGGACCACCGCCAGCGTTACCGGTTCCGTCAGCGCCGTGATTCCGCCCAACAGCCCGAACAGCAACCAATCGCGTGCGCGGGAAGAATCCTCAAGTCGCCACGCCCAAAGAAACAGGCAGGCCAGTTCGAGAGTTACCAGGCACGTGGACCATGCCCAGTCCGCGCCGTAGTAGACGCCATAAGGAGAGAAGACCCATCCCCAGCCCGCCCACTTCGCCACGCGCTTGCCCCAGGCACGCTGGCTGAAAAGAAAAACCGGGATGCAGGTGAGGGCCGAGAAGACGCTGTTGAGCGAGAGCACCGCCAGAACTGAGGATCGGGTCTCAATCCCGAAGATCTTGAAGATGCCCGCAACAACGTAAGGGTAAACGGGGGGCAGAACTGCGGTGGGTCCGGTATCGGCGAAGACGTTGCCGAAGCCGTGTCCGGAAATAATCGAGCGTGCCACTCTGCCAAAGGCCCAATGTTCGAGGACGAACGGATCCATCCAGTCTTTGTAGACGAACGGAATCACAGCCAGACGCACCGCCAACGCGACGGCGGTCATGGCCAGGTAGGGGGGCACGCGCAATGAGGCGCGGGAGTCTGGGTTTGGCATCAGCAATGCCGCAGAAGAATGGCCTCTCGTTTTATTTCTTTCAGGCGCAACAAGATTCCGCTACCGGAGTCTACGGCTCAATCGTTGCTTCGTCGACCAACATGATGGGAATGTTGTCCTTCACCGCATAAACCCTGTGGCACTGGGTGCATTTCAGGCTTTCCGGATTTTGACGATAGTCGAGAGCCTGCTTGCACGCCGGACAGACCAGGATTTCGAGCAACTCTTTGGCAATCATGAAGTGACATTGTACGACAGGGCCGACGTCGTTGCCGATTAGCCAAGTCCCGTGGGTTGATAGAATCAAATCGCATGTCAGCAACCATTCTTGACGGAACCAGGATCGCGCAGCAGATCCGCGGAGAAGTGGCTGCGGAAGTGAAATCGATGGCCGCGGCAGGCGTGCGTCCGGGGCTGGCAGTGGTCTTGGTTGGACACAATCCGGCATCAGAGATTTACGTACGGGGTAAAGTTAAAGCTTGCGAAGAGGTCGGGATATACAGCGAACAAATCACGCCGCTGGAATCCGCAAGCACGTCAGAGTTACTGGCGGTCATCGAAACCCTCAACCGTCGTGCCGACATCGACGGCATTTTGGTGCAGCTGCCCCTGCCCTCGCAAGCCGACTCCAAGCGAGTGCTGCTGGCGGTCGATCCGGGAAAAGATGTGGATGGATTTCATCCCATGAATGTTGGGTTTCTCTCGACCCAGCGGCCAGGGCTGGTTCCATGCACGCCCGCCGGAGTCATGGAGATCATGAAGCGCAGCGACATTCCGGTTGCGGGGCGCGAAGCGGTGGTGGTGGGGCGCAGCGACATCGTGGGCAAGCCCGCGGCCATGCTGCTGCTGAATGCAAACGCAACCGTGACCGTGTGCCACTCGAAAACGCACGACCTCGCCGGTGTTTGCCGCCGCGCCGACATTCTGATCGCCGCGATTGGCCGCGCGGGCATGATCACACGCGATTTCGTTAAGCCCGGCGCGACCGTGATTGACGTTGGTATGAACACGGTCACAGACGAGGCGGAGTTCCGGAAGTTTTTCGCCGGCAATGCGAAGCGAGAGGAAGCGTTTCGCAAGAAAGGGTCCGTGCTGATCGGCGATGTCCAACCCGAAGTCGCCGAGGTTGCCGGAGCACTCACGCCGGTGCCGGGCGGCGTGGGACCGCTGACTATTGCCATGCTGATGTTCAATACGGTGAAGGCGGCGAAGATGGGGAGAGGCAAGCAGGCGGAAATGCCGCGAGTCTAATTCACCACGGAGACACGGAGACACAGAGCAACCCAAAAGCCTGCAAAAGCCCATGCTGGTGACGGTCTTGCCGCTTTCCGTTTTTCTCCGTGCCTCCGTGTCTCCGTGGTAAAAGACGTTTGATGAACCTATGCTGAAAGTCGGCCTCACCGGAGGAATCGCATCGGGCAAGTCGGCGGTGGGCGAGATGCTCGTCGCGCTGGGCGCGCACCTGGTGCAGGCGGACCGCATCGCGCACGAACTCATGCGTCCGGGAGAGGCCGTCTATAACGAGGTCGTGCGGCATTTCGGGCGCGAAATTCTCAACCGCGACGGCAGCGTGAACCGCTCCAAGCTGGCTGAAGTGGCGTTTGGTCCGGCCACTTTACCTGAGGGTGCGCGCGTCACGCGCGTGCTCGAACTCAACCGCATCGTGCATCCCGCGGTGATTCGCAGCCAGGATGTATGGCTGCAGGAAATCGGACGCCAGGATCCCCAGGGCGTGGCCGTGGTGGAAGCGGCGTTGATCCTGGAAGCCGGATCGGCCGACCATTTCGACCGTCTGATCGTCGTAACCTGCGAACCGGAGCAACGCGTTGCCCGCTTTGCCGCACGTCAGAAGATGGACCTTGAAGCCGCCCGCAAAGAGGTGCAACGCCGCATGGCGGCTCAACTTCCCGAGGAAGAGAAGATCAAGGCCGCCGACTATGTAATCGACAATTCCGGCTCGGTCGAGCACACGCGCGGGCAGGTGCGCGAGGTGTGGGAGAAGCTGCGCACCGAGGCGGCGAAGGTGTGATTCTTCGCGCGCGCGAAACCGCCACTGTGCACCGTAGTGGCGCATTATTCTAAAATCAGACTTTGGGACACTTTTGAACCTATTTCGTTGAACCGGTTTCGTACCTTCTTCGGTGAATAGCTATGAGACTCATTCGGCCCCTAATCCTGGCAGTGGTCATCGCTGGCGCATTCTTCTACTTCACGACGTGGCGTTCGAATACGCAGGCCGCGTGGCATCCGGCGAACTGGCTGAGCCATCCCGGACAAGTTGAGATCACGGAGGCTGCGCCCGGGGAAGCGCTCGACAGCGAAGAGCAGAACAATATCTCCGTCTACCGCAAGAACATTCCCTCGGTCGTGAATGTGACTTCGCGCGCCATGACTTTTGACTTCTTCTATGGATTGGTCCCGCAGGAGGGGCAAGGTTCAGGCTTCGTCATCGATAAAGACGGCCACATTCTGACCAACTACCACGTCATTGCCGATGCGCGACAGGTGGAGGTTACGCTGCACAATCGCAAGAAGTACAAGGCGACGGTGGTCGGCACAGACCCGGCGCACGATCTGGCGGTGATTCAGATCAAAGCGCCCGAGCTGGTTCCGGCCGTGCTGGGCGATTCGCGCAATCTGCAGGTGGGGCAGAAGGTCTACGCGATCGGCAATCCGTTTGGCTTGGCGGGCACGATGACGCGAGGAATTGTGAGTTCGATCCGTCCCGTGCGCGAACCCAACGGGGCGATGATCGACGAAGCCATTCAGACTGACGCCGCGATTAATCCCGGCAATTCGGGCGGACCGCTGATGAATTGGCATGGCGAAGTCATCGGCATCAACACGATGATTCTGTCGAGCGTGGGCCAGAATGCCGGCATCGGGTTCGCCATCCCCATCAACACGGCGAAGGCGGTGCTGAACGATTTGATGACGCTGGGCCGGGTGCGGCGTCCGGCGCTCGGAGTGACGACCGTCCCGATCAGTCCTGAACTCGCCGACGAGATCGGCCTGCCGGTCGACTACGGATTGCTGATCGTGCAGGTGACGCCGGGCGGATCTGCCGACCTGGCGGGCCTGCACGGCGGCAACGAACGCGCATACCTGGGAAATATTCCCATCATGCTGGGCGGCGACTTGATCGTTGCCATCGACGACGAAAAAGTGCAAGACCAGCAGGACCTGGCGCAGATGATGAATAATCACCGCGCCGGCGATACAGTGAAGGTGACCATCTACCGCAACAAGAAAAAGATGGATGTGAATGTCGCGCTGGGTGAAGCGCGGCAGCAGGTGTGAGGGCAGTCGTCAGTTGTCAGTTGTCAGTTCTCAGTTCTCGGTTCTCAGTTCTGGGTTCCATCGGCCGGGGCCGGACGTTTCGGCTTGAGAATAGTTGGCGTTCCGGGTACCCTACAAGTCTGCCTATGACCGCCGTCCGCTAGTTCTGCGAAGCAGCCAATCGAACGGGGCGCTTATCTGAGCGCACTCGTTACCGTCTCAGCGCGTTTTCACCATAGGAAAGGAACTACCAATGCAATTTGTAGACAAGGCATTCGCTCGCCGTCTGGAGGCAGTCGAGGAGATCCCGCAAGTCGAATACGCGCGACTATTTCGCAAATCGCGGCCGGAAATCGGAGCGGCGGAGGAAGAAATCTGCGGCGGGCACATGATCTTTGCGGGGCTCGGCTCGCCCATTGGACGGGCGACGAGCGCCGGGCTCGAGCGCCCGTTTACCGCGGGCGATCTGGATCGCATCGAGCAGTTTTATCGCGCCCACGGCGCACCGTCGCAGGTCGATCTGACTCCGCTGCACGAACCGGCGGTTTTCGAGATGTTCAAGCAGCGCGGCTATGCGATCGCGGAATTGAACAATGTGCTGTTCCGGAAGCTGGAAGCAGAGGAGAAATTCCCTCCGGCACCGCCGGGATGCGAAATACGCCGCAGCCACCTGGAAGAGGCTGAAATCACCGGCGCGATCGTGGAAAGTGCGTTCTTTCCTGACGGCGCACCCGAGCCGTTTCGGGGTCTGATCATTCCCCTCTATCAGATGGAACGAGCGCTGGCGTACGTGGCGAGCATCCAGGGAAAACTCGTGGCATGCGGCACCGGCCTGGTGATTCCGGAGCACAAAGTGTTTGCGTTGTGCGGGGCAGGCACTCTGGCGGACTACCGCAAACGCGGGCTGCAGACCGCGCTGCTGCGGGCACGCATGGCCGCGGCGGTTGAGGCCGGATGTGAG
>Ga0210384_10007789_pt1 | contig 11260 bp, 4 predicted proteins | sample IncBWH2MmetaG_FD_160574 | JGI IMG/M metagenome (GOLD analysis project Ga0210384, IMG submission 160574) | Forest soil microbial communities from Barre Woods Harvard Forest LTER site, Petersham, Massachusetts, United States - Inc-BW-H-2-M | ecosystem: Environmental > Terrestrial > Soil >...
TAGGACCAAATCAGATCGGCGAGCTGCCAACACTGCCGTCCGCCGTTTATATTCCGCACTCCGAAGAGTTCCCGCAGAGTTCGTTTCCTCTGCCCTGGAACGATGCTGGAGAACGCGCGATCATTGGTCAGTTCGCGCGCGAGCGGGGGGCGCTCGTGCCTGATCGCCTCGCGACCTCTGCCAAATCCTGGCTGTCCAACCCGCATATCGACCCGAAGCAGCGGATCCTGCCCTGGCGATCCGACATCGCGGAAGAGAAGCTCTCGCCATTCGAATGCTCACGCCTTTACCTCCGATATCTCAGGGACGCGTTCCTGCATTCCGAACGGACGCAGGGGCGGGATTGGGACCTCTCGGAAGGCGAGATCGTTGTGACCGTTCCTGCCTCGTTCGATGAGGTCGCAAGAAGCCTCACCGCCGAGGCCGCCAAGACCGCGGGGCTTGAGGACGTCACATTGCTGGAGGAGCCGCAGGCTGCGTTCTACGCCTGGATGGCACAGACGGGCAAAGATTGGCGAAACCTGATTGCTGATGGCGATATCGTATTGGTCTGTGATGTCGGTGGCGGGACAGCCGATTTCAGTTTGATCGCGGTCACAGATGTCGAAGGCCAACTCGAACTTGAACGTGTCAGCGTCGGCGAGCACATTCTGCTAGGTGGCGACAATATGGATTTGGCGCTCGCATATGCATTGAACGCCAAGTTTGAGGCCGCGGGCAAACAGCTTGATTCCTGGCAATTCCTGGCGCTCGTGCATGCCGCCTCTAAAGCCAAAATCGTCCTGTTTGATGATGGCGAACTGGCGCAGGCGCCAATCGCGGTCCCCTCGCGCGGCTCCAGCCTGCTTGCCAAGACTGTCTCAACGACTCTCGATCGCGAGACGCTGGAGCAAGTTGTTGTCGACGGTTTTTTCGCCAGAACCAGCCTTGACGACCTGCCGCGCGAGAGCCCTATGGCGGGGCTGCAGGAATTCGGTCTGCCCTATGCTTCCGATCCGGTCGTCAGCAAGCATATCGCCCGGTTTCTCGTCCAAAGCCTGCAGAATGTGAAGGCAAGCGAAAAGCTGACCACTCTGGTGGGAGCATCGGCTGGAACGCAGGTGCTGATGCCGACCGCGGTCTTGTTCAATGGGGGCGTTTTCAAGGCCGCGCCAATCCGGACGCGGGTGCTTGATCTGCTGGCGTCCTGGAATGGGGGCCAGCCAGTGCGCGAATTACAGGGTTTCGAACCAGATCTCGCTGTCGCGCGTGGCGGCGCGATCTACGGACGTCTCCGCGCCACTGGCAAGGGCATGCGCATCAAGGCCGGCGCAGCGCGCTCCTATTACATCGGCCTGGAAACGTCGATGCCCGCCATTCCGGGCTACAAGCCGCCGCTGAAAGCATTGTGTGTTGTCCCGCAGGGGATGCAGGAAGGCACGGAACTACTGATCGAAGGACGCGAGTTCGGTCTTGTCACCGGCCGCTCGGCGGAGTTTCGGTTTTTCTCCTCCTCGGTACGAAGCGGCGATACGCCAGGACAGATACTCCCCGACGCTGAGCGTGAGCTTGACGATGCTGGCCTGCTCGAAGTCGCGATCCCGGCACTGGACGTCCCGGTGGGGCAGGTGGTGCCGGTCCGCGTCAGCCCCGTGGTCACCGAACTTGGCGTCCTTGAGCTTTGGATGAGGCACACGAACTCCGATCGCCGGTGGAAGGTTGAGTTCCAGGTCCGCACGGAATAGGGGCCGGACCGCCTCTGGAGGTAATGCTTGACGAAAGACCGCGCCCGCTTCGCCATTGGTATTGATCTCGGCACGACCAACTCCGCACTCGCATTCGCGCCACTGGTCGGCGAGGGGACGCCAGAGGTCCTTCTCGTCGCGCAATGGGAAGGCCTGGCGCGTCTGACCGAGAAGCCAACGCTACCTTCTTTCCTGTACCTGCCGGAGGAAGCGGTCGCAGCACACTTGCGCGGTGAGGAGGTCGGCGCCGGGCAATGGATCGTCGGTCTTTTTGCACGCACGAAGGCAATCGAGGTGCCCGGACGGGTCGTCCATTCCGCGAAGTCGTGGCTCTGCCATCACGCCGCCGACCGGTCGGAGCCCTTTCTGCCATGGGGATCGACGGTTCTGGCACGTGAGCAGAAAATCTCACCGGTAGGCGCCTCGGCACTGATTCTGAACTATCTGCGGGGGATCTGGAACAGCCGATTTGCCCAGGCCGGGTTTGCGTTCGATGATCAAGACATCACGGTCACTGTCCCGGCCTCCTTCGATGCGGCGGCGCAGCGGCTGACGATTACAGCCGCCGAGGAAGCGGGCTTCCCTAGCGATGTGCGACTGCTCGAAGAGCCGCAGGCTGCATTCTATTGCTGGCTGGAAAGCCACGACCCAGCGCGCGAATTATGGCAGCGGCCCGACAACGGCGATGGCAGTCTGCGACACGTATTGGTCATCGATATCGGCGGCGGCACCTCGGATTTCAGCATTTTTGAAGTCCGCTTGAACGAGCAAAAGCCGGAGCCTGACATCAGGCGTGTCGCGGTAAGCGAGCATACGCTGCTCGGCGGTGACAATATCGACCTTGCCGTCGCCCATTTCCTGGAGCCGCGGCTTGCGGGTGCAGGCGAGCGGCTTTCCGGCCCGCAATGGGATCAGCTCGTCGCAGCCTGCCGCCATTTGAAAGAGGGTGCTTTGGCGGCTACGGGGCCGCCGGATGAGCGGCTCGTGGTAGCATTAGCCGGTCGCGGGTCGGGGATGGTCGGCGGCTCGCAGGCGGTGACGGTAATGAGAGCGGAAATCGAGAGCCTATTGCTGGACGGATTTTTTCCCTTCTGCGACGCGGCGGCGCGGCCGTACCGGACGCACGCGGCATTGAGAGAATGGGGACTTCCTTATCCTTCCGACAGCGGGATAACCCGACACCTTGCCGAATTCCTCAACGATCGCCCGCGCATTGATGCCGTCCTGTTCAACGGCGGATCCGTCCGACCACCCCTCCTGCGCCAAAGACTCCGCGAGCAAATCGGAGGTTGGCAGGACGGCTTCGTACCGCAGGTTCTTGAGAACGAGGAGCCGGATCTAGCTGTGGCACGCGGAGCCGCGCGATTTGGTGCCCTTCTCCATCACCGCGCGGCTCGCATCGCCGCTGGGGCCGCCGCTGCGATCTTTCTCGAAGTGGAGGGGATACAGGCAACGGATCGCCAGACCGTGCGTCCTCCCCTCGTATGCGTTCTTCCCGAGGGCGCAGCGCCCTCGCAGCTTTTTGAGATCACTGATCTTGGGCTTACGCTCCGCACCGATCAGCTGGTCCGCTTCCAGGCTTATTCTTCAACCCGGAAGAGCGTCAGCCGTGCCGGCGAAATTGTTTCGTGGTCCGAAGGCGAATTTCACCCATTGCCCCCGCTACAGACCATCGTCAGGACGGCTGAGCCATCCGGTCCGGAAGCGGGCGGGATGTTACCCGTCGGTCTGACGGCGCGGATGAACGCACTGGGGCTGCTTCATATCTCGTGCGTCAGCGCCGACCCCACCGTCCAGCAGTCCTGGCCACTGGAATTCAACATGCGCGAGCACGTCCAAGGCGTCGCGCGCGCGCCCGCTGCGGGGCTTGCGCAGGAGGCAAGCGCTCCAATCGAACCGAACGCATCAGCGGACGCGCTGGAAGCGGCGCGCGGGGAGATCGGGATCGTGTTCACCCAACCTGCCAATAACAGCAAGAAGAACAAGGTTACCGCTGCCACGATACTCAAGGGTCTGGAGCGCATCGTCGCCTCTGCGAAAAGCGAATGGAACGGGCCCCTGCTGCGCGCCCTTTGGCCTGCGCTCGAGGAACGGCGGGACGACAGACGACGTTCGGCGGACCACGAAGAGGCATGGCTCATCATGGCCGGATTCCTGCTGCGCCCAGGCTTCGGCGTTGTCCGGGACGACTTTCGTATCGATGCCCTGTGGCGGGTGCACGATGAAGGTCCGTGTTTTCCCGGTCGGCGCATCAAAAGCCAGGAATACATCCTCTGGCGCCGAGTGGCGGGCGGGCTCACGCGCGAACGCCAGACCAGGCTTATAGCCGGTGAGATCGACAGGATCCGAAGCGGCAGGGCGCCGGACGAACTGGTGCGCTTGGCTGGATCCCTGGAACTGATTCACCACGACACCAAGGCGGAGCTGGTGCATTGCTTCTGCAAAATCGGGGTGGCGCTTGCAGAAGCCAAGCGGCACTGCGCACCTTATCTTGCGGCGCTCGGGCTCTTGCTCAATCGAACTCCGCTCTACGCAGGGCCGGAGACTGTCGTCTCGCCCGATCTGGTTGAGCACGCGTATGAGGCTTTCCAGCGCTTCGATTGGACTACGCCGGAATTGGTCGACCTGCAGTATCTTTTCCTCCGGGCCGCGCGCGTCGTCGACGATCGAAGCTTGGACCTACCCATACCTCTGCGCGGCCTGATCTCCAGCAAGCTGGAGAAATCTGGCGTCCCTCCGCTGCAGACTGCAAAAATCAAAGGGTTCGTTCCGATCGGACGATCCGACCGGGCCAGTCTATACGACGAGTCCCTCCCTCCCGGTCTGACTCTAATCGAATAGACATGCGCAAGAGGTCCGCGCTCTTCGTGGCAATGCCGTTGCTGCGCCACGGTGATGAAGTTGCAGGCGCTGTCCCACAATGGACCCAACCGCTCTAGTTTGACGCGCCGCGGATCGGTTTATCCCATGCTTGTTGCGATGGGACGGCTTCGGATCCTCAGCCGCCGATTTTGGACGAATGCTCGTGTTGGGGTTCGGCCGTAAACGGAGTCAGTCCGCCAACTGATAAGCTTTCGAGCAAAGTGGAGTCAGTTTAGCTGACTGATAAGGTTTCATACGAAAGCTTATCAGTTGGCAAAACGGCGCGGGCAGAAGGCCTAAGTCGTCATGGTTGCTGGATGTGCCTTTGCCGTGTAGCAACTTTATGGCGAACATCGCAGTGACGTTTTACCCGGCATGATGTGAACTCCTTCACACTCCCCTTGCACCGTTATCGCAGAAGCTTGGCTTTCGGTAGACACATTCCTTCTGGCACTTGCTTGTGATGATCTGCTCGGCAGTGGGAGGAAACGATGCGGCAAGGATACCCGCAGCACCATGGCCACCACGGGGAATTGCGCCTTGAAGGCGAACGCCGTCACGTTACGGTTCTTTTCGCCGATTTGGTCGGCTTCACCGCCTTTTCTGAGCGTGCTGGCGAAGAAGCCGCATACGGACTCATGCAGTATTTAGCCAAGCTACTTCGGAGTGAAATCGAGGTGCGCGGAGGTACGGTAAGAGGGTTTACCGGCGATGGTGTCATGGCGTTGTTTGGGGTGCCGCAGGCGCAAGAGGATGCGCCACTGAACGCCTGTCAAGCCGCACTGTCTATTCAAAGGAGAATTGTCGAAGAGTCTCAGAACATCGAAGTGAAGTACGGGCTGCGACCCGAGCTGCGCATCGGCATCAATACCGGCTCGGCAATCGTTGGCCAGGTCGAACACGGAGAAGATGCAACCGCCACTGCCCTCGGCGATGCAGTAAATCTCGCTTCTCGCTTGCAGGCACTATGCCCTCCGGGGTCGGTTCTGTTAAGCGAGACAACCCAACGATTGGTCGAGGGCAGGGCCGAAGTCCATAGCGAGGGGGTGCGGAAGATTCGAGGAAAATCTCGACCGCAATCGATATTTCGACTGCTATCTATCCGAACCGGAGCAGGACGATTTGACACATCCCTTTATCGTGGCCTTACGACGTTTGTCGGGCGAAGTCAGGAGCTCGAGGTGTTGGATAAATGCTTCGCTCAAGCTCAAAACGCAACACGAGTGTGTGACATTGCGGGCGATCCCGGCATCGGAAAGTCGAGGCTGCTTTTTGAGTTTCGAAAGCGGGTAAAGTCGCTGGCCTTCATCCTATCGGGCAGTTGCTCCCATGACGGGCAACGGACGCCGTTTTTGCCATTCATTGAGGTTGTTCGCGGTGCCTTCCGCATTGAGCCCGACGATGATGAGAACGCGGTCGCGGTCAAGCTTTCGGAGGGACTAACTGCGGTCGGCCTTCACTCTACCCAGAACCTCGCACTTCTCGTTAATCTATTCGGATTGAAGCCACCCAGTCAGTCGCTGGAAGGGCTGGATGCTGCGCTCGTTGGATTACGTACGCGCGACCTCTTAATAGAGTTGCTTAAGGCCCGCTGTCAGTTGTCGCTCGTGGTGATGGTGTTGGAAGACCTGCACTGGATGGACAAGGCTTCCGAAGAGCTACTCGCGAATGTTATCGATGATCACAGACTGCGGTTGATGGTCATCTATTCGCGTCGACCGGAGTATCATCCGCGTTGGCTCCGCAAGGCGAATGTTGGCCGTCTACAGCTTGAGCCCCTTTCGGCCCATGACACGGCTGTCATCGTCAAGGGCCGCCTTGGGTCCGCTCAGGTACCAAAAGCTCTTTTGCAAACCGTCGCCGAGAGATCAGAAGGAAACGCGCTGTTTGCGGAAGAAATCGCGTCGTTCATGCTCGAACATGCGATCGCAAGCCCGCAGGGTGGGCGTCCGTTTGATGCCGCGCAGTTGGCGCGGGCCCTCCCAATTAGCATCCAGTCGCTCATAAGCGCGCGAATCGATCGCCTGTCGGCGGCCGATCGAGGCCTGTTGCAAGCTGCGTCTGTCATTGGGCGTCAATTCGCTCCCGATCTCCTAGCAAGCATTGTTCCTGCTGCGGGATCAATTGACGCACGACTGGCCGCTCTGGAGACGCTCGACCTCGTCCATTATCATGCGCGATCATACAATTATGTTTTCAAACATGCACTGGTCCGCGACGTGTTGTACAACAGTCTGCTGGGACCCCAGCTTGTGCTGCTGCATCGTGCCATAGCGGAAGAGCTTGAGCGCCGAAGTCAGAACCGGCTTTTGGATGTGGCCGAACTCTTGGCGGATCACTATTTGGCCGCCGATTGTGCTTCCAAGGCATTTGGCTATCTCGTGATGGCCGGGCGCAAGAGCCTGAATGTGTATTCAATTGAGGAAGCGCAGCAGCACTTCCAAAGAGCGCTTGCACTAATAGATGTGCCGGACGTGACAAAAAATCACGGTCTGACAGCTGATGCAATTGTTGGACTTCTCGAGGCCTTGTTTCTCAAAGGTGACATGCCGGAGACGATGTCGGTGGCGAAGTCCTATCTGCCGACACTGGAAGCTACGGGGCGTCCGTCACCTCAACTCGCATTCGCATTATACTTCCTCGGATCGGCAGTGCAAAACACCTATGATTTCAAGACAGCGGATCGCATCGCGACAAAAGCGTTGGAGATTGCGGAGCAGTGCGGGGACATTCGGGCGATTGCGTACGCCAGGATGCTTTCGTTCAACTGCTCGACAGTTCTTGGGCGGTTGACCCTAGAGGAATCTGAGAGGATCGGTTTGCAAGTCCTGCGCGAAAGCGAGGAAGCGAGGGACAATTATGTCTTGAACTGGTCATACTTCTGCATAGCTTGGGACTATGGCGTACGCGGCTTGATGCGGGAAGCGCGGGATTGGGCGAGCAAGTTATTGAATTGGGGAAAGGAACTTGGCGACCGTCGTGCAGTAGGTTTCGCCCACTTGACGATGGCATGGCTCGCAATCCTAGACGGCCGTTACAATGATGCCCTTGGCGATGCAGAAATATGCAGAAAAGTGGCTGTAACGCAGTTTGACCGTATTTACGGCGCAGCTGCCACGGCTACGGCGACTATCCTCGCCGGAGAGTTTGTTGAAGGCCTAGATCAACTGCTCAAGCTCCGGCGCTCGACCGTCGAAAGCGGCCTGAACTATGCAGCCAGCGGCATGCATGGAGCCGCAGGCGTCGGCCTAATTATGGCAGGCCGTATGGCGGAGGGGATCCGCATAATCAGGAAATCCATTCACGACGCTGATGCCAATGGCGACTGCGGAGTCGGCTTTTGGAATCGGATCATTCTAGCCGAAATATACCTCGAACTACTGACGAGTACTCGAAGGCCGACATTATTGTTTATCATCAGGAATTGCGGATCGATTATACAAGCGAGAATATACGGCAAGCGAAGAGCGCTCACGCTGCTAGAGCAAGCGAGCCGATACCAGCAGCTTCACGAGCGCGGCGTCATTCGCGCTCGGATCAATACAGATCTTGCCCTCGTGTACAAGCTTAAAGGGCAGCCGAAAGTCGCTCGCCAGCTTCTTGAGAAAGCACGTCTGCCCGCGCAGCATCAGGGGGCAACCTTTGTATTGAACAAGATTCAGGACATCGAGGCAGACCTGCATTAAAACGGTCGTGGTTGCGTCAGGGTGGCTCGAAGTCATTCGATTGGAGAGTGTGCCAATGACTCAACTTGTTTCAAACGACCTAGGCCTCAGCGATCGTTCAAAGAAGAGCACCAGCCACGTCACGTCGGGCCTTCCTGGATCTGCCAAAGTCCTATTCGAATTACTCGATAAGTACCTGAAAGGCGGGAAAGTTCACTTCCGAGTCGGCGACATCGAAGCTTCAGCCGGGACCGGCAACGGCTTCGAAATAGTATTGCGTGTAAATGACGCTCGGCTCTTTTCCCGTGTCTTGCGCTACGGAAATTTGGGGCTCGGCGAGGCCTATATGGATGGCGATTTCGTCGTCGAAAAGGGTGAGCTCCACGAATTCATGACCGCTTGTCTACGTGCAGATATCGACAAGCGGGTTGCAAAGGACGTTCGTCTGGTCGCTCGCTTACTTGCCTTCCGCGTTCGAGCCGTTTTCGAAAGTTCGACCAAGAGCGTTCGACGTCACTATGATGCGGGCGATGATATCTTTGAAAGCTTCCTTGACCGAACCAAGACCTATTCTTGCGGTTATGCCCAATCATCCGACGACGATCTCGAGAGCCTCCAGCGGAACAAGATGGATCGCATCTGCCGCAAACTGCAGCTTAGGAAGGATGATCGGCTGCTCGATATTGGATGCGGTTTTGGCGGGCTTCTTATTTTTGCCGCTCGAGAATATGGCGCGATGGGTGCCGGCATCACCACCAGCCGCTCTCATGCGGAAGGCGCAATACGGCAAGTCAACGACGCCGGTCTGGAGGACAGAATAGTTATCTCGCTTGGTGACTTCCATACCATAACGGGAAAGTACGACCGGATCGTGAGCGTAGGAATGTTGGAGCACGTGCCACGCCGAGAGTACGGCAATTATTTTCGGTGTATTGCAGGCCATCTAGTACCCAATGGTTTGGGCCTGGTTCACACGATCGGTTGTACTAGTGACCGCAATCGGCACGACCCTTTCATACAAAAATATATCTTTCCTGGCTCCAATCAGCCGAGACTATCGGAAATAACCGGTGGTCTGGAGCAGTCCGGGCTCGCCATTCTCGATGTGGAGAACATCGCAATACACTACGCTTATACAGCGCATCATTGGCTTGCGCGCTTTCGTGCGGGTCAGGAGCGACTCGCACAACGATACGATGCATCGTTCTTGCGCATGTGGGAATATTTCTTTCACTGCGCAATCGCGGCCTCGTACGCATCGGATTCTGCAGTATTCCAAACATTATTTTCCGCTGATCGGACCGCTCGGTTGCCGCTAAAACGCGTTTGACCGTGCGTGGGGCGCAGAGATGGCCTTCTCGTCTATCAACGACGATCTCGCCTCGCTCCGGGTCGAATTTCGTCGATTGGGTTTCTATAGGCCAGCCTCTTTCCTCGTATCGCTTCAGTGGGCCTACAATCTCATATTAGCGTTAGGAGGCATGCTAGGGTGGTGTCTGTTCGAAGCGTGGTGGCTCGCTGGCATCGCAATCTTGATCTCGACGCTTGGTATGAGCGGGATAGGGACATTAGCCCATACCGCTGCGCACGGCGCTGCTTTCGCGGGCCGGCGCCCAAACGCATTCTTGGCCTATTTTGGCTTTCCCTTTATGCTCATGATTTCGCTGTCTTATTGGCGCGGCAAGCACAACGGCCAACATCACCCAAACCCGAACGTTGTAGGCATCGACGAAGATTGCGATCTGATGCCGTTCTTTGCAATGTCGGAAAAGGACGTGTTGTCCGCTGGCAAAATAGGGCGTTTCTACTATCGACACGTGCAAGGGTGGATATTCCCACTCGCGGTATCCTTCAATGTGTTCAATATGCAACGAGCTTCATGGGCAAGTGTTTTCGCGGGTATCGTGAAAAAGCGGCCCCGCAAACCTATAGACTGGCTTGATCTTGGTTGCCTCGCAGCTCACGTCGGCGTGTGGATCTTGGCGCCGTGCATATTGCTTTCCCCGCTCGAGGGATTGCTGTTGTACCTCCTGCGTATTGGCTTGCTCGGACATTTTGCATTTTTTATTCTTGCGCCAGCCCATTTTCCCAACGAGGCAGATCTAGTAGGGGCGACCATGGAGAACCCGGATTTTGTCATGCGGCAGCTGCAGGGAACAATAAATTTTCGGACCGGTAGTTTGATCGGTCGCCTTGCCTGTAATGGTCTCGAATACCAGATCGAACACCACCTTTTTCCCAACATATGTCACGTTCACTATCCGCTTGTTGCACCGTTGCTCCACGAGTTTTGCTTGAGAAACGGCTACCCATACCGGTCTCTCAGTTGGGGCGAAGGCATACTGAAGTCATATGTATCAATCTTTCGTCCACGCCCTGTTCGGAGTCCGTGGACGCGAAGCAAGCTCTTGCATGCCAGCACGCGACGCGAGTAGGAGCGGGAGCTGCCCTGCTGATCGTATTGGGAGGGCGCATATTAGCTTCTTCTCCGGTTCATCCCTGACCTGCGCGTTTTTTGGCGCCAACAATTTTTTGACGGCGAGTTCAACTCCTATCGACTCGTAGGACATTTTTCGAACTTGAAAGCGGTCTTTTGGGTTGACAGGAAAATACAATATGCCCGGTCCGTGCGTTGACAAGCAATTCGCACGAACGGAGCCAGCGCGCGAACTGATAAGAAAACGAGTAAAACGGAGTCAGTTCGCCGACTGATAAGGTTTTCGCAGAAAGCTTATCAATCTTGAGGCTGGATGGGTTTGAGTGTTTGCTTATCGGAGCGGGGTCTGGATCATCCGTCGACGACCAACGTGTTCGGGTCTCAGCGCCGAAAACAACTAGTAGCGGGTGCAGCTAGCCGCGCGCGAGTTGTCCGGCCCCTTGTTAGTCGATCGTCTAGCAGGCTGTTGAAAAAGGCGCTCGCCGTCGACCGGCGACCGTGATTCATTAGCTCCGACGAGATTCGGAGAAGGTGCGTGCGCGGCGGCGACAATAGAACGGGCGAGCTGTTCA
>Ga0210384_10007790_pt1 | contig 11260 bp, 8 predicted proteins | sample IncBWH2MmetaG_FD_160574 | JGI IMG/M metagenome (GOLD analysis project Ga0210384, IMG submission 160574) | Forest soil microbial communities from Barre Woods Harvard Forest LTER site, Petersham, Massachusetts, United States - Inc-BW-H-2-M | ecosystem: Environmental > Terrestrial > Soil >...
GCGAAGGCCAATCAGGTCGCGGAAATCGTAGAAGCGGGTTCCCAGTTCTTTTCGGGGAGAGACAAGGCGCAGGCGGTCCCAATAGTCCAACTGCTTCCCGGTGACGCCCAGGATTCGCTGCACATGTTCCGGACTGAATCGATCTGTCGCACCCATTGCGGGACTAGCCGGCCACTTTCTTGCCTGCCCTCTTTTGCGCAACGGGCACGGGCTGTACGGCACGAGCCGGGGGCTTCTTGCCCGGAGCGGCCGTTGCCGCCGGAGACGCTGCGACGGCCTCGGCTGGAGCTTGCTTCTCCGCGAGGCTCTTTTTGAGAGCTTCCATCAAATCAATTACCGGCGCCAGATGCGGCTGGGCGACCTCGGTCACTTGCTGGCCCTGGAGTTTGGCGGAAATCATCGCCCGCAGATTTTCCTGGTATTCGTCGCGATATTTCTGTGGCTCGAAAGGAGCAGCAAGGCTTTCAATCAATTGTTGCGCGAGCTTCTTTTCCTGATCTTTCACTTCGATCTTGTCGGTAGGAACAGCCTCGGCGGCGCGAATCTCATTCGAATAAAACATCGTGTGCAAGGTCATTCCCTTTGTTCCAGGCCGCACAATCACGATGTGCTCCCGCTGGTGCATGGTGAGCTTGGCGACGGCTCCGTAACCGGATTCTTCCATGGCCTTCATGAGCAACTGATAGGCTTTTACGCCGGCGTCTTCCGGGCTGACGTAATACGATGAGTCGAAGTAGAGTGGATCCATCTCGCTCAGCTTCACGAACTCCAGAATTTCCATAACGCGGGCGGAGGCAGGCTCGATTTTGTCCAGCTCTTCTTCGCTGAAGAGCACGTATTGGTCCTTTTCATACTCATAGCCCTTCACTATCTCGGACCGCTCCACGTTCCGATTGCAGACCGGACAAAACAGCGGCTGTTTGAGCCGTGAATGGCATTCCTTGTGAAGCTGGTTGAAACTGATTCGCTCACCGCGGGCTGCGGCAAACATGCGCACCGGCATCGAAATCAAACCGAATGTGAGATGGCCTTTCCAGACGGTTGTGGCCATGTGAACTCTCCTTCGCTGAGACCAAGGATTGTGCCCGAGTCTTTTTAGGTTAGACGCCTATCGGGCAAGAAGCAATACGAAATCCCGGCCAAAAACCCCAAAAAGGCAAGCCCGCCAGCCAAAGGGGGGCTGGGATAGAATGCGTCCATGGCCAAACTGGAAGAATACCAGCGGAAACGCCGCTTCGACCGGACCCCCGAACCTTCCGGTGAGCCCCAACCCGTCTCCGGCAAGGACCAAGACCAGCCCTCCCCGGCCGCCAAACGCACACGCCTGCCAAAGCCAAAATTGCCACAGTTGGAAGTTCGTCCAGGGGTCGAGCATGGTGACACCTTCGTGGTTCAGAAGCACCGGGCAACGCGGCTGCACTACGATTTTCGGCTGGCGATCGATGGGACGCTGAAGTCCTGGGCCGTGCCCAAGGGACCTTCCCAGAGCCACGCTGACAAGCGGCTAGCTGTGCAAACGGAAGATCATCCGCTGGACTACGCCAACTTCGAAGGGAAAATTCCCGAAGGCAATTATGGCGCGGGAACGGTAATGGTTTGGGACCGCGGGACTTTTCATGTCGAGGGTAATCTCGACGCCCTGAGGCAATTGGAAAAGGGAGAAATCAAGTTCAGCTTGAACGGGGAAAAATTGCGGGGCAGTTTCGTCCTTGTGAAATTGAAGCAGAGCGAAAAAGGCAATGAATGGTTGATGATCAAGCATAAGGACGCCGCTGAAGATTCCTCCTGGAACATCGACGAGCACGACGGTTCCGCCACTACGGGACGCACGCTGGAAGAAATTAAGGAGGAGCTGCCTCCTAAGCGCCGGGCAATCCCAATTCATCCTGCGGAGTTGCAAGGCGCTCGCAAGAGCGCAATGCCGTCTCGCGCGGAACCCATGCTCGCGACGCTTGCCGACCACCCATTTTCGGATCCCAACTGGCTCTTTGAGATCAAATGGGACGGTGTTCGCGCGCTGGCGCGAATTGAGAACGGCACTTTGGCGCTTCGCTCCCGCACTGGCGTTGACATCGCCAAACGCTATCCCGAGCTGGCATCCCTTCCCAATGCCTTGGCCGCTCGCCAGGCAATTCTTGATGGAGAGATCGTGGCTCTGGATGCCCAAGGTCACAGCAACTTCGAACGCTTGCAGGAGCGCATGCACGTGCGGGCTCCCAGCGAGAGCCTTGTCACGCAAATTCGCGCCGTTTACTTCGCTTTCGATGTTCTCTACTGCGATGGATACGACCTTCGCGAGGCCCCGCTTCTCGAGCGCAAACAGCTCCTGCAACGCTTGCTTTACACATCCGAGCGGTTCCGTTACGCCGACCATCAGTTGGAACGTGGAAAAGAGCTGTTCGCGCTGGCGGAACAAAATGGTTTGGAAGGGATCGTCGCGAAGCGTGCCGACAGCCCGTACGTTTCCGATCGAAGCCCATACTGGGTGAAGCTTAAGATTACCAAGACAGTTGACGCAGTGGTCGGCGGTTGGACCGAAGCTCGCACCTCCGCCCTTCCCTTTGGCTCGCTGCTGTTGGGCTTGTATCATGGCAAAAAACTTCGATTCATCGGCCACGTCGGCAGCGGATTTGACGCGAAAAAGCTCACGGAATTGAGCAGCAAGCTGAAAGAACTGGGTGTTCCCGCTTCCCCGTTCGACACCGTGCCCGAAACCAATGAAAGGCCATCCTGGGTCTCTCCTGCTCTGGTGGCGCGTGTCAAATTCAGCGGATGGACACAGGAGCACGCTTTACGCCACCCTGTTTTCCTCGCCCTGCGCGAGGACGCGCGTCCCACAGATTGCCAATGGGAAACCGAAGTTGCCGCTGAAGCACCCGCCACCGCCCCAGCCGTGGTCCGCGCGCCCGAGATCGTTGGGAAGACTCTCAGCACAACAGCACAAATCGAAGCCGAGTTGTTCAAGGGGCGCTTAGAAACCGTGACCATCGAACTGGATGGCAAACGGCTGCGCTTTAGTAACCTGAACAAAGTTTATTTTCCCGAGTCGGGCTACACGAAGCGGAATTTGCTGGCCTATTACTACCGCATGGCCGACTTCATCTTGCCCTTTCTGCGTGATCGGGCTTTGGTTTTGCGACGCTATCCCGACGGAATCAAAGGCCAAGCTTTTTTTCAGAAAGACCTGCGCGAAGGTTTGCCGGACTGGTTCAAGACGGTTCCAGTGGATTCCGAACATCGTGGTGAGGTAATTCAATACGCGACAGCCAACGACCGTGCTTCCCTGCTTTTCCTGACAGGCCTGGGCTGCATCGATCACAACCCGTGGTCCAATCGGTATGACGATGTCGACCATCCCGACTACTTTTTTTTTGATTTGGATCCATCGGATGGCACGGACTTTTCTGTCGTCGTCACGATCGCTCGAGCACTTCATGAAAAGCTGGAAGAACTGCAGTTGGCGAACTTCTTGAAGACTTCGGGCGCCACGGGAATCCATATCTACATACCTGTCGAGCCGGTCTACACATACGAGCAACTGCGCACCTTCGGCGAGATCATCGCGCGCACTGTGACTGCCGAGCACCCGAGTCTAGTGACCCATGAGCGCATCGTTGCCAAGCGTCCAGCGGGCCGCGTGTTGATTGACGTGCAGCAAAACGCTCACGGGCGTCCGCTGGCTGCCGCGTATTCCGTGCGGGCCTTTCCTCACGCGCCGGTTTCCGCTCCCCTGTTGCCCCGTGAATTGCGTTCCAGCTTGCGCCCAGAGACATTGAACATAAAGACGGTCTTTGCGCGCCTGAAGGAGAAGGGCGATCTCTGGGCCGATTTCTGGAAGCGGCGCCAGCGATTGGAAGGAGCCATCGAAGTTTTAAGCAACCGCATACCGCCAAGAACGAAAAAGACGCCCTGATCCCGCGCAGAGGTTGCTGCTCTTGTCTTTTCCTGGTGCCGCAGCTGTGGTTAAATGCCAAAACATGGGGGCTACGATTTCTCCCAAGGGGCAACTTTGTGTGGGCACTTCTGGATACTCCTATAAGGAGTGGAAGGGGAGTTTTTACCCGGAAAAGCTACCGGACCGCGAAATGCTGAGCTTCTATGCCGGGCAGTTCAAAACGGTTGAAATCAACCATTCTTTTTACCGCATGCCGACGGAGAATCTGCTTTTGCAGTGGGCCAAGAGCGTTCCCGAAGGCTTTAAGTTTGCTCTGAAGGCGAACCAGCAGATCACCCACATCAAGAGGCTGCGCGGCTGCGAAGACACACTGAAGCGTTTCCTGGAGGTGGCCAGCGTGTTGAACGATGGCGACCACCTCGGCCCCGTGCTGGTGCAGCTTCCGCCCAATTTCAAATTTGACCAGCCGCTGCTCGAAGATTTTCTCGCCCTTCGCCCGCCAGCGTTTCTGTTCGCTTTTGAAGTGCGTCACCAATCGTGGTACACCGAGGAAACTTACGCCGTCCTTCGCCGGCACGGAACGGCGCTCTGCTTGGCCGAGACGGAGAAGGAAACGCCTCTGGAAGTCCTCACAGCCGATTTTACTTATGTGCGCCTACGGCGTGAAAACTACACTGCAAAGCAATTGGCGGCTTGGAGCAAGCGCTTTGAAGAATGGCTTGGCAAGGGAGTGAATGTGTACGCGTACTGCAAACATGAAGATGCCGGCAAAGCACCGGCCTACGCGCATGTGCTGCTGCGTGGGAAAGATAACTGAGTACATTCAGACCACAACCTAAGACAAGGCACTTTTGATGCGCTCCCATAAAACGACTTAGGATTTCCTTCGTCTAAAGGTAGCGCAGGGGGCGTCGCTTCTGGGGCCGATCATATCCCGTGGGTGCTGATCCGGCTCCGCGCGTGAAGAGAGCTCCCCAGATGTCCATTTCACGAAACGTCAGGTCTCCGTTCCTAAAGTACTAAGAGGTTTCTGTCTCGCGTGGTTGTGCCGTTTGCATGTTATTACCAATCCATTGGAGGTGTTTGCGATGAAACGATCTTCACTTGCGCTTGTTGCGGTTGCTCTTCTTGCCGTTGCCGGAACCCCTCTTCGCGGTCAGGGCCAAACCCAGAATCAAACTCCACGTCCTATGCGTTCCCGCGCCGAAGAGACGCTGCAAGTGTGGAACGACATCGGAAACAAGCTTGTCGCCATGGCCGGGGATTTTCCCGAAGACATGTACGACTTCAAGCTGCAAAAAGATGAGCGCACTTTTGCCGAAAATATTCTGCACGTCGCCGCGGTCGACTATGATCTGTTGCGCTCCGTCTCCGGATCAAACATCGGGCCCGATTTCGGCAAGAACAGGCACAATCCCTCGCGAGACATTTACAAAACCAAGTCCGACGTGTTGAAGCTGATTCAGCAGGCAGTTGCGGACGGCGCCGACCTGATTCAGCAGCAGGGCGACGCCGGGCTGGACAAAACCATGAAATTTGCCTGGGGCGACAAACTGGTGCACAACTCTTACACCTGGGCGTGGGCGATCGAACACAGTGGCGAACATTACGGCCAGCTCGTTGTCTACTATCGGGCGAACAACCTGGTGCCGCCGGATTCGCGGCGTCTCTCGCAACAGTCGCAGCCCCCACCCGCCGCGGCCGCCGGTGCGCCTCCAGCGCAATCGTCGGAGCAGCCTTCGCCAACCGTGGCTTCCACCGTGGACCGGCAGATTTCCACCATCGAAAAACTGATTCTGGATATGGCCGAAGCCATGCCGGAAGAGAGATTCAACTTCTCGCCCGCGAACATGAACATTCCCGGCAGCGATTACACTGGCGTGCGCACCTTTGCTCTGGAACTCAGGCATGTCGCCGCGTCCAACTATTTCCTCTGGTCGCCGCTCACCGGCGAAAAGCTCCCGGATGGCCTGAAGGACGGAAACGGCCCGGACACCTTGAAGACCAAAGCCGAGATCATCAAGTTCCTGAAGGATTCGTTTGCCCTCGGCCACAATGCGGCTGCTACGCTGAACGCGCAAAACATGTTGGAAAACCCCGAACATAGCAAATCCTCACGCTTGTACCGGGCCACATTCGGGGTCGCGCATGCCTACGATCACTACGGGCAGCTGGTGGAATACTTGCGGATGAACGGAATCGTTCCTCCTGCCAGCCGGCAGAAGTCAGACTGAACGATCGTTGGCCACTGTTGCTGCTTCGAGTGCGGCAGGATTCAATCGGAAACGCCCGATTCGCGAGTAACGCCTGGGTTCCTCGGGAAGCCTCTCCTTCCTGCCCGCGGAGAGCCGAATCGGAGGTGAGCACAGGAACGAATTTCAGTACGGGGTTTTCTTTTCCTGCTTCTGCCACAGCGAAAAAATCTCGAGCGATTCCGTGCGCAGTAATTGCTGCATCGGTACGCGTCGCTCGGCATGAGTGCGGTCCAGCTCTTCGTAGATGAACGCGTCGTCAAATCCGGCTGCGGCGGCATCCGCGGCGACGCAGGCGTAAAATACCCGAGCCGGACGCGCCCAGTAAATGGCGCCGAGGCACATTGGGCAGGGCTCGCACGTAGTGTAAAGATCGCAGCCCGCGAGCTGAAAATCGCCCAGATTGCGGCAGGCTTCGCGAATCGCCACCACCTCCGCGTGGGCGGTGGGATCGTTCGTGGCTGTCACGCGATTTGCGCCTTCCGCCACCACCTGACCGTCTTTCACGATTACCGCGGCAAAGGGCCCGCCGGCGCCGCTGCGGACGTTTGCCATAGCCAGAGCGATCGCCCGGCGCATGAATTCGTGCATCATCAGGGATTCTTCCCGTTTCAGGGTGCCCTTCCCACCCGTAAATATCAATATCAATGTACCGTTTCCGTGCATTCGCAGAATGGCGCGAATTTGCAGCGGCGGTGCGCTACAATCACTCAAAATCATCGAACTGTGCGTCGCCCCTCAGCGGAATCCGTCGCTGAAGGGTCCGAGTTGCAGACGGATGACTATGGAAAACCGCCAGATTGGTAAGTCGATACCGCGCAAGGAAGGCCGCGAAAAGGTCACCGGTTCTGCGCGTTATGTGGACGACCTAACTTTCCCGGAAATGATCCACGGTGTCACCGTGCGAAGCTCCATCGCACGGGGCAAGATCCTTGGCTTCCGATTTGGCGAGGGGATCCCATGGAATGAATTCACCATCGTCACGGCGAAGGACATTCCCGGCAAAAACTGCATTGCCCTTCTGATCGAAGATCAACCCTGCCTCGCCGATCAGTTTGTGAATCATCCCGAAGAAGCCGTACTCCTCCTCGCTCACCCGGATAAGTATCTGCTTGAAGAAGCGCGGAGAGCAGTGCACATCGAGATCGAACCGTTGCCCGCCGTCTTCACAATCGATGACTCGCTTGCGCGCAAACAAATCATTTGGGGCGAAGACAACATCTTCAAGTCGTATCGCGTCGAAAAGGGCGAGGTTGGTTCAGCTTGGAGCGGCGCGGATTTCATCGTCGAAGGCGAGTACGAAACCGGTGCCCAGGAACAACTCTACATCGAGCCGCAAGGCATGATTGCACGCGCCAGTTCAGCCGATGGCGTCACCGTCTGGGGTTCGCTGCAGTGTCCCTATTACGTGCACAAAGCGCTGGTGCGCCTCTTCGACCTGCCCAAGGAAAGAGTGCGCGTTGTGCAGACGGAAACCGGCGGCGGCTTCGGCGGCAAGGAAGAATATCCTTCAATGATTGCCGGCCATGCTGCCCTGCTCGCCTTGAAATCTGGCAAGCCGGTGAAAATGATTTACGACCGCGCGGAAGATATGGCTGCAACAACGAAACGTCATCCATCGCGTACGCGTCACCGCACGGGGGTTACGCGCGATGGAAAGCTTCTGGCGATGGAGATCGATTTCACCCTCGATGGCGGCGCCTACGAGACACTTTCCCCGGTGGTGCTGTCGCGCGGCACCATTCACGCTGCCGGCCCGTATGCTTGCCCGAACGTTCTTATTCTGAGCCGCGTGGTGGCCACCAATGCTCCGCCGCACGGCGCGTTCCGCGGGTTCGGTGCGCCGCAAAGTGTCTTCGCGCTAGAACGCCATCTCGATCGAGTTGCCGCCGCCGTGGGCCTCTCGCCGGAAGAATTGCGCCGCCGCAATTTCATTCACGAAGGCCAGACGCTTTCGGTCGGGCAGGTGATCCACGAAAAAGTGCAAATGGACAAACTGCTGGACCGCGCACTCGAACTGAGCGGCTATCACGAGAAGCGTGCGCGTTTTGCGAAAGACAACCCTCGTAACGCGATCAAGCGAGGCATCGGCTTTGCCGCATTTCTCCACGGCGCGGGGTTCACAGGCTCTGGCGAGGAATATCTCGCGTCAGAAGCACAGGTCACCACCACGCGCGACGGCAGAGTCCGCGTCCTCGCCGGCAGCACCGAGATGGGCCAGGGAACGAACACCGTCTTCGCCCAGATTGCCGCGGAAGCGCTCGGGCTCGATTGCGACCAAATCGAAATCCTGCAACCGGATACCTCCCTCGTGCCCAACAGCGGCCCAACCGTTGCTTCGCGAACCACCATGATCGTGGGAAAACTCGTCGAAACTGCAGCATTGGCGATCAAAAAATCGCTGCTGGATGCAGGATTTCTGAAACAGGGCCACACCGCCAGGGATTTCTCGAACGCTTGCAGGCAATACACGGACAAGTTCGGCGCGGTGCAATCATTGGTGAAATATCAGTATCCCAGTGATCTCCATTGGGACGACGGAAAATACCAGGGGGATGCATACGGCGCGTATGCCTGGGCGGTCTACGTCGCGGAAGTGTCCGTGGATACGCGAACCGCCGAAATTCACGTTGAAGATTTCGTGGCCGTTCAGGAAGTTGGCAAGGTCATCAATCCGATTTTGGCCGCGGGGCAAATTGAAGGCGGCGTCGCACAGGGCATCGGATTCGCTCTTTATGAAAATGTCGTTTGGCAGGAAGGCCGCATGGTGAACGGGCAAATGACCAACTACATCATGCCCACTTCGATGGACGTGCCGCCCATCCGTGTCTTTTTCGAGGAACTTCCGTATGCGCGAGGTCCCGCGGGTGCAAAGGGGATCGGTGAACTTCCTCTCGATGGAACCGCGCCTGCGATTGCGAATGCCATTGCGCACGCCATCGGCGCAGATGTCCGCCAAATTCCGGTAACGCCCGAACAATTGATGGAGATGCTGGAGGGCGTGCATGCCTGAGGCCGCGCACAAAATCCGCGTGCAATGCGAGATCAACGGCAACCCGATGTCGATTGAAGCGCATCCGATGGCGCGGCTGCTCGACGTCTTGCGGGAACAAGCCGGGCTGACCGGAACGAAAGAAGGGTGCGGCGAAGGCGAATGCGGCGCGTGCTCGATTGAAATGGATGGTGCGCTCGTCAATAGTTGCCTGATCCCGGCGCTGCAAGCGGACGGGACGAAAATCCGCACCATCGAAGGCGTCGCGGACGCAGCCGAATTGAGCCTCGTACAGAAGGCGTTTCTCACGCATGGCGGCGCGCAGTGCGGCATCTGTACGCCGGGCATGATCCTCGCCGCGCGCAATCTCCTGTCGCGCAACGCGCAGCCGACGGAGAACGAAATTCGCGAAGCCCTGTCTGGGAATCTATGCCGCTGCACCGGCTACACAAAAATCTTCGACTCAGTCCTTGAAGCCTGCCGCGCCCAAAGGCCGCGCCCATGAGATCGTATGTTCCGGGTTACGAATTGCGTGAGCCTCGGAATCTTGCCGACGGGCTGGAACGCATGGTGCGTGAACCTGGCAAATGGAAACCCTTCGCCGGCGGCACGGATTTGATGGTGCTTCTCGAGGCCGGAAAGCTTTCACACCGGAAATTTCTCAGTATCTGGAAGCTGCCGGAACTGCGCGGAATCACGGTAACGTCGGCGCACGTGACGCTCAACGCGCTGACAACTTATTCGGAAATACGGCGCCACGAATTGCTCGCCCGCGAATTTCCTCTCTTGTGCCGCGCGGCTGCCGAAACCGGCAGCATCGCCACGCAGAATCGCGGCACCCTCGGCGGGAACATTGCCAACGCCTCCCCGGCTGCGGATTCGCCGCCCGTGCTGCTCGTCTATGATGCAGAGCTCGAGCTTGTCTCCGCGAGCGGATCACGTTGGGTCCCATATCACGGTTTTTGGAGAGGCTATAAGAAAATTGCCATGCGGGACGACGAACTGATTCGCGCGATCCGCCTGCCCAGCAACGGAAGTTTTTCGAAGCAGTTTTACCGCAAGGTTGGCACGCGCCGGGCGCAGGCCATCTCAAAGGTCTGCTTCGCGGGTACGGCACACATGGATGCTGGACGGATTGTTGACGTGCGGATCGCCTTGGGCAGCGTCGCCCCGACCGTGCTCCGTGCGACCGAAGCCGAGAAAATATTGCGAGGTGAAAAACCGGCGATCGCCAGCTTGCGCGCTGCGCAAGAAAGCCTGGCCCGCGAAATCGCACCCATTGACGACATCCGCTCCACCGCGCGCTACCGCCTCCGCGTGGCCCAAAATCTCCTCGCTGAGTTCTGCGAGAGCCTCGCGAGCTAGCTGAGCATGCCACATCGTCCCAACCTTTCGGGTGATTCAAGCAGCGAAACGGACCTGATTATTCGCGGCAAACGGGTAGTCACGCCCGATGGCGAACGCTCCGCGACAATTCACATTCGCGATGGCGTCATTACAAAGGTTGCTGGCTTCGACGACGTTTCTCCAAGAAGTCTTATTGACGAAGCGTGTGATCTCGTCGTTATGCCCGGCTTGGTAGACACTCATGTCCACATCAACGAACCCGGGCGCACGGAATGGGAAGGCTTTGCAACCGCGACACGCGCGGCCGCTGCCGGTGGCATCACCACGCTCATCGAGATGCCGCTGAACAGCATCCCGGCAACAACCACCGTGGCCGCATTTCGAACGAAACTCGCCACAGCTTCAGGCAAGCTTTCGGTGGACACAGGTTTTTGGGGCGGCGTGGTGCCTGGAAACGAGCAGGAGTTGCTCGGCCTTTGGGAAGCGGGCTGCTTCGGCTTCAAGTGTTTCCTGATTGATAGCGGCGTCAAAGAATTTGCCAGTGTCAGCGAATCCGATCTCCGCGAAGCGTTGCCCGTGCTTGCAAAAAGTGGCGCGCCGCTCCTCGCCCATGCCGAATTGCCGGGACCGATTGAGGATGCTGCGAAGGGACGCGCCCCCAGTGCGTCGCGGAAGTCCTATCAAACCTGGCTCGTCTCCCGCCCACGCGCAGGGGAAAATGAAGCGATTGACCTGCTCCTGCGTCTCGGCGGCGAGTTCGGCGCCCAGATCCAC
>Ga0210384_10007791_pt1 | contig 11258 bp, 9 predicted proteins | sample IncBWH2MmetaG_FD_160574 | JGI IMG/M metagenome (GOLD analysis project Ga0210384, IMG submission 160574) | Forest soil microbial communities from Barre Woods Harvard Forest LTER site, Petersham, Massachusetts, United States - Inc-BW-H-2-M | ecosystem: Environmental > Terrestrial > Soil >...
GCCCGCGCCGCTGACCTTCCCGCAGGAAGTGGTGGTGGAGTCGATGGTGCTGCCCCAGGAGGTGAAGTTCGGGGAGCCGTTCCAGGCCAAGGTGGTGGCGTGGAGCCAGGCGGAGGCCCAGGGCCGACTCTCCCTCTACCGCAACGGGGAGTTCCTCGGCTCCCAGGTGGTACGCCTCGCCCCCGGCAAGAACGTGTACACCTACCGCCAGTCGCTCGAGCAGAGCGGCATCCACGTCTACCAGGCTGCGCTGGACGTGGAGGGCGACACCATCGAGGAGAACAACCGCGCGCTCGGCACCCTGGTGGTGCGCGGGCGGCCGCAGGTGCTCCTCGCGGAGAAGGACCGGACCCAGGCCCAGGCCCTCGCGGCCGCGCTGCGCTCGCAGCACGTGGACGTGACGGTGGTGGAGGCGGACAAGATCCCGAAGGACATGGCGGGCCTGCAGAAGTACGACGGCCTCGTCCTGTCCAACGTCTCCTCGCTCAAGATGACGAAGAAGCAGATGGAGAACATCCGCGACTACGTCCGCGAGCAGGGCGGCGGGCTCATCATGCTGGGCGGCGAGGAGAGCTTCGGCCTCGGCGGCTACTACCGCACCCCGATCGAGGAAGCCCTCCCGGTGACCATGGAGGTGAAGCAGAAGATCGAGATCCCGAGCCTGGCGGTGGTGCTGTCGATCGACCGGTCCGGCTCGATGGCCATGACCACCGACGAGAAGGTGACCAAGCTCGACATCGCCAAGGAGGCCGCCCACCTGGTGGTCGACCTCCTCGACGAGCGCAACGAGGTCGGGGTCATGAGCTGGGACACCGAGTTCATCTGGGACTCGCCGCTCAAGCCGGCGCGCGACAAGCAGTCCATCCACCACGCGATCGCCACCATCAAGGCGGGCGGCGGCACCGACGGCTACCCGGCCCTCAAGGAGTCGTACCAGGTCCTCTTCGACCGGCCCGCGCTGCTGAAGCACGTCATCTTCCTCTCCGACGGCCAGATGACCCGCGGCGACTTCGCGGGGCTGCTGCGCCGCATGGCCAAGGACAAGATCACGGTGTCCACCGTGGCCATCGGCAAGGACGCGGACGTGCCCCTGATGGTCGACGTGGCCAAGTGGGGCCGCGGGCGCTTCTACTACACCGAGGACGACGCCACGATCCCGCGCATCTTCACGCTGGAGACCCAGCTCGCCTCCAAGGCGTCCCTCGTCGAGCAGCCGTTCAAGGCGGTGGTGGCGAGCCCGGCCCACGAGGCGATCCAGGAGATCGACTGGAAGGAGGCCCCGCCGCTCGGCGGCTACGTGGCCACCAGCATGAAGGCGAACGCGGACCTGGTGCTGATGACGCACCAGGAAGACCCGCTGCTCGCGACCTGGCGCTACGGGCTCGGCCGCTCGGTGGCCTTCACGTCCGACGCCAAGGCCAAGTGGGGCGTGCTCTGGGTGCGCTGGGGCGGCTTCAACAAGTTCTGGTCCCAGGTGACGCGCTGGGCGTTGCGCACCGGCACCCGCAGCGATACGGTGGCCACCGTATCCCGGTCCGACAACGTCGGCGAGGTGACGGTGGACGCGATCGACCCCAAGGGTGAGTTCATCAACTTCCTGGACTCGCAGGTCGGCGTGGTGGCTCCGGACAAGACGCGGACCGTGATCGATCTGGAGCAGATCGGGCCGGGCCGGTACCGCGGCCGATTCCCGGCCGGGCAGGAGGGAGTCTACCTGGTCGGGATGGCGCAGCGACGCGCCGATCAGATGGTGGGCTCGCAGCTCGCCGGTCTGGTGGTGCCGTACGGCCAGGAGTTCCGTGACCTGGGCGTGGACGAGTCGTTCTTGCGGGAGCTGACCGAGCTCACCGGGGGCGGCATCCTGGCCGAGCCGAAGGACGCGTTCCTGCAGAACCGGCACAAGTCGCGCCTCAGCGTGGACATCTGGCCGTGGCTGGTGGGCATGGTGGCGGTGCTGTTGATTCCCGAGATCGCGCTGCGCCGGATCGGGCCGGTGGGCCTTGGCCGGCTGTGGGCGCGGGTGCGGGTGGGCCGGGCAAAGGGAGGACCAGGGCATGAGAGCGCTGACCAACGCTAGGTGGGCCGTCGTCTCCGCGCTGCTGCTTGTACTGCTGGGCGCGGGGGGCGCGGAGGCCGCGTCCAAGCCGCGCAGCGTCCTGATCCTGCCGTTCACCACCGTCGATCTCACCCGCGACGAGCAATGGATCGGCGAGGGCGTGGCCCAGTCTCTGATGCTCGCGCTCGTGCACGTGCCCGGCCTCGTCCAGATCGAGCGCGAGCGCGTCCGCGCGCTGCCGCAGCCCGAGGCGTGGGACGAGGCGGCCACCATGACCGCGGCCAAGCAGCTCGGCGCGGACATCGCGCTGTTCGGCGAGGTGAAGCGGACCGGGTCGGACCTGATCGTCCAGCCGCGCTTCCTCGAGCTCCGCGGCGACAAGGTGGAGCGGGGCACCCTCGACACCTTCGCGGTGGCGGAGGGCCAGCTCCTCGACCGCCTGCGCCCGCTGCCCGCGGCCTACCTCAAGGCGATCAAGGTCCCCGCCAGCGACGTGGAGCTGGCCCGGGCCCAGAAGTGGGCCGCCCCCACCAGCGTGCTGCGCGCCTACGAGCAGTACGTCCGGGGCCGCCACGCGAGCTACCGCGGCACCCAGGAAGCGAGCGAGGCCGCGGTGGAGTTCCTGAGCCGCGCCATCGAGGCCGATCCGCAGTTCGTGGCGGCCCAGTACGCGCTGGGAGTGGTGCACCAGAACCTCGGCAACCGCTGGAAGGCGGCGGCCCAGTTCCGCGCCTCGGCGCAGCTCGACCCGACCTACGCGGAGCCCTACAAGGCCCTCGGCGATCTCTACCTGACCGCGCCCCGCCGGCTCTTCGAGGAGGCGATCAAGGCCTACGCCAAGGCCATCGAGCTCCGGCCGTTCTACGCGGAGGCCCACGTGGGCCTGGGCGACGCGCTCGCGGCCAAGGGCGACGTCGACCCGGCGGTGGCCGCGTACCAGAAGGGCCTCGAGTACAACCCGATGAACGCCAAGGTCCACGTGAGCCTCGGCAAGATCTACTACTCGGAGAAGGGGCTCTACTACGAGTCGGTGACCGCCTACAAGAAGGCGATCGACCTCGATCCGGGCTACCTCGACGCGCGAATGGGTCTCGCCGAGGTGTACGAGGACAAGGGCCTCTACAAGGAAGCCATCGAGGAGTACCGCAAGGTGGTCGACGCGGACGCCAAGAACACCGGCGCGCTCTACAACCTGGCCCTGGTCTACGAGAAGGTCGACCCGAAGGAGGCGGTCAGCCTCTGGGAGCGCTACATCGGCCTGGCCGGCAGCGTGCCCGCCGAGAAGGACTGGGTCGACGTGGCCCGGCTGCACTTGAAGAAGCTCAAGCAGCAGGGGAACTAACCGCGCTGCCTCATACGTAGAAGTACCTACCGGAGTGCTTACTGGGTCCGGATAGGCGGGTGGCGGACGTCCCGGGCGCTATACTCGGCTGGTGGAGGAGACTCACGGTTCCCGTGATTCGCTCCAGCGTGAGGTCGCTCGCGAACGTCTGAAGAACGCCCGCCGCAGCAACACCGTCCGCTTCTGGGGCGTCTCCGCGTTCTTCCTGCTGTTCCTGATCCTGGGCGGACTGCTCCGGCTGCCCGAGTGGTCCGGCAACCTCCCGCTCTTCGCGCTGTACTGGCTCGCCACCACCGCGATCTTCCTGGTGAGCCGGCGCTCCGAGCGCATCGTGCTCGCCTCCGGGATGGCGGTCGCGCTCTTCGACGCCCCGATCGTCTTCTTCCTGCAGTGGGCCACGTTCCCCACCAGCAATCCGAGCGGGGTGGCCGGCTTCACGGTCGGGGTCTACGTCCTGCTCGTGATGCTCGCCGCGTTCTCCCTGCAGCACTGGTACGTCATCTTCACCGCGGTGGTGGTGACGGTGTACGAGGTCCTCCTGCAGCACTTCGCGGGGGTGAGCCTCGGCGCGATGCTCTCCACCGTCATCCTGATCGGGCTCGCCGCCGCGATCTGCTCCTACGCGCAGTACCGGCTGTTGCGCTTCGTGCAGCGGATCGATCGCCACATGAGCGCTCACCGCGAGGCCGAGGCGGCGCGCCGCCAGGCCGAGCGGGTGTCGGCGCTGGCCGCCCTCGCCCGCGAGCTCTCCGGCACTCTCGATCCGGCCACGGTGGCGGACCGGACGGTCGAGAGCATCGTCCGATTGCTGGCGGCCCGCAACGCGATCCTGTTCCGGCTCGACCCCGCCTCCGGCGACCTGGTCAGCGTCGCGACCGTCGGGGTCGTCGGGCGGGCCTTCCCGGTCGGCAGCCGGCTGCCCGCGGGGGCGGGGGCGACCGGGCAGGCGGTCCTCCGCCGGGAGGTCGTGATCACCTCCGACGTGCTCGCCGAGCCGGGCATCGCCATGCCCCCCGACTTCGAGAGCCGCCTCCACGAGTCGAACCACCGCGCGACGTGCGCGGTCCCCCTGATCGTGCGCGGCACCGTCATCGGGGCGCTGCGGGTCTCCGACGTGGCGGGACGCCGCTTCACCGACGACGAGGTCCACCTGGCCCAGGCCTTCGCCGACCACGCTGCGTTCTCGCTGGAGAACGCCCGCCTCTACGCGGAGCTGGACGCGCACCTGCACCAGCTCGAGACCACCCAGGAGCAGCTCGTGCAGGCCGGCAAGCTCGCGGCGGTGGGCCAGCTCGTGACCGGCATCGCGCACGAGATCAACAATCCGCTCGCCACCATCATGGGCCAGGCCGAGATGCTGGGCCGCCGGCTCTCCGAACCGGGCCCGCTCGAGCGTGTCGCCAAGATCGCGGATTGCGCGATGCGGGCGGCCCAGATCGTGCGGGGGCTGCAGACGTTCGTCCGCCCGCGGCCGCACGAGATGGCGCCGCTCGATCTGCGCGACGTGGTGGCGCGGGTCGTGTCCCTGCGCGAGGACGCGCTGCGCTTCAACGGGGTCGAGCTGCTCGAGGATCTGGCCGAGGACGTGCCGCCGGTCCTGGGTGACGCGAGCCAGCTCGACCAGGTCGTGCTCAACCTCGTGATCAACGCGGAGCAGGCGGTGGCGGCCGCGACCGCGTCCACGCCCCGCATCGCGATCGGCGTGGGCGTGCACGACTCGCGGGTGCGGCTGACCGTCAGCGACACCGGGCCCGGGATCCCCGCCGACATCCTGCCGCGGATCTTCGAGCCCTTCTTCTCGACGAAGGCGCCCAACCAGAACTCGGGGCTGGGCCTGTCCATCTCCTACAGCATCGTCCAGAACCACGGGGGCCGGCTGATCGCGGAGAGCGCGCCGGGCGGCGGCGCGACCTTCTCGGTCGAGCTGCCCGCGCATCGGGGCCCGGTGCCCGCGCCGCCGCCGCGCCCGGACCCCGACGGCCCGCCGCTCCGTCGTGGGGCCATTCTCGTGGTCGAGGACGAGCCGCACGTCGCGGGGATGCTGCGCGATCTCCTGACTGACCTGGGGCAGGAGGTGACCGTGGTGGCCGACGCGGCGAGCGCGTGGCGCATCCTCGCCGAGGAGGCGAAGGAGTTCGATGCGATCACCCTCGACCTGCGGTTGTCAGGTCTTTCTGGGCGGACGATCTTCGAGCGCCTGGAGCGCGAGCTCCCGCAGATGGCCGCGCGGGTGCTCTTCGTCACCGGCGAGAACGCGGACCTGGACACCGAGGCGTTCCTCGAGCGCTCGGGGCGGCCCACCCTCCGCAAGCCGTTCGGCGTGAAGGCGCTCATCGCGGGCCTCGCGACGCTACTCGCCCATCGCGCGGCCTCGACCGACCGCTAGCCGCCGATCCGTCGGTCCCCCGAGGACGACGCGCAGAGCAAATCACTCTGTGCGAGGCTATGGGCATGCGCACGCACGGGTGGATGGGGGCCGGCGACGCGATGGTGCGGCTCGCCTGGAAGCTCCTCTGGAGCTGGAGGAGACGGTAGCGGCCCGGGCGAGAGTTCTCCCGCTATACCGCCGGTTTCAGTCACTCTCCCTGACTGGACTCGTCAGCCTCAAAGCTTCCGTATTCGCAAAATCAAGTAGATAGACCACGGCTGCTCCGCTGGCCCCTGTCTTGCTCCTTCCGGAGGCATTTGCGGCCCACCTCGGAGGGGACGATCATGACCCGCAGGTCACCGAGTAGCGAACGAGGCTTCACGCTCGTCGAGCTAATGGTCGTCGTGGCCGTCATCGGGGTGCTCGCCACGATCGCCATCCCGCTGTACGTGAACATGCAGGCGCGTGGCCGGGTCGCGAAGGCCCAGGCCGATTCGCGGACGCTGGCGTCCGCGGTCAGCGTCTACGGCGCGCACATGGGCCGGATTCCCTCCACGCTCGCTCAGCTCACCTCGGTGACGACGAATGCGCTCGGCCAGCCGGGCGGCCCCTTCATGGCCAGCGTTCCGACCGCTCCCGGAGGTTGGTCGACTTACAGCTACAGCGCCAACGTCGCGGCGGGGACCTTCACCATCAGCACGAGCGGCGACGGGACCAGCGTCTCGCTTCCGTAGGCCGGCCCCGCGCTGGCCCGGCTGGGGCCCGCGGGCCGTTCCCGAGATGCCGCGTCGCCGGCCGTCTCCTTGACTTCGTGGGGGGCATTTCCTATGGTGACCGGGAGATGAGCGATCTCCGCAAGGATCCCACTCGAGGGCGCTGGGTTCTCGTCCGTCCCGGAGGCAAGCCGCCCGCGGGGTCGACCTGCCCCTTCTGTCCCGACAACGAATCGCTCACTCCGCAAGAGATCTTCGCCTACCGCAAGGAGGGCTCGCGTCGTGACGGGCCCGGCTGGTCGGTACGGGTGATCCCGGAGGCCGATCCCTACTTCCGCATCGAGCAGGAGCTGGTGCGTGAAGGGGTCGGGCTCTACGACCGGATCTCCCCGCGTGGAGCGACCGAGCTGATCGTGGAGAGCCCGAACCATGACGACACCGCCGCCACCCTGGGCGAGGGGCAGTGGGAGCAAGTCCTGTGGATGTACGGCGAGCGGATCCGCGACCTGAAGCTCGACCAGAACATCCGCGACATCCTGGTCACCCGGCGTCACCGCGCCCCCGGCTCCCGCATCACGCACCCGTACTCGCGCCTCACCGCGATCCCCATCATCTTCGACGAGGTCCGCCGCAAGCTCCGCGAGTGCCGCGAGCACTACGAGTACAAGCGGCGCTGCGTGTACTGCGACATGATCCGCCAGGAGATCGCGGGCGGAGATCGGGTGGTGCGCCTGACCGATCACTTCCTCGCCCTGTCGCCCTACGCGGCCCGCTCGCCGTTCGAGACGTGGATCCTGCCGCGCCAGCACCACTGCCTGTACGAGGCCTCGCTGTCCGGCGAGGTGGTGGCGGACCTGGCCGGGGTGCTCGGCGGCATCTTCCGGACCCTGACCGCCAAGCTGGGCGACCCCGCGTTCGAAATGACGCTCTACACCGCCCCCAACCTGGCCGCCAAGATCCTCCCGGGGGAGTGGACGACCATCGCCGACGACTACCACTGGCACATCGAGATCTGCACCACCCCGGACCGATCCAACGGAATCGGGGGGATCCACGTCAACGACACCCCTCCCGAGGACGCCGCCAAGCAGTTCCGGGAGGCCTGGCTCTGAGCCGGGCCCTCCCTGGTTAGACCAGCCTAAGGCCCCGCCGCTCCAGCCCGAAGATCCCCTCCGCCTTGACAACGGGGGGCGCCGGTGGCAAAGTACGACCGTGCGGGTCGGAGATCCCAGGGGTCGCATATAGACCTCGGGCATAGACCGCGGACATGGACCGGAGAGACAGGGGACTGCCGTGCTGAGATTCACGAAGCGGGCGGACTACGGGCTGATGGCGATCCACTTCATCGCCTCCCACGGAGACGAGGGAGCGGTGAGCGCCAAGCGGATCGCGGAGGAGTTCCACATCCCGCCGGAGCGGCTCGCCAAGATCCTGCAGCAGCTCGCGAAGAAGAAGCTGATCACGAGCCACAACGGGCCCAAGGGCGGCTACGTGCTGACGCGGCGGCCCGGAGCGATCACGGTGGGACAGGTGGTGCGGGCGCTCGAGGGGCCGCTGAGCGTGGTCAGCTGCATGACCGAGCACGACGATTGCCCGCAGTTCGCGCGCTGCAACCTGCGCGGGCCGGTGCAGAAGATCCAGGCCAGCATCACGCACGTACTCGATAGCATGACGCTCGCGGAGCTGGCCGCGGACCCCGCCGTCACGGTGATGCCCGTGGCGGCCATCCATTAGTCGGCATAGACCAGGAGAGACACGGCGATGGCGTTGAAGCTTCCGATCTTCATGGACAGCCAGTCCACGACCCCGGTCGATCCCCGGGTGCTCGAGGCGATGATCCCGTACTTCACCGAGAAGTTCGGCCATCCCGCGAGCCGCAACCATCCCTTCGGCTGGGAGGCGGAGGGCGGGGTGGACAAGGCGCGTGAGCAGATCGCCAAGCTGATCGGCGCGCGGGACCCCAAGGAGGTGGTGTTCACCTCCGGGGGCACCGAGGCCATCAACCTGGCGCTCAAGGGCGTGGCCGAGATGTACCGCGAGAAGGGCAACCACATCGTCACCACCACCATCGAGCAGCGGGCGACCCTCGACGTCTGCAAGCGGCTCGAGCGGCAGGGCTTCGAGGTGACCTACGTCCCGGTCGGCCGCGAGGGCCTGGTGGACGTGGAGGCGATCCGGGCCGCGCTCACCGACAAGACCATCCTGATCTCGGTCATGTTCGCCAACAACGAGATCGGGACGATCCAGCCGGTGGCCGAGCTGGGCAAGCTGGCGAAGGAGAAGGGGATCATCTTCCACACCGACGCGACCCAGGCGGTGGGCAAGATCCCGGTCGACGTGGAGGCGATGGGCATCGACCTGCTCTCCGCGACCGCCCACATGCTCTACGGCCCCAAGGGCGTCGGCGCCCTCTACGTGCGGCGCAAGAGCCCGCGGGTGCGCCTGGCCCCGATGGTGGACGGCGGCGGCCACGAGCGGGGCATGCGCTCGGGGACCGTTCCGGTGCCGCTGGTGGTGGGCTTCGGAAAAGCCGCGGAGATCTGTGGAGAGGTCATGGGCGAGGAGTCCAAGCGCATGGCCGCGCTCCGGGACCGGCTGCAGGAGCAGATCCTGTCCAAGGTGGACGAGGCCTACGTCAACGGTCACCCCACGCTCAGGCTGCCCCACAACCTCAACATCTCGTTCGCCTACGTCGAGGGCGAGTCGGTGCTGATGGGGCTCAACCGGGAGGCCGCGCTCGCCTCGGGGTCGGCCTGCACCTCGGCCACCCTCGAGCCGTCCTACGTGATCTCGGCGCTGGGGGTGGACTCGGAGCTGGCCCACTCCTCGATCCGCTTCGGGCTGCATCGCTTCTCGACCGAGGAAGAGGTGGACTTCGTGGCCGGCAAGACGATCGAGGTGATCCACCGGCTGCGGGAGATGTCGCCGCTCTACGAGCTGGCCAAGGAAGGCGTGGACTTGAAGTCGATTCACTGGAAGGCGGAGTGACGGCGCTGCCCGACATCCAGATCATCTGATCAGGAGGCTCTACCGACATGGCTTACAGCGATAAGGTGGTCGACCACTACAACAACCCCCGCAACGTGGGGTCCTTCACCAAGGACACCCCGGGGGTCGGGACGGGCCTGGTGGGCGCGCCGGAGTGCGGCGACGTCATGAAGCTGCAGATCAAGGTCAACGTCGAGACCGGCGTGATCGAGGACGCCAAGTTCAAGACGTTCGGCTGCGGCAGCGCCATCGCCTCGTCGAGCCTGGCCACCGAGTGGCTCAAGGGCCGCACGGTGGACGAGGCGGCCAAGATCAAGAACACCGACATCGTGAGCGAGCTGAAGCTGCCCCCGGTGAAGATCCACTGCTCGGTGCTCGCGGAGGACGCGATCAAGGCCGCGCTCCAGGACTACAAGGAGAAGTGGATCAAGAGCGAAGCTCCGGCCGGCCGGGACGCGTCGTAAGGGGAGAAAAGGAGACCGACACGCCATGGCACTGGCGCTGACCGAAACGGCGGTAAAGCAGGTGAAGGAGCTGATGAAGACCCAGAACCTGGAGAATGTCTATCTCCGGATGGGGGTCAAGGGAGGCGGCTGCTCCGGCCTCTCGTATTCCCTGGAGTTCGACAACGAGACCGGTCCCCGCGACAAGAAGTTCGACATCGACGGGGTGCAGGTCGTAGTGGACGCCAAGAGCTATCTGTACCTCAACGGCACCACGCTCGACTACGTCACCCAGGGGCTGACCGGCGGCTTCACGTTCGTCAACCCCCAGGCGAAATCGAGCTGTGGTTGCGGCACATCCTTCTCGGCCTAGGGCCCGCCGCGCGAAGGAAGACAACGGGCCCCGACGGGCCCGTTCTTCTTTTTCGGGCCGATGCTCCGGGCCGACGCTCCGGATAGATCGATGACCGACTACTTCACGGCGTTCGGGCTGCCCCGCAAGCTCGCGGTGGACGTCGGCGCGCTGCAGCGTCGCTTCTACGAGCTGTCGCGGGAGCACCACCCCGACTTCCACCACGGGGCGGACGCGGCCCGGCAGGCCGAGGCGCTGGCCTCGTCCGCGCTGGTCAACCGCGCCTACCGCGCCCTGCGGGATCCGCTCGCGCGGGTGGAGTACCTGATCGCGCTGGAAGAGGGCCGGGAGACGCGCGAGGGCGCGACCGAGAAGCCCCGCGCCCCGCGCGAACTGCTCGAGGAGATGCTGGAGGTGCAGGAGGCGCTCGAGGAGGCGAAGGGGGAAGGGCTCGGCGGTGAGGCGGCGGGACGCCTTCGCGAGGAGCGAGCCCGGCTGGAGGCGCGCCACGCCGCCGAGGCCGACGCGATCGTCGCGCGCGCGACCGACTGGGACCGGCTGGTGGACGAGGGAGGCGACCGCAAGGCGCTGCTCCAGTGGTTCAAGGAGCGGCTCGCCACCCGCGCCTACCTCCGCACCGTGATCGACGACCTGACCGACGCGCTGGGAGAGCGCGAAGAGAGCCATGCCTCGCATCGTCGGCATTGACCTGGGGACGACCAACAGCCTGGTCGCCTACGTGGAGGGCGGCATCCCGCGAGTGATCCCGGACGCGGAAGGGCGCACCCTGCTGCCCTCCATCGTGGCGTGGACCCCGAACGGGGTGGTGGTGGGCGAGGCGGCCCGCCGTCAGCTCGCCCGCAACGCGGCCCGCACCGTCTACTCGGTGAAGCGCCTGATGGGTCGCGGCTACGAGGACGTGAAGGACGAGCTGGCCCGCCTGCCCTTCGCGGTGACCCCACAGGCGGAGGTGGTCAGCATCCGCATCGGCGATCG
>Ga0210384_10007795_pt1 | contig 11255 bp, 9 predicted proteins | sample IncBWH2MmetaG_FD_160574 | JGI IMG/M metagenome (GOLD analysis project Ga0210384, IMG submission 160574) | Forest soil microbial communities from Barre Woods Harvard Forest LTER site, Petersham, Massachusetts, United States - Inc-BW-H-2-M | ecosystem: Environmental > Terrestrial > Soil >...
GCATGACCGGAAATGAGCACGACGCGGAGGAAGTGGTTCAAGAGGCTTTTCTGCGAGCCTACCGGAACCTCGGCCAATTCGGTTCGCGCGCGAACTTCGGCACTTGGGCTTACCGCATTGCAGCGAACTACGCGATCGACCGGATGCGTCAGAAACGAACCGAGGACGCACGGCGCAGCACGCCGAGCAGCTTGGCGGAGGAGCAGGAGCAGGATCCTCTGGATTTGGTGCCTGACGAAAGGCCAACGCCGGACCGTCTTGCGGGCAACACCGAGTTGCGGGGCAAATTGGAAGAGGCGCTGAAGGAGTTGAGCTCCTCGGAACGCACCGCGTTTGTGATGCGCCATTGGGAAGGCTGCGCGATCGAAGAGATCGCCGCGGTGCTGAAATCAACGACCAGCGCGGCGAAGAACACCGTTTTTCGATCGGTCCAGAAATTGCGGCGCGCTTTGGAGCCCTACGTGGGAGCGCGAGGTGCGCTGCAAGCGAAAGCTGCAGGAGCAGCGCCGGAACCCAGGGGAACCGAACTATGAAACATCTGACGGAAGAAGAATTGATCGGTTATCGCGAGGGGGAGACTACGCAACGCGAAACTATCGCCGAGCATTTGACGAGTTGCACGGCCTGTCGGACGGAACTCGAGCGCATCGAAGCGGTGCTCAGCGCGCTGGACGATTTGCCGGTGCCCGAGCGTGGCCCGGAGTACGGACGCGCAGTGTGGCAACAGATTGCACCGCGGCTGCCTGAAAAAGCCGGGCGTGGGTGGCGCGCGTGGTTCGAAACACGCCGCTGGGTGGCCATCGGCGCGATGGCCGCCATCGTGATCGCGGCGTTTGTCGCAGGCCGCTGGTCAAAGCCAAAGGATCCCGGATCACCCGCTGCCAGCGTGGCGCAGGTGCGGGAACGCGTGCTGGTCGTGGCGGTTGGCGAGCACTTGGGGAAATCGGAAATGGTGTTGATGGAACTAGCCAACGCAACGACGCCAGCCCCCGGGCAAAGGCAGATTAACATCTCCGCGGAGCAGCGGCGTGCAGAGGATTTGCTGGATGCCAACCGGCTGTACCGCGAGACCGCCAAGCAGGATGGCGATGCGGCGCTGGCCAGCGTCTTGGATGATCTCGAGCGCGTATTAATGGATGTGGCGCACAGCCCGCAAGAGGTTACGCCGGCAGAACTGGAAACGATCCGGCAGCGCATCGAAGCACACGGGATTCTGTTCAAGGTTCGAGTGGTCGGCAAGGAATTACAAGAAAAGCAGAACACGACGAATTCCGCGCCAGGGGCGACGGAATCGAACGCAAGAGAGAGGAACAAGGCATGACCATCGGAGAACGGACAAGCAGGTCAGTGAAGATTTGGATGATTGCGGCGGCCTTGCTGATCGCGCCGCGCCTGGCGAGACCCGCAGCGGCCCACGGCAGCGCGGGGGCTTCCACGGAATCCTGGCAGGATCAGGATGCCCAGGATCGCGAACAGGAAGCCCGCGATCGGCAGCAGGAAAAACGCGACCGCGAACAAGAAGCGCGCGACCGGGAACAGGAAAAGCGAGATCGCGAGCAGGAGCGCCTGGAACGGCTCGATGAACTTTACAGCGACGGGCGCGAGGCGCTCGACGAAGACCGTTATGACCAGGCGGCGGGGAAATTCCGAGAGCTAGCCGAGATGAATGGGCCGCAGACGGATGCGGCGCTCTACTGGAAGGCTTACGCGGAGAACAAGCTGGGCAAAAGAGACTCGGCGCTGACCACCATCGCGGACCTGGAAAAGAGATTTGCCCAAAGCCGCTGGATAAGAGACGCAAAAGCACTGGAGATTGAGGTGCGGCAGACGACCGGGCATCCTTCGAATCCCGATACTCAGAGCGATGAAGATCTGAAGATGTTGGCGCTGAGTGGAGTCATGAATGGCAATCCTGAACGAGGCGTGCCGATGGTGGAAGGAATCCTGAATGGTGCGGGGAGTCCCAAGCTTAAATCCAAAGCGCTTTTCCTGCTGGCGCAGAATGGTTCTTCGCAATCGCGAGAGGTACTGGCAAGAATTGCGAAAGGACAGAGCAATCCGGACTTGCAGCGCAAAGCCGTGGAATATCTGGGAATGTTCGGCGGGCCGCAGTCACGGCAAACACTAGCGGAGATCTATGCGTCCTCCAGCGACGCATCGGTGAAACGCGCCATTCTTCGCAGCTACATGATCGGCGGCGACAAAGAGCATTTGCTCGCGGCGGCGAAGGGCGAGCGGGATGCGTCGCTGCGCGCGGAAGCGATTCGTCAGCTGGGCATCGTTCACGCACCTGAGGAATTGCGGCAACTCTACAAGACCGAGACTTCTCCGGAAGTAAAAAAAGACATCCTGCAGGCTTTCTTCCTTTCCGGCGACGCCAAATTCCTCGCGGAAGCAGCGCAGGGAGAGAAGGACGCGGAAGTTCGCCGTTCTGCCATCCGTAATCTGGGCCTGGTCCGTTCGGCCGATGCCGGAGAAGCGCTGCTGGCGATTTATGCAAAAGAGACCGATCGCGAGAACAAACTAGCGGTGCTCAATGCACTATTCATTCAAGGAAACGCGCACGCGCTGGTGATGATTGCGCGAGGCGAGAAAGATCCGGAGCTGAAGAAGGCTGCGGTATCCAAGCTGGCGCTGATGAATTCGAAAGAAGGCAACGACTACTTGATGGAGATTTTGCAGAAGTAGGAAAAGGGAATGATGAGTGGTGCCGAGACAGCAAACACGAGTGAGGTGGCGAATGGCGATGATACAGCGAGTTTCGACGGGCCTTGGAGTACTTGGTGTGGTGCTGTTTTTCGCGGGAGCGGTGCGGGGGCTCCCACCTGGCACAGCGGGTGGCGAAAGCCCCGCCCCTCGACAGACGGGGAACGAGGCGCCGCAGGTGGTCGATGCGCAGATCGAAACGCGCGTCGTGAGCGGAGCTCTCGCGGAGACTTTTCGCGGCATCGAGGCGCAAGCAGATAAAGCGGAGTGGGTGGGATACAGCGTCGCTGAAATACCGGGCGACCGCACGGTCTGCTGCGGAAACTTCAATGATGGATACGGCAGCTGTGGAACGTGCAGGCTCGAAAAAGAAAATGGCGTATCGAGCAGAACTTCACAAAAGGACAAAAAACAGGGAACTGTCGAACTGGAAGGCTCGCGCCAGCTGGTGGTTCTCTTCCGGGTGGAAGCGAAACAGGTGATGCGCATTCGAGAAGCCAGTGAAAATTGCACGCTGGATGCGGGCGGACTGCCGTTCCTCTGGCTCACAGGCGTGAAGCCGGCAGAGAGCGTGGCGCTGCTCGCGGATTTCGTCCACAAAGCAACTTTCGAAGGGCACGGCGAGCATGAGCTCGGCCAGGGTGCGTTGTCCGCGATTGCGCTGCACGCCGACCTGTCGGCAGATCGCGCGTTCGCATCGTTCATCGCCGTGGATCAGCCGGAGCAACTTCGCAAGCATGCATCCTTCTGGCTCGGAGCGGCGCGTGGGCAAGCGGGTTTACCCATGCTTCAGAAAATGGCCAGGAGCGACCCGAGTTCCGAGGTGCGCTCGCAGGTGGCGTTTGCGCTATCTGTGAGCCACGAACCAGAAGCGCTGAATGAAATGATTCGACTCGCCAAAGAAGACGAGAGCTCGCACGTGCGTGGCCAAGCGCTCTTCTGGCTGGCACAAAAAGCAGGCCAAAGAGCCATGGGCGCAATCACCGGCGCCATCGAAAACGATCCCGACACGGATGTGAAGAAGAAAGCAGTCTTCGCGCTGAGCCAAATGCCGAAGGATGAGGGCGTGCCGAAGCTCATCGAGGTGGCGAAGACGAACCGCAACCGCGAAGTGCGCAAGCAAGCGATGTTCTGGCTGGGCCAATCAAACGATCCGCGCGCACTGGAGTTTTTTGAGCAGGTGCTGGCGCGCTGAAACGGATACGCGACGAGCGTAGCCGGAGAATCAGCCCTGGCCATGCCGCCATGGCGCGCTCGCTGTTATTCTTTCTGTTCGATTCTGGCTCTCCATGGCATTCGGTTCATGAGGCTATTGGCAACCGCGCGGGTTTACTTGGCGGCGGGATTCGGGTCGTGACTGGTCAGGTCGGGTTCTCCGCGGAAGGGTAGCTTGAATATGCGGGAAACCTCCGGCCAGAATTCGCGAAGCACATCGAAGCCCATGTCTTGAAGGACGCTGTAGCCCACGCGCTCTGCGGCGCGAGCGAAACCGCGCTGGTTGTCCGGGTGATACGTGTTGCTCAGCACGACGGTACTCGAGGTCCCCAGCCATTCGGAAAAATTGAACATGCGCTTGGTGTCGTCGCGTTGCGCGACGACCACGTGCTCTATTGCGTGGAGCAAACGCCTTCCGGCGGGGCCGCGCCCCAGACGGTAGTAGCGTGGATCCTCAGAAAATATCGAAGGATACGCAAAGTCCTTAAAGAACCTGGAAGACGCCTGACCAGCGAACTCGGCCCCAAAGCGTCTGCCATACCCCTGAGCCCCCTGTCCATAGCTGGAGTCCGTGTTTTCCGCTTGGTCAATCCCCGCGTTGAAACCGGCGCCGAGAAACGTCACCGGGTCAAGCGAATCCTGGACGAACAGCTCGAACTTATCTTTCAGCTTGAGAGTGCACAGTTTCAGGCCAGGCTTGTAGTTCGGTAAGGGCACGGCCTTGCGTTCGAGCGGCCGGGCCAACGTGCCCACCAACTTCTTCAACGGCCCGTTGTAGTCCTCTAGCTGGACCATGGGCGCCGGTTGAACGCATGGCGCCGCCACGTTCCTCGAGGCTTCCCCCGGCAAACGTCGACACGCGGCGGGCGGCTGCTCGGGAACATCCGGCGGCTCCTGCGCAGAAACCACCCGGCCAACCGGTCCCGCCAGGAAGGACATTCCCGTCAGTACGCGAAAGCGAGTCCAGCGGCCCACGACTGATCTGAAGGCTACCATTTTGTCTGTAGGAACACGACGAGCAATTTGCTCCGTCGCACTATCGGGAAATGAAAACCACTCCCGGCCCGTCCATGGCCAGAATTGTCATTGGAACCGAATGGTCTCCTGGAACGTTGCGGGGGGCCAGCGGCGCGTCACGCGGATGACGCCCGACAGCCACGAGTTTCCTCTCCTGAGGAATGCTTGAGGACGATTTTATCGCAGCAGGTCTTCGAGCTGGATGCGGGAGTCGGTTTTGGCGTCGCGGTATTTGACAATAACGGCGCATTGTAAGCTGAGGCCGTGTCCTGCGCCCACGGGATGCGTAACGGCACGCGAGCCGGGGACGACGATGGCTTCTGCGGGAATGACGAGCGGCGACGTTTCGCCGGCGGTGTGCACGGCGTCGCGCACGAGATCGTAGACCGGGATCGAGCGATTAAGAATCGTGCCGGTGCCGACGACCGCGCGATGCTTTACGATGGTTCCCTCATACACACCGGAATTGCCGCCCACAAGCACTTCGTCCTCAATGATCACCGGCATTGCTCCCACCGGTTCGAGTACGCCGCCGATCTGCGAGCCCGCGGAAATGTGGCAGTTGCGGCCGACTTGCGCGCAACTGCCGACCAGGGCATGCGAATCGATCATTGTGCCATCGCCGACATAGGCGCCCACATTGACAAACATCGGCGGCATGCAAACGACCCCGCGACCGATGTACGAGCCGTCGCGAATGCTCGAGCCGCCGGGCACGATGCGGATGCCGTCCGCGGCCGTGATGGCGCGAACGGGATAGGTGGACTTGTCGATGAATGGCTGGCGCGCCGGATCGACGGACATGTCGACGATCACGCCCATGCGAAAGCCGAGCAGGATTCCTTTTTTCACCCAGGCGTTCACGCGCCAGCCCGTCGGCGAAGCAGCGTCCGGCTCTGCCGCGCGCACTTTGCCGTGATTTACGGCGTCCTTGAATTCGCGGAAGAGCCGGAAGTGTTCTTCGTTGTATTGAGCTGGAGCCTCGTCAAAGAGACGCTCAATTTCCTGCGGCAGCATGAACTCTCTCATGCGGCAGCGTGAGCTGTCGCATAGGGTAGCGCGGCGGTTGGGAGCAGCTCCAGCGATTCCAGGACGGCGCGAATGCGCGCTCCATTTTCCGCTTTCGGCGCAACGAGCGGCAAACGCCAAACCGGTTCGAGCAAACCCATCTGCGCCATGGCCGCCTTCACCGGCATAGGATTCGATTCGACGAAGTTTACCTCCATCAGCGGATGCACCCGGCGGTGAATCTGTCGTGCGGCCGGAAAATCGCCGTCAAGCGCGAGCCGCGTGAGCCGCGCCATGTCCCGAGGAATTTCGTTCGAGACAACGGAGATCACCCCGCGTCCGCCAAGCGCGATGAGAGGCAAGGTGACGGCGTCGTCGCCGCTGAGCACGATGAAATCCTCCGGAACGGCATTTAGAATCGCGGCCATTTGCGAAATGTTCCCCGAAGCTTCCTTGATGCCGACGATGTTTTCAATCGCCGCGAGCCGCCGCACCGTCGCCGGCTCGACGTTCACGCCCGTGCGGCCTTGCACGCTATAGACGACGATGGGGAGCGCAACCGCCTCGGCGATCGCCTGGTAGTGCTGAAAGAGACCTTCCTGTGTCGGCTTGTTGTAATAGGGCGTGACGGAAAGAATGCCGTCCGCGCCGATGGCGGCAAGTTCGCGCGCAAGTGCGATGACTTCGGCGGTGTTGTAACCGCCGGCGCCGGCGAGAACAGGCACGCGTCCCTTCGCTAGTTCCACGGCGATCTGACACACGCGCAGATGCTCCTCGTGCGCGAGCGTGGGGCTTTCCCCCGTCGTGCCGCACGGCACTAGAAAGTCAATGCCGGCATCGATCTGGCGCTTGATCAACGTGCCGAGCGTGGGTTCGTCGAGCGAACCATCGCGGCGAAATGGAGTCACGAGCGCAGTGCCTGTACCGGTAAACATGGTGCTTCTCCTTCCTGGTGTAAACGTCGAACTGCCGAAATCCGCATGGCGCCCACAGGCCGCCATTACAAAACCCCGGACGCCGGCCTAAAGGCCGCCGCCACGGAGATTCTTCAACTTAATTCCGCAAGGATCTCCCTAAATTCGTAGAAACCTTTTTTGCCCGCGATCCAGCGCGCCGCTTGCAGCGCTCCGTGCGCAAAACCCTCGCGGCTGCGGGCCGTATGGCGCAGCGTAATGGTGTCCGCAGGCGAGTCGAAACCGATTTCGTGCGTGCCGGGAATCGCGCCGGCACGATTCGAGCTCAAGCTGACGGACCGCGTGAAACCCGCTTCGCGCATTTCCTCTACAAGTTTTTTGAGGGTGCCGCTGGGCGCATCTTTTTTCGCAGAATGATGAATCTCCCAGCCCCACGCTCCGTACTCCGCATGTTTTGCGAAAAGAGCGGCCGCTTGCCGAACACTCTCTAAAAAAAGATTCACGCCCACGGAAAAATTCGGGCCCCAAACAAGACCAGTCTCGGCGTGCAGGACAACTTCGCGCGCAGTGGGCAGTTGCTCGAACCAGCCGGTCGTGCCGACCACCGAGTTCACGCCCAGAACAGCGAGATGGCGAATATTTACGGGCGCGGCTTGGGGCGTGGTGAATTCGACCGCGACATCGATCCCGCGAAGCGTCTCCTGAGAAAGTCCTCGACCGCCCGGGTTGTCGCCTGCTGAAAACCTTGCACGCACCTCGAAACCATATTCCGGCGCAAGCCGCTCGATGAGCTTGCCCATTTTCCCGTAGCCGACAATGGCGAGGCCCCGGCTCATGCTTGGGCGCCTCCCGTTGCGAGAAGTTGCCGAGCCATGCGCGTGTAAATATCGACGGCATCCGACAATTGTTGTTTCGGAATGCGCTCTTCGGCGGTGTGCGCCAAATGAATGCTGCCCGGACCAATGAGAAACGGTTGGCCCCAAGCGCCGTCGAATGTCGGAATGTCCGTGGCAAAAGCGACCACCGTAGTGGGAAGTCCGTCGAAGACGGAAAGGTGCATCGCAGGCGTATGCAAAACTTCGCGAGCTTCCGCGCGTCCAGCAGCGGCGGCCAGGACCGCCTGCCGAATTTCCGCCGGATCGCCGACCGTGCGGAACATGATTTCTGCTTGCGCGTGATCCGCAACGACATTCGGGGCGCGGCCGCCGGCAATCGTTCCGATATTCAGATTAGAAGGGCCGAGCAGCGGATCTTCTGGCAGCGCAATCAAGCGGATAGTCCGCAAAACATCGAGCAGTGAATGGATCGCGGAGTGGCCGAGCTCCGGATAAGCGGAGTGCGCAAGCTTTCCATGCGCGGTGATTTCGAAGCGAAGCGCGCCCTTCGAACCGAGCGCGAGCTGATTTTCCGTGGGCTCGCCGTTAATCAGAAAGCGGGCCCCGCGCGGATTGACGGCGGCAACTTTCGCGCCCGCGCTGTTGCGCTCTTCTCCGACGACAAACAGCAACCCAACATTTGTCACGCCAGAGTCGAGAAGTTTTTCGACGGCGGCCATCATCGCGGCGATGATGCCTTTGGCGTCGCAAGCGCCGCGCCCCCAAATGAAATCCGCATCTTCGAGAGATGGGAAGAAGGGCGGGACCGTGTCCATGTGGGTCGAAAGCGTGACGATGGGCTGGCCCCAGCACGCAAAAATATTGTCGCGATTCGGTTCAACCGCCATGCGTTCGAGCCGTCCTGAACTCCGCGCGGCAAGAAACGACAATTGCGCGAACAAAAAGTCCGCCACCGCCTGCTCGCGGTTGGTCGTCGATTCGATATCCACCAGCGCGCGGGTAAGTTCGAAAAGATTCATTGCGTCCGGTTATTTCTGGAAGGAGCGAAAGGAAAGGAAGGAACCGCGAGGAACTGCTCGAGGCTGCTGCCTCTCGATAGCGCTCCATCCGGTTTTAGCACTGGCTGCCAGGCAGCCATCTAAACGGATGACAGTGGACAGGCCTTAGACCTGTTCCCCAACCGCGGCGGCAACAGCTACCGCTGCGATTTCGGCGGAGTATAACAACCCGGCCCCTTTTGCCGCGGTGTCCGAAGCTGATCGGAATCACTCACCGGGCTACTCATGGCCTCCGCACCTCTACCAAGAACAAGTTAAGTCTAGAGGAGCACGGGAGAAAAAGCGAGTGGAATTTGAAAGGCCTAGAGCTCGAGAGGCCTGAGGGGACGGTCTTGCGTGGCGATCAGCAGTTCGCCATGAAACGCACGCTCTGCGGGGCGACGATCGAGCGCTTCTTCGGCGGAAAGGCGCGCGAGGTCGGGATTGTTGTTTTCCAGCGAAAGATGCGCAAGGACGAGGTACCGCGCGCGGGCGTCAAATCCTTCCGGGTCGGAAAGATATTGGCTGACCGCATGATTCGAGAGATGCCCGGTGCGAGAGAGGACGCGCTGCTTGACGACCCACGGATATGGCCCAACCTTGAGCATATCCAGATCGTGGTTGGACTCGAGCAACAAACAATCGGCGTCGCGCAAATGAACTTTGACAAGCTCGGGCATGTAGCCAAGATCGGTCACGAGGGCCATCTTCGTGCCATTGGTGCGAAAGGTGAAGCCGATCGGATCGGCAGCGTCGTGGGGAATCCGGAACGCATGGACATCGATATCGCCGACGGAGAAGTGCTGGCCGGATTGAATGGTTTCGAGGCCGCGCAAACGCTTCGCGAGCCGGTCAGGCAAGGCGCGGTGCAGCGCGTCCATCGTGGGCTCGGTGACGTAAAGCGGCGCTTTCCACAGACCGAGCATTTGCGGCAGGCCACTGCAGTGGTCGCTATGCTCGTGAGTGATGAGGATGCCGTCGATGCGGTCGACGCTCAGTTCGATGGCCGCGAGACGCGCAAGAGTTTCGCGTTTGCCGAGGCCGCAATCCACGAGGAGTCGGGTGCGCTGCGTCTCGAGCAGAGTGATGTTGCCCGAGCTGCCGGACGCCAGAATGGAAACCCGCAAGCCGATCGGTCACTCCTCCGAAAAACTCCCAGGCTCGAGAGCGAGCCACAGCAAGTGAATTTTCAGAATGATGGCAGAGCGTTCAGGCTTCGTCAACGATGTTGTGGGCCAGTTCGGCTAAGGAGTGCGGAGACCCTTAGCAAGACAAGCGGGAGCGGTCGAGGGTGAAGCCGTTTAGGGGGCCGAGGACGGTGACGGCGATTTGCTCGGGACGAAAGAAATCGTGGGCCAGGGATTGCACCTCGGCGAGCGTAACGGTTTCGATGGAGGCCAGGATTTCGTCGAGGGAATAGAAGCGTCCGAAATAGAGTTCCTGGCGGGCAAGATTCGACATGCGGGAGGTTGTAGATTCGAGAGAAAGCATGAGCGATCCCTTGAGATGATTTTTCGCGCGAGTAAGCTCTTCTTCGCTGACGGGCGATTCTTTCATGGCGCGAAATTCCTTGATGGTGAGGTCCACGACCTGCCCGACGGTTTCCTTGGCGGTGCCGGCGTACACCGTGAACATGCCGGCGTCGGAGTAGGGCGTAAGCTCGCTGAAGACGGCGTAGGCCAGGCCTTCTTTTTCACGGATGTTTTGAAAGAGGCGCGAGGACATGCCGCCTCCGAGAAGATTGTTGAGGACCGCGGCAGCGAAGCGCGCTTCGTGGCCGAGAGGCAGCGCCGGGACGCCGATGCAGAGATGAACTTGTTCGAGGTCGCGCTTGGTTTCCAGATGAATGGGCGCTCTCGTCGAGGGTGCGGTGTGATCCTCCAGCGAGCGCGCGGGGCGGAGATGGCCGAATTCGCGTTCGACGAGATCCAAGACTTTTTCGTGCGTGACGTTACCCGCGGCCGTGATGACGAGATGATCGGGGGCGAACCAGTCGCGGAAGCGCTCGACGAGACGATCGCGGTTGAATCCGCGGACGGTCTCCGGTGTACCGAGAATCGGGCGGCCGAGAGGGTGCTCGGGCCAAAAGCCGCGGGTGAAGATGTCGTGAAGCTGATATTCGGGATTGTCCAGGTCCATCTTGATTTCTTCCAGGACGACCTGGCGCTCTTTTTTTACGTCGTCGGAATCGAACTTGGGCCGAAGAACGAGATCGGCAATGACGTCAAAGGCGATGGGGAGATGCTCGTCTAGGACTTTGGCGTTGAAGCAGATTTGCTCTTTCGAGGTGAAGGCATCGAGCATGCCGCCCACAGAATCCATTTCGCGGGCGATGGCTTCGGCGGAGCGACGCTCGGTGCCTTTGAAAACCATGTGCTCGATGAAATGGGCTAGGCCGTTTTCTTCAGGGACTTCGCGGCGTGAACCGTTGCGGATCCACACGCCTACCGAGACAGAACGGACGTGGGACATGGTCTCGGTGATCACCACCAGGCCGTTGCCCAGAGCGTGCTTATGGATAT
>Ga0210384_10007797_pt1 | contig 11255 bp, 12 predicted proteins | sample IncBWH2MmetaG_FD_160574 | JGI IMG/M metagenome (GOLD analysis project Ga0210384, IMG submission 160574) | Forest soil microbial communities from Barre Woods Harvard Forest LTER site, Petersham, Massachusetts, United States - Inc-BW-H-2-M | ecosystem: Environmental > Terrestrial > Soil >...
TCTCGGTGTGGTAATGTGATTAAGTTTGTTGTTTCTAGGAGACCAGGGGCCCAAGGAAATAATAGCTCAAATACCTTGAGCGATCCTATGGAACGTGAAAGAATCAAAGCTCTAAAAGAAAAGAACAACGACGAGCCGGCCACGAATCAAGGGGCTTCAAGCTCGAAGTAAACGTAGTCTCACGAGTTCGAAATACGTCCCCTAAGGGACGCCAGTAGACTCCAGAACCAAATATTTTTTAACATTAATTAACTAAAAGGGTGTTTCTATGAATAAATATCTTCTCTTCTCTCTCCTCGCGTTAACAAGTGGCGCTAGTGCTATGAATAGTAGCTTCCCTTGGTCGCCATGGGCTTCTTCAGGGTTGTCATCTATTCCTTGTGAAATTTATTATTTTGATAAAGAAGGACCCTATGCATTTTTTGCTGAAAGCGATGGGCCTCATGCTTCTTCTGAAAATGTAGTGACATTCAAATGGAAGGATAAATTGCGGGAAATTAGGACAATAGAAAGTCTATATATATCGAAGAAGTCTATGTTACAGACTAATGCGCCTGGTTCGACAATACCTAATTTGCGTATAATTGTTTCTAGGAGACCAGGGGCCCAAGGAAATAATAGCTCAAATACTTTTAGCGATCCTAAGAAATCAGTCAAAGCTCTACAAGACGAGCAAGAAAAGTACCAGGCCAAGAATCAAGGGCCTTCAAGCTCGAAGTAAACTTAGTCTCACGAGTTCGAAATACATCCCCTAAGGGATGCCAAATTTTCTCTGATTTATCTATCTCAAATTGTTCAAATTCAATTGAATATCTCCTTTGGTCTATGTTATATTTTTTCAAGGCTTGCTTAGAAAATAGAAACGTGACTACTTTGAAAGAAGAAGGTCTTTCAGGGTCATAAAAAGTGATCCCAAAGATTATTGGGCTATCAAAGGTACGACACTTGTCTTAAAACATAAAATGAAACAGATCAAAGGCAATCGAAATTTTATAGGAATATGATGACAAAAAAAATAAAAAAAAATGATGAATTGGTTATTAAAATTGATAAAAAAACCCAAGAAGCATTGGGCATTAATAAACAGACTGATTTCAATATGTTTGTAATCGATAACGCCCTTATTATCCAACGCAAAAAGTCCAAGTCTCCTATTAGTGAAAAAACAAAAAAAGAAATAACTTCTAAAATACTAGACAAGTATGCTTCCGTTTTTAAAAAGTTGGCAAAAACATGAAGCAACAGAACATTCCGCATTTAATAAGCATTGCCGATGTTACTGAGTTTCACCAGATGGTTATTAAGTTATTTGGTGGGAGGGATGGCATTCATAACAAGGGCTTGCTTGAATCAGCGATCAATCAACCGTTGAGAGTAATTGAGTATGGTAAAAAATCTGATCAAGCGTTGTATAATTTAGCGGCAGTGTATTTTTATCACTTGATCAAAAACCATCCATTTATTGATGGAAATAAAAGAACGGCGTTATTTACAGCACTACACTTTTTGGGACAGAACGGATTTGGTTTTGATGCGAAGTTAAACGATCTATATGAGCTAGCATTGAAAACCGCCGAATCACACAGAGAAGAAGAAAAAGATCAAATTAAAAAAGTAGCGTCTTTTTTTAGAGATGCAATAAGGCCACTTAATTATTTTTCCAAGAAAGTTCTAAAATAGTCCTCCGTTTTAAATTTTAAGATGTTTGTTAATGCCTTAATATATCTGCATTCATAGAAATTGGTTCGCCTTGTCGCGAACAGTGGCACACTATCGTTCAATTGGTAGGATCCTTCGCTCAGACGAAGGAGATAAGAGTTCGAATCTCTTTAGGAGTGCCACACCCAAAATTCTTAGCTCATCATCTTGGTGGAATATATGAAGTTTAATAAACTCCATTTACTTTCAAATCTCTTTTTCATCCCTGCATCACAATAGTTGCAGTCGTAGGAGTTATTTCTACAATGCCGCCAGGAATCACCGTCGACTCCTGTTTGCCACTGGCTAGACAATACGTAATCGCTTTGTGCTCGGCAAGAATCAAAAGAGTAGAAGCATGGCCCGGTTGAATCACAAAGTTGCCAACAGTGGTATTAACTTCAAGCCACGCAATCGAAACAACTGTTTTTTGGGTTGGACTAATGATGGTAAGTTCCACTACTCAGCCTCAAGAATTATGGCTTTCTCCTGCGCCTCTTCAATGGTGCCTACCATATAAAAAGCAGCCTCAGGTAAATGGTCGTACTCGCCTTGAATAATCTTTTCAAAATCATCAACCGCCTTTTCCCGACTTACATACTTGCCTGGCATGCCGGTAAATGTTTCTGCGGTAAAGAGTGGCTGCGTAAGAAATTTTTGTATCTTTTTTGCACGTTTGACGATGATCTTATCTTCATCAGCAAGTTCATCCATGCCCAAGATAGCAATAATGTCTTGTAGTTCTTTGTATTTTTGCAACATAGCCTGCACTTGGCGTGCAACGCGATAATGTTTTTCACCAACTATGTTCGCATTTAATCCCTTTGAATTTGATTCAAGAGGGTCTATGGCGGGATAAAGTCCAAGCTCAACCATCTTGCGCGAAAGAACCGTACTTGCATCAAGGTGCATGAACGTTGTTGCAGGAGCAGGGTCAGTTATATCATCCGCAGGAACATAGACCGCCTGAATAGAAGTGATAGCACCATTGACGGTGTTGGTAATTCGCTCCTGGAACGCACCCATTTCAGAAGCAAGGGTTGGTTGGTAACCAACTGCTGATGGCATTCTGCCAAGAAGAGCAGAAACTTCAGAACCTGCCTGTACCAAACGGAAAATATTATCGACAAAAAGAAGAACATCTTTTTTTTCATGGTCTCTAAAATATTCGGCCATGGTCAGCCCCGTAAGCCCTACACGAAAACGTGCGCCAGGCATTTCACCCATCTGACCAAAAACAAGTACGGTCTTATCAAGGACGCCGGTTTGTTTCATTTCAAGCCAAAGCTCATTACCCTCACGCGTTCGTTCACCAATACCGGTAAATACAGAAAAGCCACCGTGTTCAATGGCGATGTTACGAATAAGTTCAGTAACTAAAACTGTTTTTCCTACACCCGCACCACCAAAAAGCCCGATCTTTGAACCTTTGAGATAGGGACAAATAAGATCAATAATTTTTATGCCAGTCTCTTGGATCGCATTTTCTATTTTTTGCTCGACCAATGTTGGAGATTCTCGGTAAATAGACCATTTTTCTTCAGCTTTTATTTCTGGGAGTCCGTCGATGGTCTGACCGGTAACATTAAAAATTCTGCCTAAGTTTTTTTTACCAACCGGTACTTTGATAGGACCACCGGTATCTACGACCGGAAGTCCGCGATAAATACCAAATACATTTTCGATGGCGATACAACGAACGACATCGTCGCCTAATTGTTGGGCAACCTCGATGGTTGCACGAGTAGCAGGGTGGGTATTGCTTGAAGGGATATCTATGTAAAGTTCATTAAGAATATTTGGAGCAGATTCTCGGGGGAATTGTACATCAATAATGGTACCGCTAACACGCAGTACCGTACCTTGCTTTTTTGTAGCCTTGTCCATAGAAAAAAATCCTTTTTGAAACTGTTAGCATTAAGCTAATCCAATTGAGCTTCTTTAGCAATATGCTGGAAGGTTCAACGCGTTCTTCCACAAAACTATATCGAGATGCTCTACAAAAATGGTATAAAAAAGAAAAAGGGATGAGTTAATGAAAAGATTAAAAATTATAAGTATCGGGGCCTTGCTGTTGTTATTGACGGTAGCAGGTGCTTTTATAGCGTATAAAGTATCTGAAGGGGCTCGTTGTTCTCTGCGGCAAGACGTTATTGTGCTGTGGAACAACTCGAGTAAACCTATCGATGTTGAATTACGGTTTAGCCGTCTCACGCCAAAATATCTCGAAGTTGCGCAAGGGGCTCGTGCCTGTGTACCTCTTGTAACAGACAAAAAATTCAAGTCATGGGATGACCTGCGGTACATTGAGGTTGGGTATGGGAAGAAAAAATATAAATTTACCAAAGAGGGTTGTCTTAACACGAGTGAGCTGTGTGAGGGCGGTCGTTCTGCCCGCTACTTCATGGTGGCGGATTTGACGGTGAATGATGAAGTGTGGGAACGGGTAAAGAAAAAGTACGAAGAAAAAGATAAAACACTTGATGAAGACTATAAATATCTCATTTTAAGTAACTACGGAAAAAAGGAATCTCCCTGGGGAGCAAAGGCGCAGATTCAGGCGGTACAGTCCAAACGGATTAAGCCTTCGAGTTAGTTCGTTGGCCTAAGCCGGTTCAATCTGTTTTAAAATACTTCCATTATTCAGGAGTGTGGAAGCAAGTTGGTTTCTGAATAAGAAGAACCAAAATACGGCTGCCATAGCGCTATCACCACGATCAAGAAAGCCACCATGTCCAGTTTTCTGCAAAATTGCATTGCCAGAATCTTTAATCCCCGCGTGGCGCTTGAGCCACGATTTAAAAAAATCACCCGCGGTGCCTATCAGCGAAACAGGCAAGACCAGGGATGCCATCTGCTCTGGCCCCATAGATTTTTGTGAAATGTGAAGCATGAGCTTTAGTGCCATTGTTGCAAACACGAGTCCTCCTGCACATCCCTCCCACGATTTGTTGGGACTTATGCGTGGTGCAATTTTTGTTTTTCCCAGCGCTGATCCGGCTAGATATGCGCCAATATCGTGCGCAAAAACCATGGCAAAAAGATAGACCAAAAGATTACGATAGGCGGGATTTTGGATAAGGTAGATACCAATACAAAACGGGAGAACAGGGTAGAGGGGAGTAAGGGCGCGTGTCCATTTAGATGTAGCAAGCCGTGGCCATTCACTTGCGAGAATGTAGAGCAATATTATTCCTAAAATCACGGAAAAATAGATAGGAGGTAAAGAAACCAATGCCCACATAAATAAGGGGCCAGCGGTGCAGATGGTAAGAGTGCGCGGGCCAATATCTTTGAACCTTCTCTTAACTACAACAACATCAGTAGTTGGTGTTGAGGGTTGAGTGGTTGCTAAAAGATCGGATGGCGGTACAGGGATGAGCTGTTGAGTCGGCGCTACAGGAATAGTGGGTACTGCAGGAATGAGGGCACTACTTTGAGGAATGGGCATTAATTCTCGACCGAGATTGTGGGGAGCTTGATCAATACCACGAGCTTGTGTTCGCCGGAAAAAATACAGAGTTGCTGCGGCAGTTAAACCTAAAATTTTGGCGCTACCAGTGACGAGACCACTCATTTTTTGTGCAAAGGCTTGTTGAGGTGTTACGGCGTGTAGTGGTTGTGTCTTCAGAGATGCGCTGATGCTTAAAACGATCAGGAGGCTTTTGCCAACATTAATCTGTTTCATTTAGTTCCCCCAGCGGTTGATCAGTCAAAAAATAATTCGCTCTACCTTAAAGTATTATTGCTTCGCGGTCAAAATGATTTTTGGGGATTTATTTTTTTCACATGATTGATTGCAAGGGCGGTGAGGAGAAAATTTTTTATCAGCAATTTTTTTTGTAGAAGAGAGTGAGAAGTGAGAGATGGGTCTCTTTAGGAGACGCATTCAGAACTGGTGGAGTTGATTTTATTCCACTTCTCGGCGGCGCCTACACCTTATTGACAAAAACCAAATATAATTGGTAACTATATCCTTATCATAAAAAAAGGAGTTAGTTGTGCCTATCAGCGGGAAAAACCTATCTAAATTATTTGAAAAAGCTGGCTACAAGGTTGTACCTGGCGGCAAAGGCAGCCATATGAAATTGAAGAAAAAAGGTTGTCCGACTGTGATTATTCCAAATCACAAGGAATTGTCTAAAGGTCTAGAACACGCCTTAATGAAGCTTTTAGAAACTCAAAAATAAAAGGTTTAAGTTATGCAATATCATTTTAAAATTCACAAAGAAGGTAACGTTTTTTGGGCTCAATGCATTGAGCTCAAGGGCTGTTTTACACAAGCAGGTACAAAGAAAGAGCTACAGTTGAATATGCAAGAGGCCTTAAATCTCTATGTTGAAGAACGACCAAACTCTAAAGATTTAGCTGCTATGCCAAACAGAACCATAAAAGCGTCTAAAGATGTCGTCGCGGTATCATTAGATCCCGAAATAGCCTTTTCTTTTCTGGTTAGATATTGGCGGATGAAGCATGGATGGACGCAAAAAGAAGTTGCAGAAAAAATGGGCTTTGAAAAGTTGTACAGCTACCAGCGACTAGAGGCCGGAAGATGCAATCCAAGCTTAAAAACTATGGGCTTGATAAAAAAGATCTATCCTGAGTTTTCGGTTGATTTGGCACTTACGATCTAAAAATTTTTTATAAAAATCCATACAAGGACATCTCGACCATTCTTGTCATGTCTGAAAAAAGGTTAGGATTTAAACGAAAATTTCTGCAGCAGATCAGCCTTTAATTCCTTCTCCCGCTTTTCCAACTCCTGCATACTCAGCAACCCTTGTTTAGTGTCCATAAAGCTAATGACTGAAGCCGCATTGATGATGCCGTGGCGCAATGCTTGCTCAATAGATTTTCCTGCAGCAAGTGCCCCTACAAAGGTTGAACCAAATGCATCACCAGCGCCAAGCGTGTTTACTACCTTAACGGGCAAGCTGGCGTGGAAATAAATATGATCCCTTGTAGCGCAATACACACCTTCAGCGCCGTTGGTAACAACGACCATCTTGGGTCCGTACGAGAGCACCGCATTAAAAAATGCATCAAAGTTGAATGAAACATCTTCTATGCTAATAGGTCCTTCGAGCAAGGACGGTTTTTGTTGTTTGTTTTTTGATTTAGGTGTGCTGGAGAGAGATTGTTTTAAAGAACTATTTGTCTGCACTAACGAGAGCATAAACTTTTTAGCTTCAGCACTATTTAAAATCAGAACGTCTATATTTGGCAACGACTCACGCAACATAGGTGCGCCGGCAACTAATTGGCTCGTGCCGGGATTGGTTGCAACAAACACCTTATTCTTCTTTGCCATCTGCGTGATGGGCAACAATAACTGTGAAGATTCGCCACTGAGCGAGGTAATGTATACGTAATCATGAGACGCTATGGCATCAAGCGGAAATTCGTTCTTGGCAATTGATGCATTTACTCCACGAAAGGCGAAAATAGTGCGGTCTCGCTCCAGTGAAGGGATAATAAATGAAATACCCGTGCTGCTACCAGCTGCTTGAATGACCAGCTCTGAAGGTATGCCAGCTTCTGCTAACTTTTGTAAAACAAACTGCCCGGCCTGATCCTTCCCAATTTTTAAAAAAGGCGTTACTTCAAACCCTTGTTTCTTAAATGAAAAGGCTGCGTTGTTAGCGCCACCACCGGAAGAGTACAAAATATCTTTAACTTCAATCTTGCCGCCTTCTTTGAGCAGCAGGTAGGAGAGCGTTTCGGTCTTGGTATGAAGATGCATTGTTTCTGCATCTTCATACACAATAAAAATATCCTGTGTTGCACCACCAATGGTCAATATTTTCATATTAGCCTTTTACGGGCTTTGCTTCCGTGGCAAGGAGTACGTGTTGTAGAACTTCTTCAGCACTATGTACCCAGATAACATTTATGTCGTTTAATAGTTCTTCAAGACCTACCATATCGTTTTTATTTTTATGCGGGAAGATAATGTTTGCAATGCCATTACGTTTAGCTGCAAGCAATTTCTCCTTCACACCACCGATAGGCATAACGTCACCACGTAAATTCAGCTCCCCGGTCATGGCATACTGCGCATTGAGCGGACGATGGGTAAACGCTGAAAGTATTGATGAAAGCATGGTAATACCAGCAGAAGGACCATCTTTTGGTACAGCGCCTGCAGGTACGTGAATATGCAAATCCGATTGCGAGAACATTTTATCATTAATACCAAATGCTTTGGCATGAGAACGAGCATAACTCAATGCTGCTTGCGCAGACTCCTTCATCACGTTGCCAAGTTGACCGGTTAAAATGAGTCGGCCTTTTCCTGGCATAAGCACTGCTTCAATTCTAATCATTTCACCGCCGTAGGAAGTCCATGCAAGACCATTGGCAATACCAATCTGATCTTTGTGATTAACGTCATCTTCCAAGAAACGACGCGGGCCAAGATATTTGTCGATATTTTCAAGAGAGAAGGAGGCAACCTTTTGCTCTTCAACAAAAAGACGCGCTGCTTTTTGGAAAAGCTTACGAATAGTTCTTTCCAATTGTCGTACGCCAGACTCACGCGTGTAATTGATGACAATATCTTTAAGAACATCGGTAGCCAAACTTACTTGCTTGCCATCAAGACCAGAATCTTCGATAGCACGTTTAACTAAATAATCTTGGGCAATGTGCAATTTTTCTTCATGGGTGTACCCAGAAAGATGAATGACTTCCATACGATCACGTAACGGATCAGAAATGGTTTCCATATTGTTTGCCGTTGCAATGAAAATAACCTTTGAAAGATCAAACGGCACACCAAGATAGTTATCATAAAAAGTTTTGTTTTGTTGCGGATCTAACACTTCAAGCATGGCCGCTGATGGATCGCCTCTAAAATCAGCACCAAGTTTATCTATTTCATCCACCATGATGACCGGGTTTAACGAACCTGCTTTGCGAATAGCTTGAATAAATCTACCCGGCATAGCACCAACATAGGTTCTTCTATGACCACGGATTTCTGCTTCATCCTTAACGCCGCCAAGAGAGATACGTACAAATTCACGACCAAGGCTGCGGGCAATTGATTTACCAAGAGATGTTTTACCTACGCCTGGAGGACCAGCAAAACATAAAATAGGGGCATAGCCATCTTGTTTTAGATTACGAATAGAGATGAAATCTAAAATACGATCTTTAATTTCTTTAAGACCATAATGGTCTTCATCAAGAACTTTTTTCGCATGCGAAATATCAAGATTATCTTTTGTTTCCTTGTTCCACGGCAATGCCATGATCCATTCAAGATAACTTCTGGTTACCGTTGCTTCCATTGAATCAGCCGCCATGCGTTCAAGACGATTTAATTGACGATTAATTTCGGTATACACTTCATCAGGAAGCGTAAGCTTAGAAAGTTTTTCACGAACAACTTCTACTTCTTCACTATCATCTTCACCAAGTTCTTTTTTAATAGCACGTAATTGTTCGCGTAAATAATATTCCTTCTGCGATTTGTTCATAGAATCACGCGCATTATTTTTTATGCGCTCTTGAACTTCTGCCACTTCTATTTCTTGGGTCAGTTGGTGATAAATTTCTGCCAAGAACTCTTTAAGATTTTTAGTTTCAAGAAGCTCTTGCGCTCGCTCAACGGTTAAGTTGAGATGAGAAAGTATAAAATCAGCTATTTTTTCTGGGTCTTGGATCTTTGCTAAAATCATGTGGAAGTCAGGGCTAAATGATTGTCCTGAAGCAGCCATTTTTTCAGCAAGCTCTTTAATATTTTTTATTTGAGCTGACAACTCAGGGTCGTCTTGGTTGTAATCAAAATTAACTTCCTTGATTTTTGCGCTCAAGATGTTTTCATCAGCCAGCAACTCAGTTGCATGGGCTTTACAGACACCTTGCACTAAAATTTTAACACCGCCTTCTGGTATTTTGATAAGCCGCATAATGGAGGCAACCGTACCAATGCTGTAAAGATCTTGGGTGCCAATAGCTCCCTGTTGATCAGTGATCTGTTTTTTAGCAGCAAGCAAGAGTACCATCTTAGATTCTTCAAGCGACTGGTTAATGCCCTTTATGATGCGCTCATCAAGAACAAGTAATGGTACGATCATGTGTGGAAACACTACGACATCCATCGTCGGGATGACCGGCAACGACTTTGGTATGCTTTGGACATTCTTTGAATTTTTCATGGAAAATTCCCCCTGGTAACATTGATTTTCTTTTCCCCTCATTCTCAAGTCTAGAGGAGCTTCCTTTTCAAAAACAAGAATTCCCGAAACGAGGTAGGCTTTTTAAATAAAAGAGCTATGATTAAAAGACTTTTTTTATCTTTTTTAGGAATTATGTTGTGTCAGTGTTTGTTCCAAAGATCCTTGAAACCCATGGCATCAAAAAGCATTATGTCCAAGGAAAAATAGTTACCGAAGTATTACACGGTGTTGATGCCCGGTTTGTTCAAGGGACTTCATACGCGATTACCGGTATTTCAGGCTCGGGTAAATCAACCTTTATGCACCTACTTGCCGGACTCGATACCCCTGACGGAGGAACGGTAAGTTTCGATGGAAAAAATATTTCTTCATTTACCCAGCGCGAAAAAGAACACTTTTTAAGTTTTTCTCTTGGCCTCGCCTTTCAATCCCCCTATCTGATTGATGAACTTTCTGTTCTTGAAAATGTCATGCTCAAAGGCATGGTGGCCGGGCTGAGTGCTCAAAACTCCCGTGAACATGCGCATGAATTATTACGCCGCGTTGGTCTTGAACATAAAGCACAGGCGCATATCGCATCCCTGTCAGGTGGCCAGCAACAACGGGTAGCATTGGTCAGGGCTTTATTTAATAAACCGGCTTTTTTTCTTGCCGATGAACCAACGGGTAATTTAGATCATGAAACAGCCAAAACTATTATTACCTTGCTTCTTGATTACCAACGCGAATGGTCGATGGGACTCATTATCAGTTCCCATGATCCTTATGTTGCACAATCAGTGAGCGAAGTTTGGCATATGGATGACGGAATTTTAAAAAAAGCTAAAGTTTAACAATATCTTTTTTTCTTACGCACGAGTTGCACATGAGTAATGCTTTACATAAAAAATCTATTTTACAAAAAACGACGCAAGTTGGTGGTTCGACCCTGGTGAGTAGAATGCTGGGGCTGGTCCGTGAAATTATGCAGGTTCGTTACATGGGCACCAAGGAAATGGCTGATGCATTTCGGGTTGCTTATCAAATACCAAATCTGTTACGGCAGATTTTTGCTGAAGGCGCATTGAGCTCGGCTCTGGTTCCCAATGTAGTCAAGATGATTAAAGAGGGTGAGCGTGGGCGCGTCAGCCATCTATTAACGCTTTCATTTTTAGTTTTTGAGGGAATCGTTCTTCTGATTATAGGTTTAGTCAGTTGGAAGGCGTACTTTGTTATCTCATTATTGGCACCAGGCTGGCAAGAGTATCAAGTAGTGATGGCTGCTCGGTTGTTGCGTATTTTAATGTCCTTTATCCTTTTTATATCGAGCAGTGCGTTATTAGCTGGTGCTTTGCAAGCGGTTCATCATTTTTGGGTACCGGCAGTTTCCCC
>Ga0210384_10007798_pt1 | contig 11252 bp, 11 predicted proteins | sample IncBWH2MmetaG_FD_160574 | JGI IMG/M metagenome (GOLD analysis project Ga0210384, IMG submission 160574) | Forest soil microbial communities from Barre Woods Harvard Forest LTER site, Petersham, Massachusetts, United States - Inc-BW-H-2-M | ecosystem: Environmental > Terrestrial > Soil >...
ACATTTCTACGGAGGATGGAGCCGTGATCCGCTGCCCTGAATGTTCCACCGAAATCGATGTGGACGAAGACGAAGTCGAAGAGGGTGAAATCTTGAGTTGTCCCGAGTGCGAATCCGAACTCGAGGTCTCGCAGACGCATCCCGTGCATCTGAACCTCATCTCCGACGACCTCGATGAAGAAGACGACGAGGATGATGAAGAAGTCGCGGAAAACGGCGACCTCCTAAAAGACGATGAGGAAGAGGAAGACGAAGAAGAAGAGGAAGAAGAATAAGCGGCTTCCGGCAGCCCATCCAGTATCCCCGATCCCCAGTCCAGGCATCAAACGTGACAGGAGCGGACTTATGAAGAGTCCCCGGTGGTTTATTGTCGTGGGAACGGCAGCACTGTTTACTTGCTTTGCCCCGGCCTTTTCCCGTGCGCAGGAGCCAGCACCTCCGACGCCCCAAGCGCCGCCGGCCTCTGGGGCCGCGACCCCGGGAAAGTCGCAGAAAGGGAAATACAGCCACGCCAACGATTTTCTGATCATCGGAACCATATTCGATCCCAAAGGGTATGCGTTTGCTGGCGTGGAGCTGCGGATCCGGCGCAGCAAGGAGAAGAAATATCGCTGGGACGGCTACACAAATTCACGAGGCGAATTTGCCGTCCGCGTGCCGCAAGGCTCGGACTATGAAATGGTGATCCACGCGAAGGGCTTCGCAGATCAAACGCGCGCGCTCGAAGCCAGGACAGGCGTGAGCGAAGCACGTATAGTGTTTCACATGGAATCCGCAGAGGGAGCGAAGAAATGAACGCGCCAAGACGAGTTGTGTTAATGGCCGCCATTCTGGCATTGGCCAGCGTATCGGGCGTTGCGCAAGACGCCAAAAAGGAAGCCCAGCTCCGCACCGTACATGGAGTGGTGCTGGACAAATCCGAAAGCCTAATCTCGGAAAGTGTGGTTTTCTTGAAGAACACGCGGACAAATGTAGTGCGCAGCTCCTATACGGACAATACGGGCAAGTACCGTTTCAGCGGTCTCGATCCAAACGCGGACTACGAAATCCATGCGGAAAAAGAAGGCGCGCAATCAGCGACTCACACGGTTTCGAGTTTTGATAGCCGCAAGGACATCACCCTAAATCTGAAAATCGACAGGAAGAAGGGTTGAGCAGAGCTGCGGGCCTGTCCAAAGGAACCCGGCTGATCCGCATCAGTTCCGTGCTGGCGCCAGAACGCGCACGGCCTGCGGCACTACTTCAATCGCTGCCGGCGCGGGACCCAAAATCTCGCCGTCGCCGTGAAACATACAGGGCCGATCTGTGGTGAAGCTTACTGCCTGGACCCGCATCCGCCGGACCCGCGGAGTCCGTAGCTCGCCGCTCTTCAACAGCCCCGGCAACAACTTCAAAACTTGGAGAGCAGTCAGGTCTTCCACCATCACAGCATCGAGCCAGCCGTCATCCAAGCGCGCATCGGGCGCGAGCCTTATTCCCGACCCGTAGGTCGGCGTATTAAGGACGGCAGCAAAAAGAGAGTTGACTTCCATCGACGGCAGGTCGCTCCCCGGAAATTCCGCCCTCACTCCGATGGCGCGGTGACCGCAGAGAGCCCACAGCGCTGAAGCAATATAGCGAGATCTGCCGGGCAGCCGGCGAAAGGATTCGTTTGCGTACCGCGCTGCTTCCGCATCCATACCCAAACCCCCTCCGCCTAAATAGAACCGCACACGGCCGTCCGCGGTGCGCGCCCTCGCAAGATCCACTCGCCTGGGGTACCCACCTAGAATCGCCTCGACGGCTGCAACGGGGTCCTTCGGCAACTGTAGTGCAGCTGCAAAGTCGTTCCCGCCACCTGCGGGCAAAACGCCCAAAACCACATCGGAGCCATACGCCGCATTCACCAATGCTTGCAATGTGCCGTCGCCGCCCAGGGCGAACAAGAGTCGTTTGCCACTGCGTATCGCGGCCGGCACGCTCGATTCGAGGTCCTTAGCACTCCCCACGGAAACAAATTCCGCGGGCACGGAGGCCGCTTCAAACGCTCTTCGAATTCGCGGCAGCCAAGCGAGGGCGCGCCCGCTGCCTGCGTTGGGATTGACGTACACGACTGCCGGCAGCAAGGAAGAAATGGGGCTGGAGTCGGCCACTGGGTTTGCAATCCTGCCCAACCAGTTGTACGCCTGTCAATCAAAACGCAGAAATCCCTGCCGCAAGCGGCGGGGAGGACATCAATTCTCAGGCCCACTTGGAGCCGCCGCAGTGATGGCAACCAGGTTGTTTTCAGTAAGAATGTGGTTGAACGCGGGAAGCTCTTTTTCGATGAGCTTCTGGAAGTCCGCGACCGCTCCCGCAAGCTCCGTCTCAATCGTCTGAAGCAAGTCCAAAGCGGTGTCCGTCGGTCGAAAGTCGGCCCCACCGGCGACGTCGCCGCCGCCCGGACCAACCTCGGCGTTGAGCCAAATAAGGTTTAGATAAACCTTGTCGGCCTCGACGAAGTATTTGTCGTCGCTGTTGATCTGCGAAGGCGTGACGAGTTTAAGCTCCACGGATTGGAGCTTCTTGTCCATCTCCTCGACGGTTTTTAGAAGCTCCGCCTTGCGCTTGGATTGTGCTTCATCCTCGCGGGTGCCGGCTCCGGTTCGTCGAAGTCGTCTGGTTCAGCCGAGGGCGGTTTTTCCTTCTCTTTTTTCTTGGGCGGACGAAGCATCGTTTCAATCACCTCGATTTGCTTCCGCAACCACTCGATCTGGTTGAACATGTCGGAAGCGTGGGTGATGTCGTCGCGAATTCGCAGCTGCGTCTTGACCGACGATGCAATGTCCGCTTCCGAAGCGGAAATGCGTGGATCAGGCAATATGGTCAAGGGCTGCGTAAAAGATTGGCCTGCCACCGTCAGGCGAACGGAATACTTGCCGGGCGCAACCATGGGGCCGACTTCAGCCGGGCTAATTCCCCAGTGTGTAATGGGCCGAGAGTCGGCGTCGCGGAAGCGCGGCTCCTGCCAAATGTGCGGGTTGTCAGAAGTCGCCGTACGCAGCGCGATCAATCGCGGTGACTCGTAGTGCATATCCCACTTCACTCGATTGATTCCCACATGGGCCTTCGTTTTGAGCTTGCGAATGGTTTTACTTTCCGGACCCAGGATTTCGATTTCCACTGGATCTTTAGGTGCTGATTTCAGCGAAAAGTTGATCATGGCCTGCCCGCCGTGAACAAAGCGATGGGTAGGACGCGGCTCGAAAAGTAGCGTAGGAGCATCCGAGTGGCTCTTGGCGAGCTGTTCCAGCGGCGTAATGTCGTCGAAAATGTACAGCCCCCGCCCGTAAGTGGAGATGACCAGGTCGTGGAAATCTTTCTGTACAACCGCCCAAGTCACCGGAGCGTGGGGCAGACCGGTCTCCAGCGCCGTCCAGTGCCCTCCGTCGTCCAGCGAGTAATACAGACCGTTCCCCGTACCCGCAAACAGCAAGCCTGCGCAGTTTGGATCTTCGGCGATGGCTCGCACGTACCCTAGCGGATGCTTCGGCAGATTGCTGCTGATCGGTTTCCAGGTTTTACCAGAATCCGCTGTCTTGTAAAGGAAAGGATCCCGGTTGTCCATCAAATGAAAATCGACGGCGATATAGGCAGTGCCGGGATCAAAATTCGAAGGCGCAATGCTGCTGATGGTTCCCCATAAAGGCAATCCAGGAATATTCTTGGTTACGTTCGTCCAATTGGCGGCGCCGTCTTTCGTATACCAAAGCTGACCGTCGTTCGTGCCTGCCCAGATCAGACCTCTTTGGATTTTGGAAGGGGCGATGGCGAAAACAACTTCTCCATAAAACTGTCCCAGATTGTCGCCGACGATTCCGCCTGAAGAGACAATGCGACTGGGATCCTGCGTCGAGAGATCCGGGCTGGTTACCGCCCAGCTCTGTCCGGCGTTCGTTGTTTTGAAAATGACTTGGCATCCGTAGTAAACGACGTTGTGGTCGAAGGGATCGACGGCCAGCGGCGCGGTCCAGTGACATCTATATTTAATATCGGTCGGCGGCGAATCCAGGGTATGAAGATAGGGGCTCACGGAACGAGCCGTTTTGGTTCGCGCATCCCACCGCGTCACTTCATCTCCATAGCAGGTGGCCCAGACGATGTTGGGATCGGCCTGATCGGGGATAGTAAATCCGGATTCACAGCCACCCATGTGACGATCCCATCCCGTTTCCTGTGAATCGATCGGCACGCTCGGTCCACGCATGTTCCCGTCATCTTGCATGTTGCTGTAGAAGTAGTAGGGAGTCTGGCTGTCCACGTCCACGTGGTACATCTGGCCGATCGGAAGAGTGACGCGGTGAAATCCCCGACCGTGCACCGTAGTAATGATCATCCCGGCGTCGTCCGTAATCACAAAGCGATCAGGATTTGCAGCATCAATCCAAATATCGTGAGTGTCTCCTCCCCAGCGCACCTCCTGAAAATTTTGCCCGCCATCCAGCGACTGATGAAACGAGCTGTTCGCCACCAAGACTTCATTGTCGTTCCCGGTGGATACCGCTATGCGAATGTAGTAACCGGCCCGGCCGATCAAAGACCTCTCGTAATTGACGGCTTTCCAATGGAGACCAGCGTCGTCCGATCTCCATAGCGAACCTTGGTCTTTGGTCTGAATCAATGCGAAAACACGGTTCGAGTTTGTTGGTGCGACAGCCACATCAATCTTTCCGAGAGGTGAATGAGGCAATCCGTGCTCTTCGATGCGTGTCCACTTCGTTCCCCCGTCGCGTGAGACATACACTCCGCTCCCGGGACCGCCGCTAAGCTCGGCCCAGGTATGCATTTCCAACTGCCACATCCCGGCAAAGAGCACCCGCGAATTGTGGGGATCCATGGCAAGGCCCGAGCACCCGATGTTATCCCCCGCAAAAAGCACACGTTCCCAATGCTGGCCGCCGTCTACGGTCCGGAATACGCCGCGTTCCTGCTGCGGTCCCGTCGCGCGACCAAGCGCGCAAGCGAAAACGATATCGGGATTCGACGCGCTGACGATAATTCGGCCGATCCGCCCAGTCTCCTGCAACCCCATATTCGTCCACGTCTTACCCGCATCGGTGGACTTGTAGATTCCATTTCCTATCACGTCGCTATCGCGGATCACCCAAGCCTCGCCGGTTCCAGCCCACACAACACTGGGATCAGACGGGGCGACGGCAAGCGCCCCAATGGCCGCAACAGGTTGCTTATCGAAAATAGGCGCCCAGCGGTTGCCGCCGTCGGTCGATTTCCAAATCCCCCCGGAGGCAGCTCCGGCGTAGTAGGTGCTAGGATCTCCCGGCACTCCAGCGACGGACGCGATGCGGTTTCCCACCCGCGGCCCAACAAAGCGAAATCGAAACTGGCCATCCTCTGCGTCCGGTTGCTGCGCGAGCGCCGCCGATCTCCAGCACAAAACCATCAGCAGTGCGAAACAGACCTTCCCGCTTCGGATGAGCGCCACGAAAACCTCCAGCAAAAAAAGGATGGGAATAAGTGGTGCCGGCGGAGGGAATCGAACCCACGGCCTAGGGATTATGAAACCCTCGCTCTACCACTGAGCTACGCCGGCACTGAGACAGTTCTTAATGCTACGGAGTCGGTCGCAAATGTGTCAAGCATTCCCGCGAAACGGCGAAACGGTGCTGTCCTGTTTTGGATTGCTTTCGTCCTACAGCGGCGGGGCTAGACCGCCAGCTGCTATTAATGTGGCTCTCGTTTACCCCTAGCGAATAGTCGTTGTCTGTATATTATTGCGCTTTGTCCCCGTAGCGCCGGCATCTTGCTGGGGTTTTTGCTTTCTGCCCGCTCGCCAGCCGGCCTAACTCTTTTGTTCGCAACACGTCTGAAACAACCCGCATTTTGGCGAAACCTAGCCAGCTCGGCAGCGCCCGCGATCTCTGACAATTCATGCCACGAGCTGTCGAAAAGAGGGATGCAGCCCGATTATGCCGGATGAGAATGCGCTAACAGCGTCCGGTCCGCGCCTGAACTTACGAGAGCCCTCACCTGTCCTAGAGTCCCAATGGGCTTAGTACTACTGTACCGTTGACCCTATACGTACTAAACCCTATTCTCCACGTGTTGGTGAACGAGTTTGGTGAACGAGCGGCCCCATCTCACTAGGCGAAAGCCCGGCGAAGGGACGGGCCGGGCAGGTGTGTACCAGTACGGAACAGATCCGTAGCGCGGGCTACTTGACATCCCCGTCATAAGGGTTACAGTGCCTTTGGGTATATTTCCATCCCCGGAGGCATAAATGTCCAGGAAACTCGCAGTGGTATCTCTAGCCATGCTCATTTTGGCTGGTGCTATGGGTTTGAAGGCTATTGTTACGGCGCACGGCGACGGCACCGTAATTATGGCGAACGGCTGTGCACCACCACCGCCGACACCGTACCGCAATGGCTGCGCACCGCCACCTCCGACGCCGTATCGAAACAGCGAAGCACCACCACCACCGACGCCCTAAGGATAACCGCAGCGTATCCGCAGCAGTCCACATAGTCTTCTGCGGGGTCGGGTCAGGGGCGTAGGTAGATAGGCTGGAAACGTGCCTGGTCCATTTGCATATATTATCTGGTTGGTTGGTCTCCTTTGCGAGGCAGCGGTGGTCGTGTGTGCGCTCAAGAAGCGCGCATTCCGTCGCTATCTGCTCCTAAATTTATACATGGCAAGCGCGGCTCTGAGTGAGCTTGGGCGCTACAAGATTCTCGCGTTGTATGGCTTCAGCTCGAAGCAGTACCAATATTTTTACTATTACTCCGACGCGGTTCTTACGATTTTTCTATATTTCGCGCTCTGCACACTTTACGTTCACGTCTTCAGCGAAATGAAGGCGGAGCGTTACGTGAAAATGGGCACCCTGCTGCTTCTTGCGGGGACAGCGGTATTCACATACGCCGTCGTCTTGCAATCCTCGGCGAAACTTGTCACTCATTTCGTCGTGGAGCTCTCGCAGAACTTGTATTTCGTTGGCCTAGTTCTCACCTACGTTTTGTGGGCGGCCATCCTAAAGCTTCGAGAGACGCGCACTCGGCTCATCCAACTTGTGCTTTCGTTGGGCGTTTATTTCAGCTTGTTTGCGGCCGACTACGCCATCCGGAATTTGTATCCGCAGCTGAGTTCCGTGTTTGTCCCCATCGTGCAGATTTTTGGGCTATTCCTGCCACTGGCTTGGGCATATGCCTTCTGGCGATTGCCTGAAGAAGCCAGACTGGTGCCTTCCCGCCTTGCGGTGATCCCCCGATGATGGCCGCAATCATTCTCGTCTGCTCGATCGTTTTCTTACTGCAGTTCTTCGTGTCTTATTGCCGCTCCCTCATCGCGGCTTCGATCAAGCATCCTCTTTCCGCCGAGGTGCAGGATGTTACGGGTATAAAGGACTCGGCGACCGGTGATGATTTTGCCCGCGTTGTGCAGCTTTTGCAGCTCTGCCCGGACCGCCCGGAAGATCGCAGCGGGATCCAGGCCATTGGAGCCTATTTCGGACTTTTGGGGGCTGTGCGCGCCAGCGTCGCGCGACTCATTCCTTCGCTGCGTGCCTGGACCGAGACAGAGCGCGGGCAGTGTACCTACTTCGCGGCGGTGACCCTGGAACGCCGCATTGCCTTCAGCAGGGACATGTTCGCCCAGCAGTTGGAAACTTAACCAGAAGCTGTTGCCAGGCTTTCCATCGAGCAACCCACTGCCTGATTAGCCACATCCGGATGCCAATCGCTGCTTGACTTTTCGAGGTCCATGGTATTCTGAAATCGTTCCCTCCTCACCGGAGTGGACGCGTCCGCAGCGCAAAAACGACCGGTGACAAAAACATGTCTGCAGTGTGGCGCTGTACTGCCTTCGTGCGTACGCGTCTGCGATTTTTGCGATTCATCCCTAACGCTTGATTGGTCTTCTCAAGCGGAGGCCCCCGAGGCTGATCCGCAGAAAATGCCTCGCCTCGAAATGGGCCGGACCAATGTGCAGGCCGCACCCAGCTTGGATTCGGATTCCGCCTGGCGTGGTGAGCTCACCCGGCGCCTCGAAACCTATCGCGCCCGAAGACGGAAGGTTGCGCCTAACCTTGCGCAGTCAGAATTGCCTTTCCAAGAGCCTTTGGCAGAGCCGTCCGCTCACGCCCCTGTGAGTGTCGCGGAAGTTTCGCCCATGGCCGATGACGACTTTTCTTTCACCATCGCGATCGGCCGGAACGCGGCGACGCGTGAAGAAGCGCGAATGGTAATCGACGTATCCCTGCCTCCGGCTGCGGAGCAGGTCTTCGAGCCGACACCCTCGACAGACACGCGTTCGGAGGAGACCGGTCTGTACCCGGTGGCCTCTATCGAAGAGCGTCGTATTGCGGGATTGATCGACGCCGGTTGCCTGCTCTTCGCCTACGGTGCCTTCCTCACACTCTTCGGTTCACTTGGCGGACAGTTTACGTTCAGCAAGCTGAGCGCCGCTGTGTGCATCGCAACCTTCGTCATCGTGTATTTGCAATATTTTGCGCTATTCACGGTTTTCGGCGGCACCACTCCCGGCATGATGCTTCGCGGCTTGCACGTCGTCAGCTTTTCCGGTGAAACTCCGTCGCCGCGCCAGATGCTGTGGCGCAGCGTGGGTTACATGCTTTCGGCTGGCACTTTTTTCATGGGTTTTCTGTGGGCCTTGTGGGATGAAGACGCCCTGACCTGGCACGATCGTTTGTCTCACACCTATCTTTGCCCGGCTCCGACGCTCGCCGACATAGAGGCCACCCACGTCGCTCCTAGCCGCTGAACCCGGCGCCGCGCCATTTCTTTTCTGAGAGATGTTTCTAACCGCGGCACTCTCGCGCGATGCGCAGGATGGTCCGAAGGCTGATCTGCACATCGGCTTCCGTCGTCGCCCAGGAACAGACGCTCACTCTCATCGCAGACTTTCCTTGCCACTCCGTTCCGCCACACCAGCATGTGCCGTCTTCCTGAACGGCGCGAATCACTTTCTGGGTGATCCCCGCGCTGCCGAAAGAAACAAGCACTTGGTTGATCACCACGTCGTTTAGCACTTCGAAGCCCGCCTTGCGAAATCCTTCTTCGAATCGTTGCGCGTGCGCGCAGGTTCGCTCAATCAAGGAGCGCAGGCCCGCGCGCCCCATGGACTTCAGCGCCGCCCACAATTCCACACCGCGCGCTCTTCGCGACGACTCGGGAGTGTGGTGCATTGGCTCGCGGCGCGCGCTTCCCTCAAGGTAAGCGGCCGTAATCGTCATCGCGGAGCGTAACGCCGCGCCGTCCTTCACCAGGACAATCCCGCTGTCGTAATTGACGTTCGGCCATTTGTGCGCATCCGTGGCCCAGGAGTCCGCTTGCTCGAATCCTTTCGTTAAGTGCGAATACTTCGGCGAAACGGCGGCCCACAAACCAAACGCGCCGTCCACGTGAACCCACGCCCCTTGTTCCCGGGCACGAGCGCAGATCTCGGTGGCCGGATCAAATGCCCCGGTGTTCACGTTGCCCGCCTGCATACAAAGGATTGATCGTTCCGTGAGTCGCGGCAGCTTGTCGGCACGCATTCTCCCTTGGCCGTCGACTTCTACGCGCGTCAGACGTTTTTTCCCGAACCCTGCAAGACTCAGCGCCTTGAGAATGGAAACATGTACCTCGTCACCCACAACAACATCGATTGGAGGCGCACCAAACATCCCATCGTCCACAACGTTCCACCCTGCGCGTCGAAGAAGAGCGTGCCGTGCCGCCAGAAGGGCCGTAAAATTCGCAGTCGTCGCACAGCTCACGAGCCCGCCTTGACAGTTTTCCGGCAAGCCAAGCGCCTCGCATACCCAGCTGAGCACTACCTCTTCCAGCTCTGCCGCCACTGGCGACATGACTCGCAGTGCCGCATTCTGATCCCACGCTCCCGCCACCCAATTTGCCGCAAGAGACGCGGGCAGGGTTCCGCCATTTACGAAACCGAAGTATCGGCCGCCCGTCGTCGCTACCGTGGCTGGAGAGCCGATTTGATCTAAGCTCTCGAGGACCTGCCTAGGATCGCTCGGCGACGCGGGGAAGGGTTCGCGGTACTTCAGAAGGTTCTCCAAGTCCTTTTGAGCTGGCGCAACTCGGCGTTCACCGATTCCCAGTGCGTATTTGCGCGCAATCTCTGCAGCCTGCTGTAACACTGCATCTCTCTTGGATAATTCATTCACACCAGTTTCGATCGCCATTCGGGACCCCTTCCAAGTGGCCATGTCTCGAAGCAGCAAAACATGGGCCCATACGGCGCGGGCGCCGGTCTTTTCAGAGTAGGGGATTACCAAAGGAAGGCAAGAGCCGAATTGTCTGCTACTTCTTGATGACAGCTTCGTCGGAAGCGATCTTTCCATCGCGAATGAAGATGATTCGGTGCGCGTGCTGCGCGATATCATTCTCATGGGTGACAAGAATAATTGTGTTGCCTTGCTTATAGAGATTCTCGAACAACGCCATGATCTCTTCGCCGGTTTTCGAATCGAGGTTGCCAGTCGGTTCGTCCGCCAGGACAATCGACGGCGAATTGACGAGGGCCCTCGCAATGGCTACGCGCTGCCTTTGACCGCCGGCGAGTTCGTTCGGCTTGTGCGTCATCCGATCCAGCAAATCCACGCGCTCCAGAGCCTTTTTTGCTTTTTCGATGCGTTCCTCGGCCGGCGTACCGTTATAGATCAGCGGAAGTTCCACGTTGTGCAGCGCCGTTGCCCGTGGCAGCAAATTAAAGGTTTGAAAGACGAACCCAATCTCTTTGTTCCGAATGTACGCCAGCTCGTCATCGTCCAAATCGCTTACCAGGCGCCCCGCCAGCCAGTATTTTCCCGCGCTTGGTGAATCCAAACACCCTATGAGGTTCATCAGCGTGGACTTCCCCGAACCGGAAGGCCCCATGATGGCGACGTACTCGCCCTTGCGAATTTGCACGTCAATACCGCTGAGAGCGTGCACCTGCTCCGCGCCCATCTCATATACTTTTGTAAGGGCTTCCGTCTTGATCACGATACCGGAGCTGACCAAATCCTCGCGGTACGTATCCGTTGCTGTTGTCTCCACGGGCATCCGAGTTTCCCTCGCACTCCAGCTTCGTCACCTCTAGCTCTGTTGATCGTCCTGTTTCTTGGGAGCGGAATTATCTATCTTCACGCTCGCTTCCGGCTTCAACGTTCGGAGCGCTTTGTAGCTCCCCACAACGATCTCGTCACCAACCTGCAAGCCCTTAGTGACTTCGATGTCGGTAACGCCAGTAATTCCTGTTTCCACCGGCGG
>Ga0210384_10007800_pt1 | contig 11251 bp, 4 predicted proteins | sample IncBWH2MmetaG_FD_160574 | JGI IMG/M metagenome (GOLD analysis project Ga0210384, IMG submission 160574) | Forest soil microbial communities from Barre Woods Harvard Forest LTER site, Petersham, Massachusetts, United States - Inc-BW-H-2-M | ecosystem: Environmental > Terrestrial > Soil >...
GTAGCGGAAAATCGCAGGGCGCATCAGGCATCCTCGAATTGGAATAGAACTATACGATGCAGATCACACAAGCAATCGTTTACAAGTCCAGGTGAACGCTGATGGTACCGTGGACGGCCAGGCCGAGCAACGATCCGTTTCGACAAACAGGAACACAAGCGGAGGCGCTCTCCCGCAGTTTCTTCAAACTGGACATCACGCACATCCAGCCATCCGAGCGGCTCTCGACGATCACGAGCACAGTTCCAGACCCGGGCGGAGCCTGCTGACCAGGAACTGCCAGGCGTCGTTCGGGGCGACGACTCCGGTGGCTGTCCGCTCCTTGCCAGGCACGACGCAATAAACTCTGGCACAAAATCTGGTAAACGATTACTATGCTTCGCGCCCTGAGTTGTTTCAGCGAAGATTCGGTCTGCGCATGATCGAACATCTCAATCCGTTTTCAGTCCGGACTTTTCCGGGTACACAGGATCGATGTCGTAAATGGATTTCATAGCGCAATAAGCGTGAGGAGATGACAACATGTTTTCATCCAATCGACGACGTTTCTTGCGTCAGGCTTCCACCGCCGGAATCGCCTGCTCCGCGAATTTCGCGTTTAGCCGCTTCCTGGCTGCCCAGACACCGACATCCAGTCCCAGCGAAGTTGTTCGCGTTTACGTGGACTCGCGGCGAACCGTGGCTCCGCTTGACCGCAATCTCTTTGGTTCATTTCTCGAGCATCTGGGCCGTGCGATTTACGAGGGCATCTACGATCCCGCCTCGAAGCTATCGGACTCCAATGGCTTGCGCAAGGATGTTGTGGGTGAAATACGCCAACTTGGAGTTCCCATCGTCCGCTATCCAGGAGGAAATTTTGTTTCCGGATACAACTGGCTCGACGGCGTCGGCCCGAAGGCGGACCGTCCCCGGGTGCTCGACAAGGCATGGAATTCCATCAACTCCAACCAATTTGGCACCAATGAATTCATGACGTGGTGCAGAGCCGTCGGCACCGAGCCGCTGATGGGCTTGAATCTTGGCACTGGAACTCCCGAGGAAGCTGCCGCTTTGGTGGAATATTGCAACGTGGAAAAGGGTACGAAATGGAGCGATCTCCGCCGCAAGCACGGTTTTGCAGAACCATACAAGGTGAAGCGCTGGTGTCTGGGCAACGAGATGGATGGCCCCTGGCAGATTGGACACATGACGGCCACGGAATACGGACTCAAGGCCCAGGACGCGGCGCGGCAGATGCATTATGTCGATCCTTCACTTCAACTTATTGCCTGTGGATCGAGTGGTCCCTTTATGCCCACATATCTGGAGTGGGATCGTGAAGTTCTGGAGCAGTGCTACGACCATGTCGATGGACTCTCCTTGCATCGCTACTTTGGCAACACGGCCGAGGACACCGGCGGGGACAGCGCGAAATTCCTGGCCATGAACCTGAGCATGGAGCGGCAGATCGCGGAAACAGTTGCGGTTTGCGATCTGGTGCGCGGCCACAAGCGCTCACCGAAGAAGCTGTGGCTCTCGTTCGATGAATGGAACGTTTGGTATCGGGCCCGCAGCGGGGACGCGGTAAACGGTCACGAGCAGGAAGCTCCCCATTTGCTGGAAGAGGTATACAACCTGGAAGATGCGCTGCTGGTGGGCGGGCTCATCAATTCGCTGATTCGCAACGCGGACCGGGTGAAGCTGGCGTGCCTGGCACAACTGATCAATGTGATCGCTCCCATTATGACCAACCCAAATGGCATGCTCCGGCAAACGATTTTTTATCCATACAGTTGGGCTCTTCAATTCGCCCGCGGTTCAGTGCTTAACCTGCTCGTGGATTCCCCTGGCTATGAAGTTTCGGGAATGGGCCAGGTTCCCTACCTGGACGTAGCCGGAACCATTGACCCGGAGAGCGGAAAAGTTTCTCTCTTCGTTCTGAATCGTGATTTGTCCAAGGCTCACGCGGTTGAGATCAACTGGCAGGATCAGGCGCCGGCCCGGGCATTGTCAGCGGTCCTTCTGACCGGGGACGATCTGAAGGCTTTCAACAGCTTCGATGCCCCGCAACGCGTGCTTCCGCGAACCCTGGACAAACCTTCGATCACGGGGGGACGGGCGAAGTTCGAAGTGCCGGCGCGTTCTTACGCTGTAATTCAATGGGGAGGATGACTTTGATCGAACCGGAGAGTTTATTCACGAAGGCGTAATCGGCTGCGGAGTGCCTGTGGTTCAGCCGAGCTGCCGCGGACATGTCGCTAGAGCAGGGGAACCGCAGGGTACAGGATATGTCCGCTGAGTAACCCCTGAAATCAGGAACCAGGAATAATTTAGTGACATCGCAATGCCGTTTGCTCAATTGAGGCACTTCCTCATGCACAAGACAGTAGCAGCGCTCCTGTTTCTCCTCGGAGTTTCTTCGACCGTGATGGCCGCCAACGCGCCCGCATGGTCTGCGAAGCAAGCCAGCGAATGGTACGCGAGTCAGCCATTCCTGGTCGGAAGCAATTTCATTCCAAGCACGGCCATCAATCAGCTGGAGATGTGGCAGGCGGACACATTTGATCTGCCTACGATCGACCGCGAATTGGGTTGGGCGCAGAACCTGGGTATGAACACCATGCGAGTTTTTCTGCACAACCTCCTGTGGCAACAGGACTCGGCCGGGTTTCTTCGCCGGATGGATCAGTTCCTTCAAGTCGCGGACAGGCATCACATTCGAATCATGTTCGTTCTCCTGGACTCAGTCTGGGATCCTGATCCGAAGCTCGGCAAGCAGCGCGACCCCAGGCCATACGTGCACAACTCAGGCTGGGTACAGGCTCCCGGGGCGGAAATTCTGAAAGATGAGGCTCGCTGGAACCGGGACCTGAAGCCGTACGTCGCGGGAGTGATCGGCCATTTTCATGATGACAAGCGAATTCTGATGTGGGACCTGATGAATGAGCCGGACAACGAAAATAACTCGTACAAGACGCAGGAGCTTCCGAATAAGGCCGAGATGTCTCTGCGATTGCTCCGGGAAGAATGGAACTGGGCTCGCAGTGCTGGACCGTCGCAGCCTCTGACCAGTGGGGTGTGGCAAGGCGATTGGGCAAGCGATGACAAACTGAGCGCGATGGCAAGCTTTCAACTGCAAAACTCAGACGTGATCACATTTCACGATTATGACCCGCCGGACAAGATGAAAAGTCGCATCGCGTCACTTCGGCGCTACGGCCGGCCCATGGTTTGCACCGAGTATATGGCGCGGCCACGGGGAAGCACCTTCGCCGCGATCCTGCCACTGCTAAAGGCAGACGAAGTCGGCGCGTACAACTGGGGTTTTGTAAACGGGAAATCACAAACAATTTACCCTTGGGATTCATGGGAGAAAACTTACACGGGTGAGCCGCCGGTCTGGTTTCATGACATTTTCCGCAAAGACGGAAGTCCGTATGATCCGAAGGAAGTGACGCTCATCAGACAGTTGACGCGTTGAGCGTGTGGCCGTAGATTTTGGGGACGAAAGTACCCCTCCCGGGCGTCGGAAACCCAAGCTGTCGCAATCAGATACGACGTCCCGAGTATTTCAGTAAACGTTAACTCCATAATCGGTGCCGAAGGGCAAAAGGTTGGCCGTTCCCGGCAGCCCTTCAATGGCCATCATGACTTTCCCGCGGGGACAGCGGGCTTGACCTGGCCGGCAGATCCAGTGTTATAACCAGCATAAATTATTGATTAATAGTTGTTTAATACAACATCTGAGATCACGATTGCGGCGTCGATCTCTCTAACCTAAAAGTACTATATTTTTCTTGACAAATTATATTCAGTAAGAGTAATTTGCGTGCAAATGCAGCAATCGTTTACTTGCTGCAATCAGACGAGGCCCGCGTTGAGCCTCTGGGTTTCTGTTTGCGGCGCTGCATTGCACCCTGGGGAACCTTGAATCGGGAGGGTGAGACGATGAGATCCTGCCTCGTAGTGGGGTTGCTTGTTGTTCTTGCGGTTCTTTGCCTGAGTGGTCTGCTCCTGGCACAACGATCCGACCGCGGAATCATCACCGGCATCGTAACCGACCAGACCGGGTCCAGTGTTCCGGGCGCGACGGTCAAGGTTCGCGATGAGGGAACAGGTGTCGTCACCTCCCTGGTCACCAATGACGCGGGAGCGTACTCGACTCCGCCGTTGGCGCTGGGCAACTACTCGGTCACTGTCGACCATGCCGGATTCAAGACCGCGGTGGCTTCGGGGATTGGACTTCTGGGCGCAGAGACGATCCGCAGGGACATCAGCCTGGCGGTCGGTTCTGTCTCGGAGTCAGTTGAAGTCAAGGCCGGGGCAGAGCAGCTCCAGGTGACCACCCCTGACGTCAGCCACACCGTGGACGAAAAGTACTACCGCGATATCCCGATCATCACGGCGGGAGACGTTCGGCTGGCCGAGGCAATGTTGCAGATCCAGCCCGGATATCTCCCCATGAAGCCCAATGGCGACCCGATGTTCCGCGGCAGCCAGTTCAACTCCCGCATTAACGGCGGCCAGACCATGGCCACGGAGAATTTTTTCGACGGCGCCGCCTTTGGTTACGCGGTGGGTCACCAGCAAAGCCAGGAGAGCGCTCCTCCGGCGGAGAGCATCCAGGAGATGAAGGTCATCACCACGACCTACTCGGCTCAATATGGCCACACCAGTGGCGGATTCATCGAGTACACATCCAAGTCCGGCACCAACCAGGTGCATGGAACTGCCTACGAGTTCTTCGCCAACGATGCGCTCAATGCGCGCGGGTTTTTCGACGCCGACTGCGTTGCGGCAACTGGCCAGTGCACGTCGCGCAAGAAGACTCCAGTACGCAACAACGCCTTCGGCTTTACGCTGGGCGGCCCGGTAGTCATTCCGAAGGTTTACGACGGGAAAAACAAGACCTTCTTCTTTACCAATATTGACTGGACGCGTTACCGCTCGGGCGTTCTGCCGGGTTTCGGCAACACCACGCCAACGGATGCTTTCAAAGCTGGAGATTTCAGCTCGCTTTTGACCACCAACCAGATCGCCACTGACGCCTTGGGGAGGCCAGTTTTCCAGGGACAGATTTTCGATCCTTCCACCACCCGCCTGGTCGGTGGAGTTCCGGTCCGCGATCCTTTCCCAGGCAACATCATACCGGCGGGCGATCCGAATCTAAGCGTCGTGGCCTCACGGATTGCGGGTTTCATGGTTCACCCGGATCGTCCGGGGAACGCCTTCAATGTCGCAGGCAATCCTTCGGGCGACCAGACCTGGCTCTTGAACGCTCGAACCATTGAGTTCAGGGTAGACCACGCTTTCACGCCGAATTTCCGGATGACCGAAAGCTTTTACTGGGGCCACCGGCCTTCCATACGAAACTGCGGCGAAGTAGCAGGTTGCGTCACTCAATTCAACGGTGAGACCTCACCGGAGAAGAACACCAACTACTACGGAAATGGCTTCTATCAGCGCATTGCCACGCAACACACCCACACTCAATTCGACTGGATCATCAAGCCCAACGTTCTTAATCACACGACCATCGCCTGGGATCGCTGGTTCATGGGCGGAAATCCGCTGTCAGCCGGCGCAGGCTGGCCGCAGAGACTTTGGGCGGGGACTGCGGGAGCTCCAGTGGCGGCCGGAGGCGGACTCCTCGCCGGTGATGCCGGACCGCCATTGCTCGACTTTTCTGGTGCGAATGGATCCGCCGACAACATCCCCTTCAATTCCATTGGCGACTACGGCTGGGGGAAATTCGGCTTCCTGACGAACAACCGCTGGCAGTTCTCCGACGACCTTTCTATTGTCAAGGGCAAGCACACTATTAAAGTCGGCTTCGAATACCGCTGGCATCAGTTCCCGTATGCCGGTTGGGCAGTCGCCAACGAAGGTGGGGAGTTCGCCTTCAATAGTCTGGAGACTGCCGGCTACGACGCCGCTGGAAACAATCTTTCCGGCCAGACCGGCGAATCGTTTGCTTCCTTCCTGCTGGGACAGGTGCATTCCTCGACCCAGACCATTCCTTTCCATCCCATGTTCTACGAAGCCTACACGTCTCCCTGGATCAACGATGAGTTCAAGGTGACCAGCCGTCTGACCGTCACCGCGGGGCTGCGCTTTGACTATCAATTCGCCCGCACCGAAAGCCGGGACCAGATGTCCACCTTCGATCCCAATACCCCCAACCCGGGAGCGGGAAATCTTCCCGGTGCCATCATCTTTGCGGGAAAGGGAACTGGCCGTGCTGGAACTCGCAGTTTTGAACGTCCGAACCACGATGCCTGGGGCCCGCGTCTGGGTTTTGCCTATCGTCTGGGAGATAAGACCGCTATCCGCGGAGGCTACGGGATCTACTACTCCGGGATCTCGTTCGATCAATTTATAGGGCAGCCGACGCTAGGCTTCCAATCGAACCCAACCCTTAACAACACTACCAACGGCCAGGCACCAGCGTTCTCGCTGGACAATGGCTTCCCCCAAAATGACCCGTCGTGCGGCGGTTCCTGCATCAAGATTCCGCCGTTCATCGATCCTACCGTCGGCAACAACCAGTCGGTGATCGCAGTGGCGAAGAACGGATTGACGCTGCCGCGCTACCAGAACTATTCGCTCACCTTCGAGCGGCAGCTTACCAACAACATGCGGCTGGATGTTTCATACATCGCCAACCGCGGGAGCCGCCTGACCAACAACTGGCAATCCCTGGGCGTTGGCGCCAACATGCTCAATCCCAGCGTTCTGGCGTTGGGAGCGAATACCCTGTCATCGCCTTGCAACAGCACCGTGGCGGTAGCAGGCATCTGCCCGGGAGGAGTCGCGCTACCGTATAGCACCTTCAATGGAGACGTGGCGCAGGCCTTGCGGCGTTATCCCCAGTACCAGAACATTCTATGGCGCGATGTGCCGACGGGCAGCAGTATCTACAATGCCCTGGAAGTAGTCCTGGAACAGCGTTTTGCGCACGGAGTGCAGTTCCGTGCGGCCTACACTTACTCCAGGCTGAATAATGACGGAGCTGAGAGTGCACAGGGCGGAAACGGTGTAAATGCTACCCTCCAGAACCCTGCGTGTCCGCATGTGTGCGAGTGGGGACTGAGCCAGGATGACACGCCGCATGTGTTCCTGTTCGGCTACAGTTGGGAGCTGCCAGGAGGGAAGAGATTCCATGGTGCGGCCGGAGCGCTGCTGGGCGGCTGGAACTTGTCGGGAGCCCTGCGCTATGAGAGCGGGCGGCCTCTGAATATTTTCATGAACAACGACCTGGGTGGCTTGATATTCAACGGACAGAAGCGGCCCAATCGCGTGAAAGGCCAGAGCGCCATAGCATCGCACAGTGGCTTCTTCAATCCTCTCACTATGAACTATTTCAACGCCAGCGCATGGGCTGATCCTGGCCCGGATCAGTTTGGCAACGCGCCTCGTGCCGACGGATCGGTGCGTGGTACCCCTACCTACAACGAAGACGCGAGCGTATTCAAGGTTTTCAAACTACACGAGCAGTTGGCCATGCGGTTCGATGCCGAATTCGGAAACATCTTCAACCGGACCGACTTCTGCAATCCGAACACGAACTTCAGCGCCGGAAGCTTCGGAACGATCAACACTCAATGCAACCAGCCGCGTTCGATTCAGTTTGGCTTGAAGTTCACTTACTAGGGATAATAGGTACCAGGCTCCGTCCGTCGGAAACGGCGGAGCCTGGGAGCAATCGGTGAAGGGTAGTGGCAACAGGGGCAGGCTTCGGGGGATCGTCGCGTTCGCCGCGACATCTTTGCTTGGGTCGCTTTTGTTCCTGAATACAGCGGCCGAACTGAGAGCTGATGCGCGCGAAGCTCTCCAGAAGGCAGTCGTTTTGGTCCAGGAAGGACGGCTGGAAGAAGCAGATCAGCAGGCTCAGCTGGCCCTTTCCAATCCGCAAACGCGCGCCGTGGCTTATTCGGTGCTCGGCACCATCCGGTTTCAGCAGAAACGACTCCCAGAAAGTGTTGATTTTCTCGAGAAGGCGATCCGCCTTGATCCTCGCCTCCTGGGTGCCCATCTCAGCCTCGCCGAGGTCTATACGATTCAAGGGGAGCCGGAACTGGCCCTCGGAGTCTACCAGCGAATCCTGACTCTTGATCCGGCGAATGCGATAGCGAGGCTAGGATTGGCTCGTTCGGAAACCGAGAAGGGAAATTACCAGCGATCACTGAAACTTGCGCAACCCATTCTTCCTGTTCTGAAACGGTCTCCCGATGGGCTGCTGCTGCTGGCGACGGACTATCTGAAGACCGGCAACCGCACGGCGGCGGCCGAGCTAAGCAAGGATTGGGCACAGCTGACTGATACTCCGCCCGCCTGGTCCATCAAGTTCGCCTTGCTGCTTGCCAGAGGGGGAGTAGTACCGGAAGCGATCGATATTCTGGACCGGGTCAAACGGACCAGCCAGCCCTCTTATGAGTTGGCCTTCAACCTGGCGGGCGTGTATCTGCTGAAGGACGATCAGGTGGCCGCGCTCGAATCCTATGATCAGGCTCTCGCCCTGAACCCCACGTCGATCCCCGCACTGCGGCAGGCGGCGGGGATCGCAGAGCGGCAGGGTGAACTCGAGCGATCCCTTTCCTATTGGATACGGGCCAGGAAGATCGAGCCCGACAATCCTGAAATTCTCCTGGGCTTTGGCCGAGTCTGCCTGAAAATGGACCTCCTGGACGATGCCGAACCGGCCCTAAGCAAAGCTGCCAGCCTGCGGCCTAACGATCCCTCTTACCAGTATGCTCTGGCTGCGACCAAGGTCGGGAAGCGCCAGTTCGAAGCCGCCCAGGGTCTGCTCGAGGGCATGATCAAAGCGAGGGCCAATGACCCGCAGATCCAGTACGCGATGGGCTCAGTCCTGTACCTGGAGGGCCACCTGGCGGAGGCGTCCACGCACCTGCGGGAGAGTGTTCGCTTGCTGCCGGACCAGCTTGCGCCCTACTATTACCTGGCTCTGGTTGCCAGAGACCAGGGGAAGGATGCCGAAGCCATTGGCATGTTGGAAGACTTGCTTCACCGCTATCCTGACCACGCTTCGTCCTGCGAGGCGTTGGGCAGCTTGCTTATGAGCGCTCAGCGGTATCCCGAGGCAGAGATCAGCCTCGAAAGAGCCGTTCAGTTAAACCCCAAGTCGGTGAAAGCCAACTACCAACTGGGCTTGCTGCTGTCGCGGATGGGTAAGAAGGATGAAGCAGACAAGCGGCTGGAGGTCGCAAAGTCTCTTCGCCAGGAAGACGAGGCCAACTCGCACTTACAGCTTCGACTATTGGATCCCGACCAATGAATCGCGCTCCCACGATCGTTCGAGGGTGGGCCGTTGCCATCTTTATTATCGGTTGCCTGATCCCGGCCCGGTCGCAAAATGCGGAAAAGGCTCCTCGATCAGTCAGCCAGATTGAGGCCGCGATCCAGCGCGATCCTGGCAATCCCAGGCTTCACGTAGCTCTCGGCCTGGCATATTGGGATCGGAACGACTACCCGCATGCCCTCGAAGCCTTCCAGCGCGCCGTGAAAATAGGACCGGATTCCGCCGAGGCACATAACTGGTTGGGTGTTGCGTTGATGGGGAAAGCCGACCTGCCCAATGCCGTCGCCGAATTCAGAAAGGCCGTCGCTCTCGACCCAAAATACGCCCGCGCTTATACGAATCTGGGCTCTGCGCTGGCCAAGAGCGGTGATCTCGACGATGCGGTCGGAGCGTTCAAGAAGGCGCTGGCTCTGGCGCCGGACAATCTGGCAGCGCATATGAACCTGGGTGTGGCCCTGCGAGAAAAGGGCGACGCCGAAGGCGCACTGGTACACCTGCGGCGCGTTGCTGAAGCTGATCCCGGCAATGCCGGTGTCCAGTACGAGTTGGGCCAGACACTGCGCCAGAGTGGCGATTTGACCGGGGCGATTGCGGCCTTCGAGAAAGCGCTGCAGATCAATCCTGAACTGCGGGAAGGCTACTACGGACTCGGCCTGGCTTTGAAGCAGCAGAGCGCGGCGAAACAGAAGCCGGGTTTGCCCACGCGGAGTCCGGCAGACGATTTGTACAACAGCGGGAAGGAAGCAGCTGCTCACGGCGATCTGAAGACCGCTGCGGCACATTTCGGCCAAGCCCTTGCCCTCGATGAAAATGACGCCGAGGCCCACAATCTGCTGGGTTTCGTGCTGGGTCAGCAGGGAGACATGGCTTCCGCACTGGTTCACCTGGAGCGCTCGGTCGCTCTTCGGCCGGAGTGGGCTGAAGCTCATTACAATCTGGGAGTCGCGCTGTGGTATAGCGGCTCAAAAGAGAGGGCCATTTCCGAACTGCGAGAGAGTGTGCGGCTCGATCCTGCAGCGGGCGCCAGCCATGCGTTTCTTGGCACCGCCCTGCGCGAGACGGGTGATTTGGGTGGCGCACGTCTGAGCCTGCAACGCGCGATTGCGCTTCTGCCCCCTCTCGTCGCCACGTACATCGACCTCGGTATCGTCTTTCTTCGTACCGGCGATCTGGATAAGGCGATGGGACAATTCGAAGCCGGACTGAACATAGAGAATCCGTCGCCTCCCGAGCCGGACTGGGACAGCGCCATCGGCGCGCTGCGGGAAGCGATAGCCAAAAAGCCGGATCAGGCCGAGGCGCACAACATGCTCGGACTTCTGCTCGGCCGCAAAGGGGCGGACAAGAGTGAGGTCATCGCGGAATTTCGCGAAGCAGTTCGGCTGCGTCCTGACTTCGCGCAGGCCTATAACAACCTCGGGCTGGTGTTGACCCAGACCGACGACGACGAAGGCGCCGTCGCGGCCTTCCATGAGGCCATCCGCATCAGACCTGACTACGCGGACGCTCACGCCAATCTGGGCGCGGCCCTTATCCCTGCCGACGGGGAACAAGCGATTCGGGAACTTGAGAAGGCAGTCGCGCTCGAACCGACGTCTGTGAAAGCCCAGTTCAATCTGGCGACGGCCTACGGTGCCAGCCCGAAGTATGGTCCAGCGAAAGAGCTCGAGCTGTTGCGCAAGGTGATCGCGATCTCACCAGGGTTCGCGCGAGCCCACCTCGCACTGGGTAAGGCGCTTCTGCAGGACGGAAAACTGCCCGAAGCAATCCCCGAACTGCAGCAAGCCGCGCGGCTCGATCCGCAGAGCGGCGAAGCCCACTATCAGATGGGGCTGGCGCTGTCGCGGGCGGGACGCAAGGAGGAGGCAGCGGCCGAGCTCAGGCAAGGTCGTGAACTCTCCTCCGCTGACGACCGCAACCAGAATGTCGACCTGGACATTGCCGAAGGCCGTG
>Ga0210384_10007801_pt1 | contig 11251 bp, 13 predicted proteins | sample IncBWH2MmetaG_FD_160574 | JGI IMG/M metagenome (GOLD analysis project Ga0210384, IMG submission 160574) | Forest soil microbial communities from Barre Woods Harvard Forest LTER site, Petersham, Massachusetts, United States - Inc-BW-H-2-M | ecosystem: Environmental > Terrestrial > Soil >...
TATGTTGGTACCGTGGAGATTCGAACTCCCGACCTTATGCTTCGGAGGCATCCGCTCTATCCATCTGAGCTACGATCCCGTGAATCCGACGACAGTCCAACAACACCTGCCGACACGATAATTCTATCGTTGATTCAATTCTGGCGCTAGCGCACTGCGGGCAGGACGATGCTCAACTACCCTTTGCGTGATCCTTAATCTGCTTCGCGAGTTTCTCGATCTCTTCGGCTTTCTTCACCATTCCCAACGACAAAACCGACGTCGCATCGGTTTTTTCCACTTCCGTCTTCAGTTGTGTGGCAAGGTCGTACAGCTTCTCGATATCTTTCTTGATGTCTTTCTGGTGCTGCTCAAGCATGGCCTTCCGGCTCGCCCCGGCGGGAAGGGAGCTGTGTGAAGGATCTTCGGCACCATTCTCTCGCCGTGGGTTGGGCGAAATCGGCGGGTCCTGACCTTGAGTTGCATCCTGCGCGAAATTGATTTTCCAAGGCAATAGGATGGCTGCAACTGCAGCTGCCCCGTTGACGAATATGCGACGCCTTGATGAATACATGGCTGGCTGCTCCGTAGGCTGAAGCGCGCGTTCCGCAAAACCCCTTGCGCCACAGTCAATGCTATACTTTCTCTCCCTACGAATATGATGTCTAGCCCGTTCACCCAGTGGCTTAGCTTCTCGATTCCTGGCGCTCTCCATCTCTTGATAATCGTTGTCCTGGCGCTGCTTGTAAACCGCCTCATTCGCGGTTGGACGAATTCGCTGATCCGGCCGGCCACTTCGCAATCGCGCGTAGCTCAAGCGCGTGAGCAGCAGACTCGCGCCCTTGCCGGCGGATTGTACGGCGCAGCCAGCAAAGTGGTTTCGGCAATTGCGATCCTGATGGCGCTTCCAGAGTTCGGCGTCAACGTTATGCCAGCAGTTGTGATCATTGGGTTGACCACGCTGGCGCTGGGACTTGGGGCTCGCAATTTGTTTCGAGATCTCGTTGCTGGCTTTCAAATTGTCTTCGAGGACCAGTATAGCGTCGGCGACATGATCCAGACTCTGCACACCTCAGGCAAGGTCGAAGGTCTCACCCTGCGCCGCACGGTGGTACGCGACACTCGCGGAGCGCTGGTTACGCTTGCGAATGGCGATCTTCGCGCCGTCGGGAATCTCAGTCGTGACTGGTCCCAGGCTTTCGTAGACATCGCGGTCGCTGCCGAGGAACCTTTGGAAAAAACGCTTCAAGCACTCGAAATCGCTTCCGCTACGCTGCGTAGTGATCCCTCCTGGTCGCAAGCCATCGTCGACGGTCCCCGTGTCTTGGGTGTGCAATCTTACGGACTGGCGGGGTCCACGTTTCGCATACAGGTTCGCACCGCGCCCATGCGTCAAGACGAGGTCTCGCGCGAGTTGCGCCGCCGCATCCAAATTGAGTTTCAGCGGCAAAGCATACCGATATCAAGAGCGCACGATCTGGAACGATCTTCCGCCCTCCACGAGCCGGAAGAAAAAACCCAGGTATAACTCCGCGGAGGTTAAGAAAAGAGGAACAACCTATGCCTCAACTAAGCTATGACGAAGTAAATTTGATGCTTCGACTATACGACATGAGGCGTGAACCGCGGCTTCGGCAAGCGCGAGCCTGGTTCATCGAACATTTCCATCCTTTGTCTCCAGAGGAAATGATGCAGAAGTTCCCTCAAGGCGGCGAAGAAAACACATACATCCGCATGGTTATCAGTTATTGGGACATGGTCGCCAGTATCGTCAATCGGGGTTTGATTGATGATGAGTTGTTCTTTGAGAGCAATGGCGAAATTTGGGTGGTGTGGGATCGCATGCGCAGCATTGTTCCCACCTGGCGGTCCGCCTTCAAGAATCCGCATTTGTTTTCGAACATCGAGGATACCTGCAAGCGCCTGGAGGCTTGGCGGGAACGGCGGGCTCCTGGCTCCAGCGCCGCGATGCGAAACCTTCTCGCACAGACGTCACCAAAAACCAAAACGACGTGATTTAGCGCAACCGCTGAACGGCTTCCGCGATTGGAATGGGCGGTTCCACCAAAGACGGATTCGGTCGCGCCGTGCGAACGCAGTTGCGACCTGCCGCTTTTGCCGCATAGAGAGCGGCGTCCACCTCGTGAAGCAGTTCCTCCACCGGTCGAACTCCCCAAGCCTTGCTCAAAAGTAGCCCGAAGCTCATGTTCACCTGCAACGCCCCGCTCGTGGTCTGAATTGCCCGGTTGCTCACTCCCTTCCTGATTTCCTCGGCTCGCGCCTCTGCGGACTCCGGATTGCAATTGTTCAACACCAGCAGGAATTCTTCCCCGCCGTATCGGCCCACGAAATCGTAGGACCGTATCGACAGCAGCAGACGACGCGCGATCTCCCGTAAGACTTCATCTCCGACTGGATGGCCGTGCGTATCGTTGATCGCTTTGAAATGATCTACGTCTCCGAGCAACACGATCGTGCAGCCCGATTCGCGTTGCGATCGGGCTAGCTCGCGGCCCAAGAGATCCATAATCACACCTCTGTTCCAAATAGAGGTAAGGGCGTCGTGCGTTGCTTTGAAGCGCATCATCTCGCGCGCCTCCACGAGTCTGCCTTCGAGGTGCAGGATGCGTTCTCCGGTCCGCAAGCGCGCTTTAAGTTCATCGGCGTTGAAAGGCTTCGTTAGATAGTCATCGGCGCCCGACTCCAAGCCTGTGACGATGTCTTCCTTCGACTCTTTCGACGTCAGCAGCACAATGTAAACGTATGCTTGGTCTTGCTGATCTTGTCGACGCCGCACTGCTCGGCAAACTCCGGGGCCATCCAGTTCCGGCATGACCCAGTCGAGCAAAGCGAGACGCGGCCCATCCGGGCGGTTCAGTTGTTCGACGGCCAAACGTCCGTTCTCGACCGCCATGACCTCGTACCCGGCGCGCTCAAGCGTTTTTTCCAGCAAACGTCGCGACAGGGCTTCGTCGTCCGCGACCAGTATCTTCAACTCTGCACCTCAGTCACGTATGTCTCCATCTCGGTCAAAAGCCCTCGCACCTCCACTTCGAATGCGGCGAGAGCTTCCTGGATCGACGCTCCGCCTCCGCCTCCGCCGCTCGCCAGTTCCTCCACGCGCCCCGCGGCTGCAGCAGCCCGAGTAACGGCCAGGTTCGCAAGCATGCCTTTCAACGTGTGACTTGCTACCCTGGCTCGTGTCATATCCGCGTGTGCGACCGACTCTTGGAGAGCCTCTACGAGCTTTGGAAAGTCTTCCTTAAAAATTGCCACAAGGTCTCGCAATAGTTCGTGATCGTTGTCCAAGCGAGAGAGAAGTTCGGCGAGGTCGACACGCGCGCTTTGAGACTTGACGTCTAGATTTCCCATCACTTCACCTCTCGGCTTGTCACTTCGGCGGTGACCTCGTGATGGGAAGATTCCGGATTGTTTACGACCCGGCGTGCCAATGCCAGCAACCTGGAACTGACTCGTAGATGCGCCTTGTTCGCCGCTCCGAGATCCACCTCAAATTGGAGTGCCTCATGTTGGAAGGAAAAGCTCATCATTCCTCCTCGGACCAGAAAATCCGCCGTTTCGCCGACCGTCAAAATACCTGCCCCCTGAACAATCTGCAGAATCTTTATGTATCGGCTCGCTTCCGAATCACTGACAAACAAAATCTGGCAGTTCCGTAACTCTCCATCCTTGCGCGGCCATCGCACATCCACTCTCCGGCCGTGGGGCAACGTGTTTCTCGCAAATTCCGCCAGCACGGTCCCGAATCGAAAATCGCCCACCACGCAAATCAGAAACGGGGCTGTAGCAGACGAAAACGCGCTCTCCGGCCAATCGATGAAGCTGGGAAATTTTGCGAGAAAACTTGCCTTCGTTCGATACTCCACGGAGACCGAAGTTTGCGCGCTGACGAAGCACGGGGCGCCGACCAGCGCTAGAACCAGAGCCAATGTGGCGGTCAAACCTCTAGGTATCCGCGAGCAAGCGCGGCTAATCTCCGGCATCCCTCCCCTTATCACTGCTCTTCGGTTACGTGCGAACGCCAACGGCACATCGATCTCCCAGGAGTTCGGGGCATTCGAACTGCCACTCCAAGGCGATCCAGCAGGAGCAGACGTTGACGGTGCGAGGGTTACGGCGCCGGCGAGTGTGTGGTACTTCGTCGAGAATTCCCAAGATAGAACCACTGCCAACGACTCGGTTCAATTTGAAACAAGTCCATGAACATCCGTGCGTTTTGTTCGAGGTTTGGGCGGTGCTGCAGTTACTCTAGCTTTATTTAGTTACCTTTTTATGAATGCAAGCCAAAACGGTACACAGTCCCGGTCACTGAACTACAGAGACCACTGTATTGTTCCTCTTCCGTGCAGGTTCTATAAATCTTCAATCACGCACGCTTTGAAAGTCTTGCAAAGGAGTGTTTCCGAAATGGATTTCCAAGCGAATGTTCCGGAACGGCAGTTGGTCGCAAGGGCTCAGGCGGGAAACGAAGAAGCCTTTACCGAACTCGTGCGCAGGCACTCCGGCCAGGTTTACGGACTCTCTCTCAACATGCTCCGAAATCGCGAGGATGCGGAAGACAATCTCCAGAACGTTTTGGTCAAAGCGTTCCACCATATCGATCGCTTTGAAGGCAATTCGCAGTTTTCGACCTGGTTGGTCCGCATTACGATCAACGAAGCTCTCATGAAGCTGCGCAAGCGCAACTCCGAACGCATCTCCGATTATCACGATACGAGCAACTCGGAGGACGAGCCACGGCCCTTTCCAGAGATCGAAGATAGCCGTCAGGATCCGGAGCGCCAGTACATGAGCAAAGAATTGGCCAGAAAAGCATTTCATGGCCTCAACCCTTCGCTCCAGGACACCTTCATCCTGCAAAAAGCCGAAGGCTGGACAAACCGTGAACTGGCGCAAGCCCTGGGAATTACCGTTTCCACTGTAAAATCTCGTGTATTTCGTGCTCGCGTCCGCCTCCGGCAACAACTGCTCGCGCTCACGCAATCCGGCCAGGTCGCTCTTCACAGTTAACGGGAAGCCGAGAATCGAACAGTCAGCTCGCCGCCTCGCGCACGGACTTTGCGTGCGATCCAGCCACCCCGCTCAAGTATTTTCATGCGCCCACGGCTGCCGTTAAGAAAAAAGCCAGTTTGGCGTTGCTCTGCGCCAAACTGGCTGCTTTCTTGACGATTTCTGTCGAATTGGATCTAGCTGGTTGAACTGGCCTTCTGATTCTTCACTTCGAGCTCATTCACCACTTGCTTGACGTTTGGGACCGTCGAAGCCAGCCTTTCCACCTGCGCGCGACGCGATTGCGACGCCACATTACCGGTCAAGGTAACCACGCCATTCTTAACGTCGTACTTCACGTCCCTTTTGAGCTTGCTCTTGATCAGCATCGCGTCTAGGTTCTTCTCGATGGCCTTATCCAAGTCCGAATCTACGGTTTTTGCATCGCTCTCGTTTCCTGGAGGCCGCACCGCAATCTGATCGGCCACAACCTGGGCACCGGCTCCCGATTTCGCGATCGATTCAGCTTGCGATTTGTCACCCTCTGTCGGCACCGTTCCCGTTAGCGTCACCACGCCCTTCTCTCGATCCTGGCTGACACTGACATCCTTGTATCCTGCCTGGTCAAGAGATTTGCGAATGTTGTCTGTCACGTCGGGCGACTTGTTGGTATCCGAGCATCCTGCGAGCGCCCCTGCCAGAATGACCGGGGCCACTGCAAGAATTAGCTTTTTCACTCTCATGTCTCTCCTTTGCTAGTCCGCGGTGGATTGCCTTCCACCGGCAGGGCAGGCCGGTAACACGATAAAGACCGGATCCGGCTTTGGAGACAATCTGGCGCTAAGATGAGTTGGTCTCAATCGGGCAGAGGCCGTAGAGATTTCCGCAAAGAAAGGTAAAAGCAACCACGCGAGCGCGTAGGAGATAAGGAAAAACGGCGGCCAAGGCTTCCAACAAGTCCCTCTGTGCCCTGAAATCTGTAAGAGAACGGTTTCCACGTCCTGAGAGCGAATTCGGTCCGGTGCGGGAGGGATGCAACGAAGAAAAAAGGGCAGAACCTTGCGTGTTCCGTACTGTGACTTCAGCCAGTCGGCTACCGGATGTCTACTCGAGCTTGTCCGCTACCGATTCAAGCACGTGCTTGCCAGTCCGCAATGCGCGGCTCACTCCGTATTCGCCTCGATCGAGCAAGTCTTGCGCTTCGAAGACGATTCTCCGCCCTCGGCGGCGAAGTTGCCTTAGTTTGTCCTCAGCGGTGGCACTGAGCCACTCACGAGTTTCATCCCCAGACTGCGGCGCGAACAAAAGCGCCAGTCCCACGCCGAGGCCGAATCCCACCAGCAAACTCGCAAGTTCGCTTCCTCGATTAGGCACGGGATCCTCCGTTCGCGCGCACCTGTCCGTTCCGTCGTTGGAGTCGCCAAGATTCTCACTGCCTTGCCGTCGATTCGCCACGTATGAACCTTGGTTCAGTCGGCTCAGTTCGCCGGCTGCCGCCGCATTTCTTCCACTACCTTATGTGCCACGCTCTCATCGATCGCCGGACTTACATACGTTCCGTCCCCTAAAACCACATTCAACGCCCGCACCAACTCCTGCTCTGCGTCCGATTTCAGCACGTAACCTCTTGCACCGGCGCGAAACGCGCTGCGGACCAATTCCGTCGACGAGTGCAGCGTCAACAGCAAAACTTTCGTCTCGGGGTGCGCTTCTCGAATGATGCGTGTGGCTTCCAGGCCGTTCAACACCGGCATCGAAACGTCCATGATAATGATTTCAGGCCTCAGCGACTCAGCAAGGCGCACCGCTTCCTGCCCGTTATCTGCCTCGCCACAAAGTTCCCACTCTGGAAATGAATGCAGGATTCCCTGCACCCCTCGCCGAATTGCAGCGTGATCGTCGACAATCAGTACTCGCGGCACGTTCCCTCCGTACTCGTTCAATGGAGAAGGGGGACCTTATGCCGCGGGGCGCCCGCTCCAAACTAAGGATCATCGAACCACGCCAACGAAATCTATGCTTCTATGATTTGGTTGCGGACCGCATACCGCACCAATTCACTCACCGAATGCAGTTCGAGCTTCCTCATGATATTCGCGCGATGGGTTTCCGCCGTCTTTACACTGATTCCTAACGCCACCGCTACTTCCTTGCTGCTCTTCCCTTCGGCCAGCAGTTGCACGATTTCGCGCTCCCGCGATGTGAGCCTGCTGCGCAGCAGGGTTTGCGGGTCCGGCGCCGCGTGTTGCCGGCTGAATCCATCCAGCAACATGTCCGCCGCACGCGCTGTAAAGAACGACCGATGATTCGATAAAGCCTCGACCGCAGACACCAAATCCTTGTCGGCGTCGGATTTCATTATATAAGCCCGCACTCCCGCTTCGACGATCTCCCGCACCAGTTGGTCGGAGAAATGTAGCGTTAAGATTAATATCTCCGTTCTGGGGAGCACTTTCTTGATGCGACGCGCTGCCTCTAAACCGTTCAGGTCCGGCATGCTGATATCCATCACTACGATATCCGGTTTGAGTTGTTCGGTGACGGCGACCGCTTCCCGGCCGGTCTTGGCTTCGGCACAAACTTCCCAACCGTGATGCGCGGTGAGAAGTTGCTTCAACCCGCGGCGAATGATGTCGTGATCGTCAGCAACTACGATGCGCAGCGCCATTGTGTAGCGGAAAAATCCCTGCCTCCGTCAAATTTTCGTCTAGACCTTACAAACCTGCGTTATGATTGGTCACGAACCCCTACATTGACATACCTTTTTCCCTGTATTTTGTCTACGGCGGGACCGAATACCGACGCCCTATGACTTGCAACCAAATTCACACTTCTACCGCGCACGAGATTTGGCGCTTCATCGTGCCTCTTTCAAAAATACTGCCGCGCGCAATACCGGCTACACGGATACCTGGATTGCCCCTCGAGGTCGTTCCGAGTTTAATGCGCGGGCGGAGGTTGAAAGCTCACGACCTGCTCGGCGAGCCAAGTGTACCGAGCCATCGCGGGCGACACAATTATGCTAACCATACTTGTCGTGATCCTGCTCTTGGTTGCACTCGGAGCGTTGCCAGCGTGGCCGTACAGCCGTGGTTGGGGCTACTACCCCAGCAGCGGTTTGGGTCTCATCGTGCTCGTTCTCGTCATTCTGTTACTGATGGGGCGTATATAGACCCCGTCAATTTGAGTAAGATGGGATCGCCTCAAGGGTCGAAGACGGTGGTCAGGCAACCGCCCGTAGCCGGCTTTCCTCGAGGCCCCATAGCACTTGCCCGAACCGGAGGCCACGTGTTCCAGGACGGCTCCTTGCCATCGAACTCGTCGTCCTGGCGCCTTCATGCCCGATAGTTTGCAACCCGAAACCCACCCGCGACCACCCGTCAGGGTGGTCGCGCTCCTTTGGGTCGTCGTTATTGCCATCATCGTCGCCTTCGGCTTTTTCGCTAGCTCACTCTGCATTACGTTCCTTCTCGCTGGATTTCTTGCCATTCTGCTCGATCCAATTCCCACCTATTTCGAACGCTTTCACGTTCCTCGCCTCATCTCCACGGCTGTGCTCGTGATCTCCGGAATGCTACTGGTCACGCTGCTTGTCTATGTCACGTACAGCAGAGCCGCCCTCATGATTGACGACATACCCGAGTATGCGGACAGGATTCGTGACGCAGTCAAGCCCTTGAGCCAGCGCATCGAGAAAGTGCAAAAGAGCGCGGGCAGCATAACCTCGACTCCTACTCCCAAAAGGGTCCAGGAAGTGCACGTCAGCGAAACACCTGCGTGGCCTTCTTACCTGATTCGCGGCGTTGGATCCGCTTGGGGAGCTGTCATCGTCGGCGGTATCGTTCCCTTCCTGATGTTTTTCATGCTGGTTCGAAAATCCCATCTCTACAACTGGTTGGCGAACGCCTTTGGCACAAAAATGGACGTGCCTAAGTTCACCTCGCGTCTCACCAAAATGGTACGCGGCTTTGCCATCGGCAATTTGATCATCGGCGCGGCCATGGCCGCGATTACCGCGGCCGTTTTATACGAACTCAAGCTTCAAGGCGCCGTCCCCCTCGGTATCGCCAGTGGAATCCTGAACCTGGTGCCGTTCATCGGCGCAATTCTCGCCGCCGCTTTGCCGCTTCTGGGCGCCACTCTGCAGTACGAGTCCTTCGGTCCGTACCTGATCATTCTGCTCACCGTATTTACTCTTCACTTGATTTCTTCGAATTTGCTAGTGCCGAAATTCATCGGATCGCGCGTGAACATCGGACCGGTCGCGGCAACCATGGGCATGCTTTTCTGGGGTTGGATGTGGGGCGTGATGGGAATTCTCCTTGCCGTTCCACTTACCGCGTTCGTCAAACTCGTCGCAGATTGCCACCCGTCCCTGATTCATATTTCCAACCTTCTCGCGGAGACTCCCCGGCCAGTTCCAAATTGGGCTCAGACGGGTCCCGCAAAAGTCGCCGAGGCCATTCCTTTCTGGCGCAAGCGCGCACGCGCAGAGGGGAAAGATTAGTAGCACAAGACTTTTTCCGCGCCGGCTTTCGTCTTCCCTTCACCCGTAACAATTTCGCGGGACCTGTACTTACGATTACACAAGTATTACAGAGCCCCGCTTGCCCCCGTGCTATGTTCGTAAGCGTACCAAGCACGAAAGCGTTACAAAGGACCCTGAGATATGAGCCTTGCTCAAACCGATCGCACCTTCAAACAGCCGCTGAACTGGACCACCACGTCATTCATGCTTTTGTTCCACGTCGGCGCCATAGCCGCTCTCTTCCTGTTTTCCTGGAAGGCGCTTTTCGTGGCCGTCGTGCTTTATTGCGTTGCTGGCTGTTTGGGCATCGGCATGGGCTACCATCGCTTGCTCACCCATCGCGGCTACAAGACCCCCGTTTGGATGGAATACTTTTTGACCGTATGCGGCACGCTAGCCCTCGAAGGTGGTCCCATCGCCTGGGTCGCCACCCATCGCATCCATCATCAGAACACCGACAAAGAGGGCGATCCCCACTCCCCGCAAGACGGCGGCCTGTGGGCTCACATGGGCTGGATTATTACCGGGCAAGCCATGCACCAGAACACCGCGGAACTTCTGCCTTACGTTCCCGATCTGCGAAAGCACAAATTTCATATGTGGATTAGCAAGTACCATTGGGTGCCGATTGCGGTTCTCGCCGTTATCACGCTTCCCTTCGGCTTATCGATCATGATGTGGGCCGTCTTTCTTCGCACCGTCCTGGGTTTACACTCCACGTGGCTTGTCAACTCCGCCACGCACATGTGGGGTTCACGCCGCTTCATCACCAGCGACACCTCCACCAACAGTTTCTGGGTAGCCATCCTGACCTTCGGGGAAGGCTGGCACAACAATCACCACGCCGCACCGCAAGCCGCGCGTCACGGCCTGGCATGGTACGAAGTGGACATGAACTGGTACGGTATCTGCGCGTTGCGGGCCCTCGGCCTTGCGTGGGACGTCAAGTTGCCGAAACTAGACCTCACTCCCCAGGAGATTGCTGCCCCTGCCACCAGCGTGCTTCTCGTTCCCCCCGTCACTGTTGGCGAACCGGAAGCGGCGGTGATCTCGGGAGATTAACTCTCCACGAGGAAATTCCACAAAGAGCCGCGACCCCAAACGTCGCGGCTCTTTTATTTCACCCTGTTCGAATCCATCGTCGAGTGCATAGTGCCCCCGGTATGCACTAAACTAACCAGCAATGCGCATCACCAGCCGCGGCAAAGCCATCGCGTTTTTCATAACGCTGGGCGCTTGCCTGGTAGCCCTCGCTATTTTTCTGAACGTAAGCTGGATCGTCTACCATTGGCGGAGCGTCGTTCCGCTCGTTCTCGGTATCGTCTTCTTCAGCGTCATCATCGCCGGCCTCGTCGTCAACACCATCTTCATCGTCCGCGAAATACGCCGCAACGAGCGCCAGGACAGCTTCCTCAACGCCGTCACCCACGAACTGAAAACACCGATCACCTCCATCCGCCTCTATCTCGAGACCCTCCAGAGTCGCCCGCTCGATGAAGCGCAGCGCCGCGACTTCTGCCGCATCATGCTCGAAGACACCGACCGCCTTCTTGGTACCGTCGAGCAAGTCCTGAAAGCTGGCGAAGCCCGTCACCTCACCCACAAACGCAACTGGCAACAGATCAATTTCGCCGCGGTTGTAGCCGAAACGCTCGGGCTAGCCCGCCTCCGGCACCATTTGCCACCGGAAACGCTCCGTTTCGGTACGCCGCCGCCCGATGACCTGATCGTAAT